>JFJP01031727.1_pt1 | contig 27509 bp, 30 predicted proteins | sample 431651 | NCBI WGS metagenome assembly JFJP01 (sample SAMN02602958, study PRJNA72255) | Microbial mat metagenome, whole genome shotgun sequencing project. | biome: fresh water; feature: sink hole; material: water; isolation source: purple microbial (photo- and chemosynthetic) mats found in...
AAGCACTGAACTGTGATTTAATTTTTTCTTTTCTAATCTGCTCAGGTGTTTTTAATTTTGCAAGCTCTACCTCAAGTTGAACCCGTTTAGCACGTTGGTGTATTTGTTCAGCAACATAATCTCTTTTAATCTCTTCTTGTTTAGCTTTTACTGATACAGCCTGCTGTACAATAGGTTGTGATGGAGTATTGCTATAATTTGAATTAGGAACTTGAAAAACAGCACTTATTACAGTAAAGACTAAAACACTCATGATGCGAATGTTATCAGTCAACTTTATGTTAGTTATTTTATACGTCAATTCTCTTGTAAATGGCAACACTAAAGCCGATGCAACAAAATATGAAACTCCTGCTAGAAAAGAATGCCATATAGTTACACTGCCTACCAAAAAAAATAGTGTTCCAAAAATCCACGATACAAAGCTGTAACCACTGTAATCATATTTTTTAGTTTTGGGTTCATTATTGTCAATCTCAATTTCTAATGCTTGTTCAATATTTTCTAACTTAAGATTTGAGGTTCTTTCTCGTGCTGCTTTGATTAACGCCACTTCCACTTTTGCATAAATCGCCCTACATTGTGGGCATTCCAAATCAGAAACAGTTTCATTTTCTTGCCGTTCGTAGCCGCATTTCAGACATATTTTAGCCATACTTTCACCTTTAATTTAACTCTCAAAGAAATTTATTAAACCAAGCACATACAAACTATTTTGCACAGCAAAACACCCAATTACAAAACATTCCGGCAGGCAAAAAAACGTACCTATCCTACGACTAATCAGGATAAAACTCTGAGTCGTTAATCTCTTCCCAACTCCAAGGACAAACAGCAGGAAAACTTTTTTTATCCAGTTTTGTTTCCTTCGCCGCTTTAATAACAGCTAAACGATAAGCATCAATCAAAATATCGTTCAAATGAGGTTTTAAACTGGGATTTTCGTTAAGAACTTCTGTAAACCGGATGCGCTGTTCCTCAATGCTTAATTGCCAACTTCTACTTTTTCTAAAAGATTGGTATTTCCATTTCAGCAAATGTTGTAACAACACCGCTAAACGACTTTGCAACGTGCGCTTCTCTGACCGTCCCATGCTTTCTATTTCCTCGATAATATTGGCTAAATCAACGGCTTCAAACTGTCTGCCTTTCAGCAGCGCAGCTTGTTGCTGTATCCAACCATAAAAGTCAGTTTCGTAAATAGCATTCATCTTAAATTACCTCGTTCACTGTTGAGAATTAGCTTGTTCCAGTGCCTATCCTTGCCGTTCTAAAAAAGCTGGCAACTGTCCCCGTGGTGTAAATTGCTTACCAGATTCGCCAGCGGCAAAATATTAAAAGCGTGGCTGCCTACAACTTATGCAACCATCCGCATATGAGGAATTTCAAGCTCTTTCACGCGCCGAATTTGCGCAGGTAACAACGAAAGCACCGCAAGCGTTTTTCCAGTAAAACTCACAAACTCAACTTCATAACCTGCGTTTTTTTTATGCACGAAAACAACCGTTCCTATATCACCTGTTTCTAAATGAGATTCGGGTAAATCAACCGTCAATACTACTGTATCAAGTTCATTAATCATCTTTGCTCTCCTGCGGATAAGCGGTTACAAAATACGGCACGGTTTCGCCATGCTCAATAAACCAAACGGTACGAATAGAAACGATACGCTGTTTAGGAGTCGTAAGTTTACCGTCCACAACATAGCGTATTCCAAACGATGATTTTTCAGTTTTGACAACATCATAATTTTGGGCTATTTCTTGCAAGCCCTGTTGTAACACAGACCAATGCTGTAGTGAAAAGCCTTGTCCCAGAAAAAACCTAGCTTTGCTTGCTCCCATTAGGATGGGTTAAACACAACAGATAATGGGTTATTTTTTTAGCTGGAATAACGACCATTTGGCAATTGGGAAGATTCATATTTTCATTTTTCACAAAGACATTCGTTTGACTACGAAAATCAAGCTATATGCTTTTTCTCACGCAATAGCAAAATCCCCCTCACTTTTTTAAAAAGAAGGGGGATTTTAAAGTTTAAGTAAGTGAGCCAAATTTTTTGTATGTTTTATTTGCTAGAGGGAGTGCAAAACCTAGGTTTTGCATTCCAAAACTTTTGTTTTACTACTTAAAGACCTAACGCAAACGTTTTTTAAATTGGCTAATCTTCAATAACCAAGGTATCACCACGTTTTACCCAACCTGCTTGAATCACTTTAGCATACACACCCACACTGGGTAAGGCTTTGCCTGCAAACGGTACAACAGGGTTATTTTTGGCAATAGCGTGTTTAAATAAACCACTGTCAGCGGGTAAATCGCCTTGTGCCAAGGTTGGCATAATGCAACGTGGACAAGGGTCGGAAACCTGTAATCGTAATGTTTCACCTAATCGCAACGTTTTGCCAACCCAGTCATTTTCAACAAAGCCCTCAAGCCCGCAGGTATCAATCACCATGTTCGGACGAAAACGTCTGACTTCAAAACGCCCTTGTGGGTAAAGTTTTTGCAACGCGCTCAGTGAGCTGGTAGTTAATAAATGTAAACTAGCATAATCAAAAAAAGCCCCGCCTGGTGCATCTGCGGCTACCGCTTCGTTAGACACTTCATTTTCTTGTCCTGCAAACTCTGGCCAATATTGTTCTAACTTTGCTGCATCAGGTCGTTGTGTTTCTAGGTGTACCGCTCTACCTAAAAATGCAGAAAGCTGTTGATTAATATCGGCTTGTTCGCTGTGCAGAACAGTGCCATTCGGTAAGCTAATCCAAACGCCTCCCAGCGATTCTATTTCAGGTGGAGTCGAATAAGCGGCATGAAATGAAAAAAGATCGGGCCATTTTTTTGGGTTTTTAGCACTGACCACTTTATTGGTTTCTTCATCAATCAGCGCGTAAAAACGATCACCTAACACGCCGTGGCTGGTGATATGCGTGCCATTTAGCTCTTCGCCCATCATGGATTTTATCGGGTAACGCCAAAGTGTTAAAACAGAAGGTGTTGTGTGGTTCGGCATAATTGCTCTCTCGTTATTATAATTAAATAGGGACAGTTTCAAGACTGTCGGGTTAATTATCAAACCAATGAGCAAATATTGTCAATTACGTTAAAAATAACAGGTATTTATAATGGTACTGGCAGAGACACACGGTTTTGTGTCTCCACTTTAAACGCAGTAAAACAAGAAAAGGAATAACTTTTAGTGGGTTCTTTGTACTGAAAACGTAGCCAACAGAGTGAGGGCTTGTTTATAAATAGAATCGTCTAAACACGCTAAAGCATCAATGGCAAGTTGGGCTTGTTGTTGGGCTTGTTGTTCTGTATATTCAATGGCTTGGGTTGTTTTTATCACTTCATAAACCTGTGCAAATGAATCGCGAGAACCGTGGCGAATGGCATCAATGACCACTTGTGCCTGTTCGGGCGAACCTTTAGAAATCGCATAAATCAGTGGTAAAGTAGGCTTGCCCTCGGCTAAATCATCCCCTAAATTTTTCCCAAGGGCTTCACTGGACGATTTATAATCTAACGCATCGTCAATTAATTGAAACGCAATCCCTAAATGTTGTCCATAAGCGGCAAGTGCTTGTTCTGTTGCTTGGTTTGTCTCAGAAATAATTGCCGCCAAACGGGTGGCGGCACTGAATAAAATAGCGGTTTTTCGGGCAATCACTTCCAAGTATTTTTCTTCAGTGGTTTCAGGATTATTGCAATTGAGCAGTTGTAACACTTCCCCTTCCGCAATGGCAGTGGTGGTTTTAGATAAAACTTCCATCACACGCATATTATGGGTGCGTACCATCATTTCAAACGCGCTGGAATATAAATAATCGCCCACTAATACACTTGCCGCATTTCCCCAAACTGCATTGGCCGATTCTTGTCCACGTCTTAAATCCGATTCATCGACCACGTCATCGTGGAGCAAAGTCGCGGTGTGAATAAACTCAATCACAGCCGCTAAAATTAAATGGGCATCTTTTGTTTCTCCTAAGGCTTTAGTGGTTAATAACAAGAGCAAAGGGCGCAATCGCTTACCGCCATTGCTAATAATATAGTGTCCTATTTGATTAATCAGGACAACATCAGAGCTTAATTCGTTCAAAATAAGTTGATCGACAGCGGCAGATTCGGCACTAGTAAGATTTTTAATCGCGTCAAAATCAAGCAATACTGATGTGTTAGAGGAGTCTTGTAATACCATTAGAATTAGTCAGCTTAGGGTGGCTTAAGTTAAACCCGCCATGCTATTGAATAAGTTAGGGTGGTGTCAATAGCTTTATTGTGATATTTTAAGAAGTTGATTTTACACTTTTTTGCAAGATTTAAAATTTGACTGAGACACTATTTGAAAATATAATGCTTTGTTCACTTAACAGATATTAATGCTTGATGGAGCTGACGCTGATGTATGCGGTAATTCAAACAGGTGGTAAACAGTACCGAGTTCAGACAGGTACGACCTTAAAAATAGAAAAACTAGAGCTTGGAGCCGGCGACAGCATTGAGTTCGATAAAGTACTAATGGTTCAAGCTGATGACGCGACTAAAATCGGTCAACCCTTTTTAGAAGGCAGCAAAGTCACAGCTACCGTGTTGTCTCAAGGTAGACATGATAAAGTTAAAATCATAAAATTTAGACGGCGTAAACACCACATGAAACAAATGGGGCATCGTCAATCTTACACAGAAATCCAAATTACTGGCATTTCTGCTTAATAAGGAGTTAAACAATGGCTCATAAGAAGGCAGGCGGTAGTAGCCGCAACGGACGTGACTCGCAGTCCAAACGCTTAGGTGTGAAACGTTTCGGCGGTCAAATTGTTTCAGCGGGAAACATTTTAGTCCGTCAACGCGGTACACAATTTCATCCGGGTGATAATGTCGGTTGTGGTAAAGATCATACGTTATTTGCAACAGCCGATGGTCAAGTGCTTTTCCAAGTGAAAGGCCCTAAAAATCGTCGTTATGTAAGTATCGTTGCATACGCGAATTAGGAAAATACCAAAATTGCTCTTGCGGCAAAAAAACAGCTAAAAAGCCTCGTCCATGACGGGGCTTTTTTGTTTTTAGGCAACTAATAAAATTGGGGTATGAAAAATGGCATTATATCATCACAAATAATGCTATGAAGTTGTGCTAAATATATCGGATAAATAAGATGGCTAAAGCTCGCATATCCTACTTGATTACTACTGGATAAACGAAAATGAACGACAAAGAAAAATTCGCACAACAATTAACCGATTTTGCAGCAGGATTACAAAGTTATATCAGCACAGAAGATGGTCAATGGACAATCAAAGGCTTTATTGATATTTTCAAAAATATTTACACGCTTTCAACTGATACTAAAATCATTTCTAAAATATTAGAAATTCATTTGTTCCCTAAAGTTCTGCAATTTGCCCAAGATTATGGCTATAAAATAGTCCTTGCAGAACACCAAAATTATTACCCCGATATTTCCCTTGTTAGCAAAGAAAACGAAAACATAAAGTTTGCCGTTGATTTTAAAACCAGTTATCGCAATCCTAAAAAGCCTTTTTTATGCAATGGTTTTACTCTGGGTTCGCATGGAAAATATTTTGAAGACCGCAAAAGCACAAAAAATATCCAATTTCCTTATAGCGATTATTTAGGACATTTCTGTTTAGGAATTATTTATAGTCGTGTAGATGGCTCATCCATTGATGAAACGAAAGCTCATAAACTGGATGAATTACAATCCATCAGCTCAGTTGTTAAGGATTTTCAGTTTTTTGTTGCTGAAAAATGGCGCATAGCCAGCGATAAAAGTGGAAGTGGCAACACCGCAAATATTGGTAGCATTAACAATATTGCCGATATTATCAATGGACGCGGTATGTTTTCAGGTTTAGGAGAAACATGGTTTGATGATTATTGGATGAACTATCAAAAAATAATTATTTCTGATGCGCAGGGTAATACAAAAAAAATAACCACGTTAGAAGAGTTTGTTAACTATAGAAATGGCGATACATCACTTCTTGTTTCAAAGTACAACAAGGATAGCGATGAAAGTTAATGTACCGCCTATTAAATCGCAAGGTATTAAAACCAAATTAGTCCCGTCAATTGCAGAATTGATGCCTGATAATTTCACTGGCACTTGGATAGAACCCTTTATGGGAACTGGCGTAGTTGCATTTAATATCGCCCCGCAAGCGGCTTTGCTCTGTGACAGCAATCCACATTTAATTCGATTCTATCAAGCCATTGCCACAGGTGAAATAGATGCAACTATCGTTAAAGATTATTTAGAAACCGAAGGGGCTTTATTATTAGCGAAAGGAGAAAATCATTATTATGAAATTCGTGAGCGTTTTAATAAAAATCATCAGCCTTTGGATTTTTTATTTTTAAATAGGGCAGGATTTAATGGCATGATTCGCTTTAATCGTCACGGTGGATTTAATATTCCTTTTTGTAAAAAACCACAACGCTTTGCCCAAGCTTATATTACAAAAATTGTGAATCAAGTTGACCATATCGCTAAACTTGCTAAGGTAAAAGACTTTACGTTTAAATGTCAGGACTTTAGTGAAACCCTGAAATCTGTCAAAGCAACGGATATTGTTTATTGCGACCCACCGTATATCGATCGACACGTTGATTATTATAATGGTTGGAATGATAACGATGAAAAAAAATTATTTCATTTATTACAACAAACACAGAGTAGATTTATTCTTTCAACCTGGCATCACAATGATTTTAGGAAAAATGAGTATATTGATTTATTATGGAATCGATTTAATATTTTTACTCGTGAACATTTTTACCATGTCGGTGGCAGCGAAAAAAACCGTAATCCGATGATAGAAGCGATTGTGGCAAATTTTAAACCTGATTTTTTGCAAAACCAATCCTGCGATTTAGTCCAAGCAAGCATTTTTTAATCAGTTATTGTTTAGTTGAATAAGGCAGGCAAGCTTTTCTACCTGTCGAGTTCCGTGTGATTATATACCCAATTTATAAAACAAATAGGCGAGTAGTAAACACGCTTTTTGCCTCCATAAAACATGACAACAGTAAGGTACAAATAAGATGAGATTCGTTGACGAAGCCGACATAAAAGTAGAAGCCGGTGATGGCGGCAATGGGATTGCTTCTTTTCGGCGGGAAAAATACATTCCGTGGGGCGGCCCTGATGGGGGCGATGGTGGCGATGGCGGCAGCGTTTATTTAGTTGCCACCGAAAACGTCAATACCTTGGTCGATTTTCGCTATCATTCCACACACCGCGCCCAACGCGGTCAAAATGGGATGAGCAATGATTGTCGCGGCAAAAAAGGCGAATGCTGTTATATCGCCGTACCTTTAGGTACTATTGTATTTGAAAAAGATACAGGCGAAAAAATCGGTGATTTAACCATTGCAGGGCAAACGTTACTGGTTGCCAAAGGCGGTTTTCATGGGTTAGGCAATGCGCGATTTAAAAGCAGTATTAACCGTGCGCCACGTCAAACCAGTAAAGGCACCAAAGGTGAGCAGCGAATGTTGCATCTGGAATTGCTGGTGATTGCGGATGTCGGATTATTAGGTTTACCGAATGCGGGAAAATCCAGTTTGATTCGTTCGGTTTCTTCGGCGACACCGAAAGTAGCGGACTATCCCTTTACCACGCTACATCCCAATTTAGGGGTGGTGCGGGTCGATGATTTGCGTAGCTTTGTGATTGCAGACATTCCAGGGATTATCGAAGGCGCGGCAGAAGGGGCGGGTTTAGGTTTAACCTTTTTAAAACATCTCTCACGCACAGGGTTGTTGCTGCACGTTATTGATATTGAACCCTATGAAAATGGTGATGAAACACCTGTTGAAGCGGCGCGGAAAATCATTCACGAAGTAGAAAAATGGAGTGATGAGCTAGCCAATAAGCCGCGTTGGTTGGTGTTGAATAAAACAGACCGGGTGTTGGATGAGGAAGTGGATGCGCATTGCCAAGCGATTGTGGATGAATTGGGCTGGACGGGCGTAGTGTTTAAAATTTCAGCGTTGAAAAAATCAGGAACACAGCCATTGATGTTTGCGATTATGGAATTTTTAGAGCAGCAGCGGCAACAAAAAGCCGAGTCGGAATCGGTTAAGTAAAAGACTTTGGAGTACAAAACCTAGGTTTTGTACTCCAGTTTTGCAAGAAGCTTGAAAGTCAACACTGTGTGAAAACACGATATTGAGTTGAAACAGGTCTAATGATTCAAAACTTATAACCCCGATGCACCGCAACTATCCCTTGGGTCATATTAAAATATTCACAGCGGTCAAACCCTGCTTGTTCCATCATTATTTTAAGCGCGTCTTGTTTGGGGTGCATCCGAATTGACTCGGCTAAATAGCGATAACTATCCTCGTCTTTAGCGACAATCGCCCCAATTTTTGGCAATAATTTAAAGGAGTAAAAATCGTACACTTTTTCAGTCACTTTGTCGGTGGGATGGGAAAACTCTAATATAATCAAACGCCCCCCTGGTTTTAATACCCGTAAAATAGAGCGCAATGCCGCGTCTTTATCCGTGACGTTACGCAATCCAAAGGCAATACACACGCAATCGAAGCTATTGTTTGCAAAGGGCAAACATTCGGCATTAACTTGAGCATAAAAAATATTGCCGACCACGCCTTTATTAATTAAACGGTCACGTCCTGTGCGTAGCATTTGTGAATTAATATCGGCTAAGACCACCTCGCCGTTATCACCGACCCGTTTTTCAAATAGCAAGGTTAAATCCCCCGTGCCGCCTGCTAAATCCAATACTTTATCGCCTGCACGCACATTGCTCAACTGCACAGCAACCCGTTTCCAAATGCGGTGAATGCCCAGTGACATTAAGTCATTCATAATGTCATATTGGCCTGCAACCGAATCAAAAACACCGCGTACCAGTTTTACCTTTTCCTCGGCGGCAACGGTTTTAAAGCCAAAATGGGTCGTATTTTCGTTTGTCATGTTGTTATCCTAAATGTTGATGACCTGCGGCTTTTACCTTTTCAAGATAAATTGCCCAAAGGGTTTTATAGTCTGTTCCTAATTGATAGAGCAATGCCCAGCTATAAATCGCGCTGCTGTGACCGTCGCTAAACACAGGGGCAATGGCATAATTGCCGATAGGTTTGATGTCGGTAATCGTGACCGTTTCTTTGCCTAATTGCAAATTATCGTTATTTGCGCCATGTCCAACCGCTTCAGCCGATTGGCTGTAGACACGCAAGTATTCATAGGGCAGATTAAAAGTTGTGCCATCATCAAAACTGATTTCCAAAGTTTTGGAAAGCTGGTGCAGTTTAATTTCGGTGGGATGGCAAATAATCGAAGGAGTGGTTAAACGCATAATGTGTCGTCAATGAAAAATGCAGACAGTATGCAATAAATCAGGCTATGAGGGAATAGTGACAAGCTAGATTGCGAACTAGAGCCGACTTATTTTTAACACAGGGGATAATTTTTTCAATTGGCGCATAATGGCGGCAAGATGCACGCGGTCACGCACGGATAGGGTTATATCATCAATCGAAATTTTCGAGTCTTGATGACCAATGCTGACATTTTCGATATTAGAATCCATTTTGGAAATAGCGGAGGTAATCATGGCAAGTGTTCCTGGTTGATTTAATACTTCCAAACGAATGCTGGCAGAAAATTCACCTGTTGTGTTTGTTGCCCATTCGACATTTAACACGCCCGTGTGATGTTTGCGCACTTCACTGCTATTGCGACAGCCTTCATGGTGAATCACAATTCCTTTTCCTGGATTGAAAAAACCGATAATCTGGTCGCCTAAAATAGGATGACAGCATTTTGCAAGGGTTACCATCATCCCTTCCGTGCCTTTAATCGCAAACGGGGTTTTATTACCGCCGTTGACTGAGCTGAAATTGCTGTGATTTTCGTTCAAAGTTAAGGCAACCTGCACATCATCTTGGGTGAGGCGTTTGGCAATTAAAAACGGTAATTTATTCCCTAACCCTATATCTTCAAAAACCTGCTCAACAGTTTGTTTTTTCAAGACACTGATTAATTTTTTAATTCGCTCATTTGGAATCCCTGCCAAAGATAAGCCGATGTCTTGCAATTCATTTTCCAATAAGCGTTGCCCTAATTGCGTTGCTTCTTGCTGTTTAAAATGGCGTAAATAGCTGCGGATACAGGCGCGGGCTTTGGCGGTAATCACATAATTAAGCCAAGTTGGATTCGGACGCGCCCAAGAGGTTGTGATAATTTCCACCGATACGCCATTTTCCAAAATGGTTTGTAACGGCACCAGTTGTCGGTCAATGCGTGCAGAATTGCAAGTATTGCCAATTTTGGTATGAACCGCATACGCAAAATCAATCACGGTCGCCCCGCGCGGTAATTTAATCACTTCGCCATTGGGGGTAAAGACAAAAATTTCTTGCGGAAATAAATCAATTTTTAAGTTTTCAATAAATTCTAATGAATTACCTGCGGTTTTTTGAATTTCCAATAATTCGCGTAACCATTCATTCGCATGAATTTGTGGACTTTTATCCGAGTCTTTGGTTTTATATAACCAATGCGCCGCAATGCCTGATTCAGACAAGCGGTGCATCTCGTAAGTTTTGATTTGAATTTCAATCGGAACACCATAAGGACTGCCCACTGTCGTATGCAAACCTTGATAGCCATTGGTTTTAGGCAGGGCAATATAATCTTTAAATCGCCCAGGAATGGGTTTATACAGATTATGCACCACCCCTAAAATTCGATAACAATTGTCCATGTCGTGGCAAAAAATCCGAAACGCATACACATCAAATACATCTTTAAAGGAAATTTTTTTGCGCAACATTTTTTGATAAATGCTCGGAATATTTTTTTCGCGCCCAACCACTTCACCAATAATAGTGGCATCTTTTAAACGTTGTTTAATGGAGTTTTCAATCGTATTGACAATTTCCCGCCGATTGCCACGCGACTTTTTAATCGCTGCGTTAAGCACTCGATAGCGAGCAGGATACATCGCTTGAAAACTGAGTAACTCTAACCGATGGCGAATATCATTCATTCCTAACCGATTGGCAATCGGAACGTAAATGTCGATAGTTTCTTTGGCAATTCGGCGTTTTGAATGACTTGGCATGGCATCTAAGGTTTGCATATTGTGCAGCCTGTCAGCCAATTTGACCATAATCACCCGCAAGTCAACCGCCATTGCCATGAACATTTTACGAATATTTTCGGCTTGGGTTTCGGCTTGGGATTTATCACGAATTTTCGATAATTTGGTCACGCCATCAACCAATTCAGCCACTTCATTATCAAATTCTGCCGCTAAAGCTTGTTTAGTAACGGGGGTGTCTTCAATGACATCATGCAAAATCGCCGCCATAATCCCTTTAACATCCATTCGCATTTCAGCAAGGCTAATAGCAACTAAGATAGGATGGCAAATATACGCTTCGCCACTTTTGCGAAACTGACCTTCGTGTGCTTTTGCGCCGTAGTGATAAGCCCGGCTAACCTCATCAATTTGCTCTTGCATTAAATAGTCGCTCAAAACCGCCTGCAAACGATTGATGAGTTTGTCTTGCGGGCGTTCTATTTCAGGTTCTGCGACTATATCTAACATAAATTATATAGGGTGATTAAAATTTGAAACTGTGGTTATTTGAATGCAGTTGCTCGATATTTTCAGGCGTAACATAACCTGCGGCAATCTCGCGCAATGCAACAACCGTGTCTTTATCTTTGCCGCGCTTTACAAACTCATCGGCACCCGATTGTAATTGCCGCGCTCTTTGACTGGCTAACAACACTAATTTAAAACGGTTTTCTACGTTTTCCAGACAATCTTCAATCGTAACTCTTGCCATTTTCATTCCTTAAGGGTAAAAAAGAGAATCTGCTACACAGACCCGATAAAACTGTTGATACAACATCATAAACGAAGGGGCGGTATTATAACCGCTTTCAGTTGCATTAGATAAAATTCAGTACGGTGGCTTTTATAATAACTGCCAACGTTCATTTATTAAGCCTTCCAAAGGGTGATATTGAATTTTATACGCCATTTTTGCGCATTGTTGAATTAAAAAACCCAAATACAAATACGGCAAACCGCGTTTTTTTGCCTCATTTATCTGCCACAACACCGCATAAACCCCCAAACTGTAGGAAGAAAATTCGGGTTCAAAAAAAGTGTACACCGCAGACAAGCCTTGTTCTAAACAATCGACCACCGCTAATGCCGCTAATTGGTCTGCAATAAAAAATTCCACAAATTGGGTATGACACCAATGGCTACTTAAAAAATGAATATAATCATCGGCACTGGAATGAACCATTTGTCCGTCGGCGTGGCGTTGCTGTTGATAGCGTAAATACATCGCATAATGGTGCGAATCAAATTCAGCAGGCTTGATGACAACGCGCGTGGCACGATTTTTTTCTGCACACCGTTTTTGCGCCCGATTCGGCTTAAAGTCATTGACTGCCAAGCGGGTTGGAATACATTGTAAACAATGTGGACAGTGAGGGCGATACACTTCATTGCCGCTGCGCCGAAAACCATGTTGAATTAATTGCGAGTAATTAGCCGTAGTTAATTCAAACAACGGATTCACAAAGGCAGATTGCGCTTGTTGTTCAGGTAAGTAGCTGCATGAATGCGGGGCGGAAATAAGCAGCGGAACGGAAGTCATTGGAGTTGCCATGCTTTTATATCAACTTTGCTGTCGCAATAACGGTCTAAATACTTAACAAAATCGGGGCGTGGTATTTCTATCGCCCCTAAACTTTCTAAATGCTTAGTATAAACTTGGCAATCAATCAGTTGATAGCCCCAGTGGCTTAAATGCGTCACTAAATGGGCAAACGCCACTTTTGAAGCATCGGTTTTACGATGAAACATCGATTCCCCAAAAAATACCTGCCCCATTGCAATCCCATAGAGACCACCGACTAATTCCCCTTCAAACCAAGCCTCGGCTGAATGGGCGATGCCTTGTTGATGTAACTGCGTATAAGCCTGTTTAATCCCATCGGTAATCCAGGTGCCGTTACTGTCTGTGCGTGGTTGCGAACACGCATCAATTACTTGACTAAACGCACTGTCTATTTTGAAGCTAAAGCGTTCAGAACGCAGGGTTTTTGCTAACCGGCGTGAAATACGCAATTGTGCAGGGAATAGAACAAAGCGTGGGTTGGGTGACCACCATAAAATCGGGTCATCAGAATTAAACCAAGGAAAAATTCCCTGCCGATACGCATTTAAAATTCGGAGTGGTGACAAGCAGCCGCCTACTGCCAACAAACCATCAGGCTCTGTTAAAGCCAAGTCAGTGGATGGAAAAGGCTGGCTAGGGTGATAGGGGTTAAGAACAGTGATTTTCATAGTTTAAGTTAATTTTAGAGCCGAATCTGCTCACCAATTTCAATGACCCTGTGTGGCGGAATATTAAAAAAGGTGACAGGGCTGCTGGCATTGCGAAATAAAAAGGTAAAAATTTGGACTTGCCATCCTGACATTCCCAAGTCTTTGGCTAATAAGGTTTCACGTCCTAAAAAGAAAGAAGTGCTATTGGCATCATAGTCAAAGGCTAAATATTTTTCTGCCACTTCTAACATTCGTTTCACGTTGGGATGTTGATGAAAACCATAACAAATCGTCATTTGATAACAATTTTGTGCCAGCATTTTAATTTCAATGCGTTTTAATTCATCTTTAATAAAAGGCACATCTTTAACCCGCCCTGTTAGAAAAATAATCCGCTCATGGACAACTTTATTGTGACGCAAATTATTAATTAAGGCAGCAGGCGCACCTTCTTTGGGATTTGATGTCATATAAATCGCTGTTCCTGCAACACGCACTGGGATTATTTCAAGATTATCAATCACTAAAGGCTGTTGATTGGCAAGTTTATTAGCAAAGGATTCAATGGAAAAATGACTTCTGATTTTTTGATGCAAATTCGTATAACCTGTTTTCCAAGTTATCATGAGAATAAAAATAAGTTCTGCAAGTAATAAAGAAAACCAACCGCCTGCGGGAATTTTTTCTAAGTTAGCACAAAAAAATGTCAGGTCGATAATGAAAAAGAGTGACAAAAAACTAATACTTTTTATCCAGCTCCATCGCCATTGATAGCGTATCACGACTAACGCTAAAATAGTTGTAATGACCATTGTGCCAGTTACTGCAATACCATACGCGCCTGCTAAGGCAGAAGAGGATTTAAAGCCAATAATTAAAATCAATACCGCTAGCATAATGCTCCAGTTAATAACAGGAATGTAAATTTGTCCTTCCAGTCGTGAGGTGTAAATAGAGCGCAGTCTAGGTAAATAGCCCAGTTGAATGGCTTGGTGCGTCATTGAAAAAGCCCCAGAAATGACTGATTGTGAGGCAATCACGGTTGCACAGGTTGCTAAAAACACCAAAGGATATAATGCCCAATGAGGGGCTAGTAAATAAAAGGGATTTTCAATTGCAGCGTGGTTATGCAAAATCAAAGCACCTTGTCCAAAGTAATTTAACACCAAGGCAGGCAGTACCAAACTAAACCAAGCCAATTGAATCGGCTTTCTACCAAAGTGTCCCATATCGGCGTACAAAGCTTCAGCACCTGTTAAAACTAACACAACGGCGGCTAAAGACAGAAAGGTAGTGAAAAAATGTTCCAGTAAAAAATCTACCGCATAACTAGGATTAATGGCATATAAAACAGTGGGATATTTAATAATGTTATCAATGCCTAACCCAATTAAAGTTAAAAACCAAAGGCTCATAATTGGGCCAAATAGGATGCCAACTTTTTCGGTGCCACGATGCTGAATTGCAAAAAGAGCGATTAAAATAACGATAGCTAAGGGGATAATTAAATCATTTAAGTCAAGGTATTGAGGGTATTTATTAGGGATAAGTTTTATTCCTTCGACCGCACTTAAGACTGAAATGGCAGGCGTTATCATGCTATCACCATAAAATAATGCCGTACCGAACAATCCCATTCCAACCAAAATAGCACGAATGCGATCACTGACAGGGGAACGCAAGGCTAAGGCTAATAATGCCATAATTCCCCCTTCACCATCATTATCAGCACGCATCATGAACAAGATGTATTTGAGTGAAACAATAATATTAAGCGTCCAAAAGACTAAAGATAAAACACCATAAATATTTTCTTTAGATGCTGGAATTGCGTGTGAACCGTGAAAAATTTCGCCCATGGCGTACAAAGGGCTTGTTCCTATATCACCATAAACGACACCTAATGCCCCTAACGCTAAAGGAAACAGGTTTTTATTGAGCGGAACACTAGGTTCGATTGTTGTATCTTGTATTTGCATAATGTTTAACAGATTACCATTTCGATGGTTGATAAGTTCAGATGACTAAATTTAATACTTAAAAATGAGAAAAATATTGTATGCTTTATTTACAAAAAGTGGTGGCACTAAAAACTATCCGCTTTTTAGGATATGTCTCTGAAGATATTCGTTTTACTCGTTAAAACTTTTACTCAACTGTAAAAATATGTTCAAATGTCGTGTTTGCTAGCATAATTTTAGCATTTCTTTCGATAATAATAATTAAATCACCAGAGGAAAATAAAATGACTGATTCTGAAAAACCTACCCCTGAAGCGTCTAATTCTTCAGTCGATGAGGCAAAAAAAACAGCCACAAATTTAGTGAGTACTGCTTTAGACTTAAAACAAAACAATCCTAAGTTGTTTTTTGGCGCGATAGGTGCTGTTGTTGTACTGTTACTTGCCATGACAATGAGCGGGGGTTCTGATGAAATTTTAGCCACGCAAGGCATAAAAAATCATGTTGTGGGACAAAATTATGTTTTGCGCGGGGCAAATAGCTCCGATGCTAACGGTAGAGTTCGTATTGTTGCAGTTCCTGGGTCGGTTGCTGCGTTTGATGACAGTGAAGAAGACCCTAAAGAACAAGCGTGCAATCATTTAGCTCCTGAAACACAAGTCAAAGCACTGGGGTTTCAAGATTTTGCAGGCAAAAAGAATGCGTTTGTTAATGTAGAGGTTTTATCGGGTAATTGTAAAGGCAAACGCGGTTGGGCTTTAGCGATTGATGTGCAGTAATTTTAAATTAGTTATTGACATTATTCTTAGATGGTCTATAATGTCCACATAGATTGCAAATGCGGGAATAGCTCAGTGGTAGAGCACAACCTTGCCAAGGTTGGGGTCGCGAGTTCGAGCCTCGTTTCCCGCTCCAAGTTTTCTAAAAGCCGCGACCTACGCGGCTTTTTTGTTTAACCTTCTATTTAGGCTGCGTAGCAAAATGGTTATGCAGTGGCCTGCAAAGCCATCTACGCCGGTTCGATTCCGGCCGCAGCCTCCATTCATTCTTTTATTTCCAGTTTTAAATTCTCATCTAACGCTTTATCAATATCAAACTCATTGCTGTTTTTCGGCACATTCCCGTCTAAAATCAAGTAATAACGTTGTGATAAATAGGCTTCACGCAAAAAATATATCTATCCAAAGCTGCCTCCGTTGCGACTTTTTCCAGAACTAGATTATTGGCGCGAATATCAACGACATTAAGCAGTCCTAAGCCAACCGAAATCAACGGCATTGGCACATAATTAACAGGATTCATTGCATTATCGGCAATTAGTCCCCCAAAACTGCGCGGAGAACCTGGGCCAAAAAAGGGTAGTACCCAATAAGGTCCACTAGGAATCCCCCAAACAGCGAGTGTTTGGTCAAAATCTTCTTTATGTTTAAGCAAATCAACTTCTGTTGCAATGTCAAACAATCCACCCAACCCTGCGGTACTATTTAACAAAAATCGGGCAGTATCCTCGCCTGTTTGTAAAAATTTTCCTTGTAATAAATCATTGAGAATCACTCCCACATCATCCATATTACTAAAAAAATTTGTTACGCCACGATGTGCTATTGATGGCATAAGCCATTCATAGCCTTCAGCAACAGGTTTCATAAAATAATTATCTAAATCATCATTGAAGGCAAGTACATCTCGATTCCAATTTTCCCAAGGGTCATCGGCAGAAGGCATTGCTGTTATGGTAGCGCAGCCATTTAATACAGTCACAAAACACAGTGTTTTTAAGAAGGTACTATTTTTCATTTTTATCCTCGCTAATTCCCTAATCATTTCATTCTAATGATAAACTAGTTAAAACTGTGCATAAAGCACCGTTCATCGACTTTCAACCCTTTTTGATAGCAAAACATGGAATCTAACTCGCATTTTCCCCTAGGTAATCGTTTTCGAGGTTATCTCCCCGTCATTATTGATATTGAAACCGCAGGTTTTAATGCTAAAAAAAACCCTTTGCTCGAAATTGCCGCGATTATTGTTGAGCCTGATAGTGAGGGGCAACTGACAATAACTGAAAGTCATGCCTGTCATATTATCCCTTTTAAAAGCTCAGAACTGGATGAGGCTGCCCTTAAATTTAATAAAATAGACCCCTATCACCCTTTTCGCTTTGCAATAGAAGAAAAAGACGCACTGCATAAGCTTTTTACCCCTATTAAAGCCGCCGTTAAGCGCAATCAATGCAGTCGGGCGATTTTAGTCGGACACAATCCTGCTTTTGATATTGGTTTTTTAAATGCGGCCATTGCAAGAACAGCGATTAAAAAAAGCCCTTTTCATCCTTTTAGCAGTTTTGATACAGCCACGTTAGGGGGATTAATTTACGGGCAAACCGTTTTAGCAAAAGTAGCCCAAGCAGCAGGTTTAGAATGGGATAATGAAAAAGCACATTCGGCGTTGTATGATGCAGAGCAAACGGCGCGTTTATTTTGTATGATGGTCAACCGCTGGAAATACTTAGAATCTTTAGCTTAAAACAAACTGATGTTTTTTTATTCACTGCCTCTTTTTTTTGCCCAAACTCAGTTTGGTAGTCCTTTTGAGTTATTTTTAATAACCCTGACGTTATTTATCGGACTGTTTATTAGCTCCCCACCTTATGCTGATGGGTATTTAACCACCCCACCCGCCATCAAGTCCTTGTATGACTACTTACTCTATACTTGGTACGGGCAACTGAGCTTGTCACAGGTGTTTTGGCCGTTTTTTTTATTGCTTAACCTAGGCATTTTTAGCGCGGATTACAGTGCAAAAGAAGGCTGGATTTCGATATCAAGCTGGGATGATGCGCATTTTATGTTTTTCATTCCCAGCTTTTTTTGGGCTATCGCTGTTTGGCGTAGCAGTGAAAATACCCAAACCCGAACGGGAGCAGCTTATGCGCGACTCATAACAATCGCTGTTTTTTTTGAATACGCGCTAAAACTGCTCATCCGCTATCAATATCCACGCATTTTTTTCAACTGCCAAGAAAGTTTGATTGATTATGTTTCTTGTTTTTAGCCCATCAATGAATCGTTGCACTATTTGGCATTACTTCCTCATAAATACTATCAAACAGTCGCGTTACTAAAAACAATAAATTATAAGTAATCCCGCCCGCCTCTTGTCGCGCTTTACTTTTTCCTGCAACATCCTCAATGACTAAGCCTAAATATTCCAATAATTCAATTTGCGCGTTATTTTGCAAATCAATCTGTCCTTGGGCGTTTACTTGAGTTTGTTGTTTGACCTCTTCTTCCATCTGCGCCATTTTCGTATGCAGCCATTGTGGTGTCGCACTATTTGGCGGCAACTCGCCTAAAACTTGCGCATAAACGTAAATAATATCAAAGCACAAATCCATAAAAAGGTGCGCCATTTGTTTATTTTGCGATTCAATTGCCAGTGGCAAACCGACAAAAATCATTTGTTGTATCGCAGGTTGTTGTTGATTAAAGCGTTCTAAGATACTTTGCGCCTGTTAGATTCTCATTTATAAATTTTCACTGTTGTCTAGTAGGGCTGGTCATCATATAACAAGCGAATTTGAATACCAAATCTTTGCCATTTTTTCAGCAGTAAAATACAACCAAAACACTTCTTTAAACCTATTTTTCAAAGGGACTGTTGTAAAAAACAAGATTTAGTTGTTTTTTAGCAGCAATTGTTGCGGATTGTAAAATATAATTTAATCCTTTTTTAAAGTATTGCTTTAGAGACACCTAACCGTGTAATGCCCTATAGACTAAGAGAAGTAAGCACTGCTAAACCTTGGAAAATCAACTATTACTCTATTTAGCATTCATTTGTCGCTATTTGTTGACAAGACTTTTAGCGGAAAAAATTAGGCAGGGGATAAAATTATTTTGCTGATAGTCTTTCTTCATTCGTAGAACTGAATCTATAATAAGTCGTGATTCCACAATTTTTTATTTAACCCTTATACACATAGGATATTTACATGGCAGCTAAAGAAATTATCGCAACAGGTTTATTGAGTTTGGCTTTGTTAGCAGGCTGTGATAACAGTTCAAGTGAAGCACCTGCAACAGACGCAGCTCCAGCAGCTCCAGCAGCAGAAGCGGCTCCAGCAGCAGAAGCAGCTCCAGCAGCAGAAGCGGCTCCAGCAGCAGACGCAGCTCCAGCAGCAGACGCAGCACCAGCGGCAGATGCAGCACCAGCAGCAGATGCAGCACCAGCAGCGGCTCCAGCAGATGCAGCGGCTCCAGCAGATGCAGCACCAGCAGCGGCTCCAGCAGATGCAGCGGCTCCAGCAGAAGCGGCTCCAGCAGATGCAGCAGCTCCAGCTCCAGCTCCAGCACAGTAATTTAAAATTAGCTCGAAATTTTTCGAGCCAAATTAGAAGAACTGAAAAAGTCGGTATCTCTCTCGAGACTACCGACTTTTTTATGCCTGTTATTTAGTCCAAGTATCACGCAAAGTGACTGTCCGATTGAAAACTAATTTTTCGCAGTTGCTATCTTCATCAAGACAAAAATATCCCGTGCGTTCAAATTGAAAACCGTCTCCAACCTGTGCAGTTGCAAGACTGGCTTCCACACGACAGTCATCTAAAATTTCTAAGGAATCTGGATTTAATGCCGCTAAAAAGTTTTCTTCACTGTCAGGATGAGGTAAACAAAACAAACGATCGTATAAACGCAATTGGGCAGGCAGTGAATCAGCAACTGCCACCCAATGAATCACCCCGCTGACTTTACGCCCCTCTGGATTTTTCCCCAGCGTATTGGGGTCATAACTGCAACGCAGCTCGCTAATATTGCCTTCTTCATCTTGAATGACTTGATTGCATTTAATCACATAACTTCCGCGCAATCGCACTTCGCCTCCTTCGATTAACCGTTTGAATTTAGGCGGCGGGATTAAAGCAAAGTCATCGGCTTCGATAAAAATTTCTTTAGCAAAATTCACTTGCCGTGAGCCTAATTCAGGCTTTTGTGGATGACAAGGAATGTGTAATTGTTCAACTAAATCAGCAGGATAATTTTCAATCACCACCCGCAGCGGTTTTAACACTGCCATTGCACGCGGTGCATTTTCATTTAAATCTTCCCGAATGCAATTTTCCAACACCGCCATTTCAATCCACGCATCTTTCTTAGTGACACCAATACGTTCACAAAAGTCGCGAATTGCCGCAGGGGTCACACCCGCTCGCCGCAAACCTGCCAAGGTTGGCATTCGTGGGTCGTCCCAGCCATTAACATGATTTTCCGTTACTAATTGGGCTAATTTACGTTTGCTCACAATCGTGTATTCCAATTGCAAGCGAGCAAATTCAGTTTGTTGCGGATGCGTAGGTGTTTGTAATTTATCCAATACCCAGTCATACAGCGGGCGATGGTCTTCAAATTCTAAGGTACACAAGGAATGGGTAATTCCTTCCAATGCGTCCGAAATACAATGGGTGTAGTCGTACATCGGATAAATACACCACGCATCCCCCGTGCGTTGATGATGGACATGGCGAATCCGATAAATAATCGGGTCACGCATATTCACATTCGGTGATGCCATATCAATTTTGGCGCGTAACACATATTGCCCATCAGTAAATTCACCTGCGCGCATTCGGGCGAATAAATCTAAACTTTCTGCAACAGGACGATGACGATTCGGGCTGTCTTTGCCCGCTTCAGTTAATGTGCCACGATACAAGCGCATTTGTTCGGCGGTTAAGTCATCAATATAAGCATCCCCTTGTTCAATGAGCTGCACGGCATACTGATAAAGTTGCTCAAAATAATCGGAAGCGTGAAATTTATTCGTCCAAGCAAAACCTAGCCATGAAACATCGGTTTCAATGGACTGCATAAATTCAAGGCTTTCTTTTTCAGGATTGGTATCATCAAAACGTAAATTGCAAGTGCCGTTATTTTCCAGTGCGATACCAAAGTTTAAACAAATCGATTTGGCATGACCGATATGCAGATAGCCATTGGGTTCTGGGGGAAAGCGCGTGGCGACTTTACCGTGGTGTTTATTTTCTTGTACATCGGCGGCAACCATTTGCCGAATAAAATTTGCAGTAAGTTGTGGTTCAGCGTTTGACATAACAGTTATACCAGAGAGGGTTTAAAAAAAATCCCCCTTGAGGCGGGGGATAGACAATACTTTTTTAGGCAACATCACGCAGATTACAGTTTGTGATACCCCGTTTCTTCGTGTAGCACAATATCCAAGCCTTCTTGTTCTTCATCGCTGGTAACGCGCAAACCAATGGTTTTTTCAAGAGCTTTTAAAATCAGAAAGCTAAACAATCCGCTCCAAATAAGTGTAACGGTCACGGCTAAGGTTTGCACACCCACTTGTTCTAAAATGGAAACGCCTTGGTCGAGTCCTAATCCACCTAGGCTTTTTGCTGAAAAAACACCCGTTAATAAAGAACCGATAATGCCACCAACTCCGTGAACAGGAAACACATCCAGCGAATCATCTATCACTAAGACACGTTTTATATATTGGGTGGCATGAAAACACACCGCGCCTGCCACGATGCCAATCACTAAGCCACCCAATGGGCCAACATAGCCAGAGGCGGGGGTAATGGTTCCTAAACCTGCCACCATTCCTGTAACAATCCCTAAAACACTGGGACGGTTAAAACGTTTCCATTCAATAATCATCCAGGTTAATGAGCCAGCAGCAGCGGCAATATGGGTGACTAAAATCGCCATGCCCGCATTGCCATCGGCTTTTAAGGCACTGCCGCCATTAAAGCCAAACCAGCCTACCCAAAGCATTCCTGCCCCTGTGACCACCATCGTCATATTGTGCGGTGGCATGGCGGTAGTTGGAAAACCTTTTCGATGTCCAAGAACAAGCGCGGCGACTAACGCGGCTATGCCAGCATTAACATGAATCACGATGCCGCCTGCAAAATCACGCACGCCGAGTTCAGATAACCAGCCGCCGCCCCAAATCCAGTGGCATATTGGCAGATACACGAAAATTAACCATAGCCCACTAAACCAGAGCATCGCAGAAAATTTCATTCTTTCGGCAAAAGCGCCGACAATTAAGGCGGGGGTAATAATGGCAAAGGTCATTTGAAACATAAAATAAACCGTTTCAGGAATGTCGCCGACAAGCTTATTAACCCCTAAATCAGGGAGAAACGCTTTTGATAATCCGCCTATTAGAGGTTGAAAAGTGCCGCCATCGGCAAAAACAAGACTATATGCCCCTGCTAGCCAGAGAAGAGAGACAATGCAAGTGATTGAAAAGCATTGCATTAAAACAGATAATACGTTTTTACTGCGTACCAAACCACCATAAAATAACGACAAACCGGGCAAGGTCATAAATAACACGAGTGCCGTTGAAGTCAGTATCCACGCGGTGTTGCCTGTATTTAACTCAGCCGCACCTGCTACTGAGGGCAATAGCAAACAGAGACTGGTTAGTTTTTTATTAAAAGTAATCATGACACATTATTCCTAAACGGCTCAAATAGCGTCTTCGCCTGTTTCGCCTGTTCTGATTCGGATAACTTGCTCTAAGTCAGAAATAAAAATTTTGCCATCACCAATTTTGCCCGTATTTGCGGCTTTGACAATGGTTTCTACCGCTAAATCCACAATAGTGTCAGCAACAGCAATTTCCAGTTTTACTTTGGGTAAAAAATCGACCACATATTCTGCACCGCGATACAGTTCGGTATGCCCTTTTTGACGTCCAAATCCTTTGACCTCGGTTGCAGTCACCCCTGCAACCCCAATTTCAGATAAGGCTTCTCTGACATCATCCATTTTAAAGGGTTTAATAATAGCAGTAATTAATTTCATCTTATTCTCTCTATTTGAAGGGGGTAAAGTAACAAGCCCACAGGCTACACGCACTAATCATAGTGAATTATCAAGCAACATACAATTAACCTTCTTTAGCGAATCTTGGTTTTTGTAACGGCTGCTGTAAAAACTGTACCAGCCGCTGCTCTAGCCAATACACGGGTTTAAAGGGATTATGACCTGCAATAAAACCAACATGACCTCCGTGTGGGGTTATTTCTAACTGCACATAGTTTGATAATTCAACCCTATCAGGAATGACCGCAGCCGTCATAAACGGGTCATCAAGGGCTTGAATTAATAAGGTCGGCACGGCAATGGATTTTAAAAATTGCCGTGAGCTGGCGCGTTGATAATAATCCTTGGCACTTTGAAAACCGTGTAATTTGGCAACTACCCGCTCATCGTATTGCCAAAAAGAATCAATCTTGGACAAATCGCCTAATTCTTTTAAGCGTGCCGCTTGTTCTGTTTGTCCAATCCGTTCTAAATGCTGCTGTTTGTTCTGAATATAGACTTTCAGTTCAGTAAGTAGGCGATTGCGATAAATCATCGAAAAACCTTTATCTAATTTACTGGCGCACTGCCCTAATACCAGCGGCGTTGAAACAGCGGCGGCGGCAAATAAATTAACACTTTTTTGTTGTTCCCCCAGCCATTTTAATAACACATTCGCACCCAAGGAAAAACCAATCGCTGCAATAGGCGTATCGGGTTCACGTTGCCGCACTGTTTGATATAAAAAATCAATGTCCTCGGTATCCCCTGAATGATAACAACGCGCGAGGTGATTGCTTTCCCCGCTACAGCCACGAAAATTTAGTGCCACTGACCTAAACCCGTTGGCGGATAATTGTTGTTGCAAACCTTGAATATAAAGCGATTGAGAGCTGCCTGTGAGTCCATGTAATAACATAACCAGCGGTTGATGGGCTTGCCCGTACCAGTCTAAATCAATAAAGTCGTTATCAGGCGTGGTCAAACGTTCACGAACACAATGAAGCGGTTTTAATCGGCGCAATAAGGCAGGATAAAGAGTCTGTAAATGCGGGTTTTTTAACCACCATGCGGCTTTAAAGGTGGTTTCAAGCAATTGAGCGGGCAATTTTTATCACTCACAAAGACGAAAACTTAACTATACCATTAGATTAAGCAAAGTTTATAATGTTTGCCTCACTCAATAACGCTAATTAAAAACCTAATGTCATCCTTTATTGGACATTCTTTAATCGGTTCGGCTCTATTTGCCAGACAACATCCTATTAATTCGCGCCACCATGTAATCCTCTGTTTATTCGTGACAGGATTAGCCCTAAGCCCTGATGTTGATTATCTTTTGCGCTGGTTATTACACATCCGATTAGAGCCACGCTATACCCACTCTCTGGCTTATTGTCTGAGCGTTAGCCTAATGGCATGGGGATTAAAAGCAACGTTTGCACGTCGATTACTGGGTGTTCTCTCTACACCACTGCTGTTTTTAGCTCCGCTCTCTCATTTGGGGTTAGATTTAATGGTCGGTGTTTATCCTATGCCGCTATTTTTTCCATTTACAAAGAACACTGTCGTATTAGCTTTTGGCGTTTTACCCAGTGCAGGAAAAATACACTTGAGCAATTATTATTTCTGGCGCAATTTAGTCATAGAAATGGGAATTTTACTGCCTCTCACTCTTTTTTTCGTACCGCGCTGGAAAGCAACCGTATTGGCTGCTTCACGTTGGCGACAAGGGGTGGTTTTTGTAATATTTTTAAGCTTTGCCATCATAGGCTGTAATTTAACAAGGTAATGATATGACACAAGCCAAAGAAGTAGACGTATTATGTGTAGGTCACGCCTGTTATGACCTGTTATTTTCTGTCCCTGAACATCCGCAAGAAAATGAAAAAATTTTTGCCACAGATTTAACCGAATGTGGCGGCGGCCCTGCGGCAAATGCGGCGGTGGCTGTCTCATTACTCGGAATGAAAGCAGCCTTTGCAGGGCAATTAGGGCAAGATACTTACGGTGATAAACATTATCAAGAATTTTTAAACTATAGCGTTTGTACTGATTTAATTCAGCGTACCGCGAAAGCAACGCCATTATCAACGGTGTTGGTAAAACCTAATGGTAATCGCGCCTTAATTAATTACAAAGGCGATACCCAACCTTTAGCCGCAGAAGCCATTGATTTTTCTCAGCTTGCGCCTAAAGTGATTTTATTTGATGGTCATGAGCCTTATCTGTCCATGCCATTAGCCCTACAAGCGCGGCAAGCAGGGATTCCTACGGTGTTAGATGCAGGTTCATTGCACGATGGCACGATGGCATTAATCGGACAGGTCGATTATGTGGTTTGTTCAGAAAAATTTGGGCAACAGTTTACAGGCGATGCTAAAAAAACCTTAGCCCGCTTGGGACGAGTTGCACCTGTCGTGGTGATTACCTTGGGTGAACAAGGATTAATTTGGCAATACGGTGGTCATCAAGGGGCGATGCCTGCTTTTGCGGTCAAAGCCATTGACAGCACAGGTGCGGGGGATGCGTTTCACGGCGCGTTTGCGGCAGGATTAGCCGCACAGATGGATTGGCTCGCGTTACTGCGCTATGCCAGTGCTGCTGGGGCTTATTGCTGCACTAAAAAGGGAGCGCGGTTAGGACTGCCCAGCCAAGCGGATTTAGACAGTTTATTGCAACCTTTAACCTAAACAGGCAATCTTTTATGGAAGTTATCCCGTTAAAATACGGCGTGATGTTTAAACGCGCCTTTAGTGACCCCGAAATTTTTACCCAATTTGTCAGTGATATTTTGGATTTAGAAATTAGCATCGACAAAGTACATACTGAATATGAATATCCTGAGCCGATTGGCTTTGTACGCAGTCGTTATGATTTATTTGCCGAAGATGTCGAGCGGCGAATTATTGTTGAAATTCAGCAAGTTAAAGAAGGCGATTTTTTTGACCGTTTTTTGTATTATCATTTAATCAGCATGGTTGAACAAGTGGGCGGTTATCAAAAATATGGCTTTGACCGTGCTGTTTATACGATTGTGGTTTTAACCAGTTTGCCGCGCGATGGCAGTGTCAATTTTAGTTGTGCCATCAGTGATATGAATCCTGTTAATGAACACGGCGAAACTTTAGCTGTTTATCCACATCGCTTATTATTTTTATGTCCCCGTCAAGCCAATGACAAAACCCCGCCGAAAATTAAAAAATGGCTCGATTTTATTGCCGATTCGTTAGATGGACAAATGAATGTAGCGGATTATCAAGATGGGGCATGGCAAAAAATAATTGCCGCAATTGAAAAACGAACCATTGACCCTGCGTTGTTATCTGAAATTAAAGATGATATGGCGTGGCAAGAGGTGACTCAGCGTTTTGAAGCTGAAGGGCGGCAAGCAGGGTGGGAAGAGGGACGTGAAGAAGGGCGTGAACAAGGTTTGCTGGAGGGGATAGAAAAAGGGCGACAACAAATACAGCAACAAGCGGTGCAGAACGCTCGAAAATTAGGGCTGGACGCGCAGGCGATAGCACAATTAACAGGCTTAAGTTTGGCTGACATTGCAGCGATTAAAGAGTAAATAAAATCCACCCCAACCCTCCTTTATCAAAGGAGGGCGTTTTTTTTGTAAAGCGGTAGATTATTCAGCTAACAATTCTAATTCATCCCACCGCTGATAGGTTTTTTGTAACGTTTCATCCACCGTATGTAGTTGGGCTAGTATTGCTGCCGTTTTTTCACTGGACTGCTGATAAAAAGCAGGGTCGCTGATTTGCTTAGTCAACGCTGCTTGTTGATTTTCTAATTCAGCAATCTCATCAGGCAACTGCTCTAACTCTTTCTGCTCTTTATAACTGCGCTTTCTTTTATTAACGGTTGGCAGAATTGTTTCGGCTTTTTTTACAACCGCTGTCGCTTTTTTCTCAATGACCGCGTGAGCTTTCAATTGTTCGCTGTAAGCTAACCAATCGCTGTAGCCGCCAACAAATTCGCTGATTTTTCCTTCCCCTTCCAGTACAAAAACGCTGGTTACAACGTTATCTAAAAAAGCGCGGTCGTGACTGACAATCAATAATGTGCCTGAAAACTCAATCAGTTTTTCTTCCAAAAGTTCCAAAGTTTCCAAATCTAAATCATTGGTTGGTTCATCCATGATAATAATATTGGCAGGACGGGTGAACAAACGGGCTAATAATAAACGACTTTTTTCCCCGCCTGACAGACTTTTTATCGGGGAACGCGCCCGCGCAGGACTGAATAAAAAATCCCCTAAATAAGACATCACATGACGTTTATTGCCCGCAATCTCGACAAAATCATTGCCATCGGCAATCGCATCGGCAACGGTCATTTCA
>JFJP01011113.1_pt1 | contig 27493 bp, 22 predicted proteins | sample 431651 | NCBI WGS metagenome assembly JFJP01 (sample SAMN02602958, study PRJNA72255) | Microbial mat metagenome, whole genome shotgun sequencing project. | biome: fresh water; feature: sink hole; material: water; isolation source: purple microbial (photo- and chemosynthetic) mats found in...
TGGAAGATGAGCCGGTAGAAGATGATGGCCGTCAGCACCGGCCAGAAGAACAGCCCGAACGCGAAGAAGACCCACGAGATCTCGGGACTGGCGTGGTGCACGCCGGCGATCGGCACCAGGATGTTGCCCACCACCGGGATGAACCAGGCGGGGTTCAGGTGGTTGATCTCGAACTTGGTGTGCTGGATCCAGGACGACATCACGTACAACGTCAGGACCGCGTGCATCACGGTGCCGACGGCCCACAGCCACAGCGACAGCACCGGCGCCTGGTGCAGCGCCGCGATCGACAGCAGGATCAGCGAGATGGAGATGGTCGGCACGAACGCCAGCTTCACCGGATGCCGGATCTCGGCGAGCACCTCGTGCGGATGGCGCGCGCACTTGACCGCGAACACGGTCGCGACCAGGGCGAAGAGCGCGCCGACGACGGGCAGCAGCACCAGGCCCGGCGCGAACGGCAGGTCGAACGCCTTTTCGGCGCGGTTCCAGGCGATGTTGAATCCGGCCAGCCCCATGATCATGGCGAACCAGGCGACCGGGAACTCCTTCAGGCGCGAGGCGGGTGGGTGGGACACGGTTCCTCCCGGGGAAGCATGGCTGCGGCACTTCGGCGAAATGTAGCGGCCGTGGGCGCCGGATTCCAGCGGAGTCGGTGAAACTTGCGCCGGCGCAAGCGCCTGGAGCCGATGCCAAGTGCCCGGAGCCGATGCCAAATGCCCGGAGCTGATGCCAAGCGCCCGAAACCGCCGTTCCCGCAACGCGCGCGGCGCCGGGACCATCAGGGTCCCGGCGCCGCAGCCCATCCGAGGACATCGGTCACTTCAACAGCGCCAGCAATCCGCCCGCCGCCACGGCGGTCCCGATGACCCCGGCCACGTTCGGCCCCATCGCGTGCATCAGCAGGTAGTTGTTGGGATCGGTCTCCTGCGCCACGTTGTGCGCCACCCGCGCGGCCATGGGCACCGCCGAAACGCCGGCCGCGCCGATCAGCGGGTTCACCGGGCTGCCCGGCATCCGCGCCATGATCTTGCCCAGCAGCAGCCCGCCGGCGGTCGACAGCGCGAACGCCACACAGCCGAGCACCAGGATCTTCAACGTCTCGGTGCGCAGGAAGCCGTTGCCGTCCATCGAAACGCCCACGCACAAGCCCAGCACGATCGTGATCAGGTTGATCAATTCGTTCTGTGCAGAGCGGGACAGCCGTTCGGTGACACCGCATTCGCGCAGCAGGTTGCCGAACATGAGCAGGCCGATCAGGCTGGTCGCCGCCGGCACGATCAGGGCGGCGACGATGGTCACGCCGATCGGGAAGATGATCCGGATCCAGCGCGGCACGTCGAACCCGGCCTCCATGCGGATGGCGCGTTCCTTCTTCGTCGTCAGCAGACGCATGATCGGCGGCTGGATGAGCGGCACCAGCGCCATGTACGAGTAGGCCGAGACGGCGATCGCCCCGAGCAGGTGCGGCGCCAGCTTCATCGTCAGGTAGATCGAGGTCGGTCCGTCGGCCCCGCCGATGATGCCGATCGAAGCGGCTTCCTGCGGCGTGAAGCCCATGGCGTTGGCCGCCAGGAACGTGCCGAAAACCCCCAGTTGCGCGGCAGCGCCCAGGAAGAACGTCTTCGGATTGGACAACAGCGGCCCGAAGTCCGTCAGCGCTCCCAGCCCCAGGAAGATGAGCGGCGGAAAGATCTCCAGCCTCACCCCCGCGAACAGGTAGTGGAACAGCCCGCCGGTTTCACCGGGACCGCCCGGGTACATCAGGCCCGACAGGGGCAGGTTCGCCATCAGCGCGCCGAAGCCGATCGGCACCAGCAGCAGGGGCTCAAAGCCCTTACGGATCGCCAGCCAAAGCAGCACGCATGCCACGACCAGCATCACCATCTCGCGCCACGTGATATGCGCGAGGCCGGTGGAGAGCCAGAGGACGTCCACGTCAGGCCTCCGTCTGGTAACGGATCAGGACCGTTCCGACCTGAACGACGTCGCCGGGGGCAACGCAGATCTCGGCCACGATCCCGCTGCGTGGGGCATGGATGTAGGTGTCCATCTTCATGGCGTCGAGCATGAGGACGGGGGTCTTTTCCTCTACGTGGGCATTCGCCTGCACAAAGATCTTCTGCACGGTGCCGGCGATGGGCGCCAGGATGTTGTTGGGGTCGACGCCGTTGGGCACGCCGGCGGGCGCCGCCGCCCGTGGCGTATTCACCGGCACGGGCGCGGCAGCCGCCGCCTGGCGTCCACGCGGCGTCGCCGCCGCCGCCGCGCGCGCCGACGGCAGGTTGCTGCCGGTCACGTACTGCTCGTCGTCCTCGAGAACTTCCACGGTCATTTCGTAGACTTTCCCGTTCATCGTCAGGCGCAGCTTCTTCATTTTTTACCAACCCGGTGGGAGACCATGATGTCCATGCGACCGGCGCGTTCCCAGGCTTGACCGCCCGATTCGCCGTGGACATGGACGCGGTGGATGCGGACCGGCGCGCCGAGCGCCGTGTAGGCGCCCGCGGCCAGGACCGCGAGGAGTTCCGGATCAAGGGCGTCATCGGCCGCCATCGATTTCCGGCGCAACGAACGCACGGCCAGCGCGCGCAACGTGAACAGCAGCGCGGCCAGAAGGCCGAGCGCCGCGAACACCAGGGAGAAGGCCGTCAGCGCGATCAGCCAGGTAGACATATGGGTCATCATTGCGCCATGTTCCCGTGTTTTTTCTGCGGCCGGAGGTCGCGTTTGGTCCGCAGCAGGCCCAGCCGCTCGATGAGCATGCGGCGGGTCCACGACGGGCGGATGATGTCGTCGATGTGCAGTTCCTCGGCCGCCCGGAACGGGTTGGCGTGCTGTTCGCGGTACTCGACGACCTTTTCGTGGTAGAAGGCCGCCGGATTGGCCGCGGCCTTGATCTCCTTGCGATAGAGCACGCGCGCCGCGCCTTCGGGCCCCATCACGGCGATCTCGGCGGTCGGCCAGGCCAGCACCGTCTCGGCGCCCATGTCCTTCGAGCACATCGCCAGGAAGGCGCCGCCGTAGGCCTTGCGCATGATGACCGTCAGCTTCGGCACCGTCGTCGCCGAGTAGGCGAACAGCATCTTGGCGCCGTGGCGGATGATGCCGCCGTGCTCCTGCGCCACGCCCGGCAGGAAGCCGGGCACGTCGACCAGCGTGATCAGCGGGATGTTGTAGACGTTGCAGGTGCGGATGAAGCGCGCGCCCTTGTCGGCCGAATTGATGTCGAGCACCCCGGCCATCACCAGCGGCTGGTTGGCCACGATGCCCACGGCCAATCCGCCCAGGTGCGCGAAGCCGCAGACGATGTTCGGCGCGAACTCGCGCATGTACTCCAGGAACACGCCGTCGTCGACCAGCCGCGTGATGACTTCCTTCACGTCGTAGGGCGTGCGCGAGTCGTCGGGGATGATGTCGTCCATCCCCTCGTCGTCGATGACGATGCCGTCGAACGGGCGGTTCGGCGGCGATTCCATGTTGTTCTGCGGCAGGTAGGTCAGCAGCTGCTTGACGAGGTCGACGGCCTCTTCCTCGTCGGCGGCCATGAACTGCACGTTGCCGGCGATGGAGGCGTGCGCCCTCGCGCCACCCAGGTCCTCTTCGCTGATCACTTCGCCGGTGGCGGCGCGGATCACCTCGGGCCCGGCGATGAACATGTGCGCGGTGCCCTCGACCATGATCACGAAATCGGTCAGCGCCGGCGAATAGGCCGCGCCGCCGGCGCAGGGGCCGGCGATCACGGAGATCTGCGGCACCACACCGGAAAGCAGCGTGTTGTGGTAGAAGATCTTGCCGTAGGCCGACAGGGCATTGACGCCCTCCTGGATGCGCGCGCCGCCGCCGTCGTTGAACCCGACCACGGGCACGCCGCACTTCAGCGCGGTCTGCAGCATCTCGACGATCTTGGCCGCGTGGCGTTCGCCCACGGCGCCGCCGCCCACGGTGAAGTCCTGCGAGAACGCGAACACCGAGCGGCCCATGACCTCGCCCTTGCCCGTGACCACGCCGTCGGCGGGGAATTCCCGGTCGGCCAGTTCGGGGCAGCGGTGCTTGACCCACAGTCCGAATTCATTGAAGGAATCGTCGTCGAACAGGAGGCCCAGCCGCTCGCGGGCCGTCAGCTTCCCCTGATCGTGCTGGCGCTGGATCTTCTCCGCGCCGCCGCCCAACTGGAGCTCCGCGCGCCGCGCGTCGAGCTCCTCGAAACGTCGTTTCGCCATCTTGGATGTCTCCTCGTGCTGTCCGCATCCCCGGGGGTCGTCACGGCCGCGGGTGGAGCTCCCGGTCGGAGGGCCGTGGGGGTGCGGGAGCAACGTTAAGCGCTTAACAGCACAAGTCAAGGACGGGGCGTTCTCGCTTTGCCCGGCGGACAGACGTGGGCGGCGTCAAGCTATGCGGCATGATGGCAACATCTTAATGGCATACAAAGGAACAGGATGATCGTGAACGCCCGGCACTTGCGCCGGCGCAAGTAATCCGCCCGAGCCCGGGGCCCTCCCAGCCCTCAGCCCCCGCGCAACCAACGCTCGATCTGCCGGCGGTGCCGCAGCAGATGGACGATGCCGTGCTCGAGGATCATCTCCGGATCGTAGGTCGGCCCCCAGCGGACCGGAAAGGTCACGCGCGCGATCTCGGCCTCGGACGCACCGTACAGGCCCTCCAGCGCCGCCTCGGTGTAGCGAAAGGCAACACCCAGCCGCGGCCGCACGTCGGCCGGGCCGGCCAAGTGCTGCGGATCGAGCTGGTAGATGTCGACGAAGGGCAATCCGCGCGCCTTGCGGATGTAGTCGGCGTAGCGGTGCGCCGCACCGATCGTGTGGGCACAGATGGCGCGCAACGAAACCGTGTTCGGGTCGACGCACGGACGGACCTCGTCGAACTGCGCGAGGGTCAGGCCCTCGACCACGTGGCAGAAGTCCTCGGCGGCGCGGGCGGTCTCGTCGAGGATGGCGCCCAGGGCGCCGGGGCGGCCGGGGTGGTCGAGGAAGGCGGATGACATGGGGCGCTCCTGGGGGAATGGGGTGGCGGCAACGCGGTGAACAAGTTCACTGCGCGCACGCGATATCGCCATCGCGGCGGACCAGCAGCGGGCCGTTGCGCTGCCGAATGCCCTGCGGCGATGGCAGGCGGTGATGGCGGTTGGCCGTTGCGCCGGCGCAAGTTTCGCGCGTTTGGGATACTTGCGCCGGCGCAAGTGCCAACGCTGCATCGTCGATGCCGGTTCTCAACGGGAGGCATTCGCAGGGAGTTCGATTCCCCGCGAAGTTGATCCAGACCACCGAATCCGGTAGAATCGCGGTATGGCGGATGAGCATTTCCGAACGGAGGAGATTGCGTCATGTCATTTCGATCCTCTGCCGCGGCCATCGCGATCGCGTTCGTGCTCGCGATCGTCGCCCGGCCCGCCTCTGCCGCTTGCGTCGACTGGAGCGTCGCCGCGCCCACGGAACCCTGCGTCGCGTTCGAAGGCTCCTTCTTCCACGACATACCGGGCGGGCTCATGCGCGACGGATACCTGATGAAGCATCTGGTTTCCGGCAGCGGGCACTTCTTCATGCAGGATGTTTACGTCTTCGACATGCGCGTGACGGACCAACCGCTCGAGGTGGGGCACCTCTGGAACGACGGCTCCTGGCTGTACGACGGCTTGACCGGGTACATGATCGAGGACGTGGACGGCGACCACTGCGTCGTCAGTGCGTACGGCCCGTACGGGCATGGGCGGACGCTGCTCACGACGACGCCGACAGGAGCCGTGAAGGCATACCTCTCGACCTTCCGCGGCAAGGTCTCGCTGCATGGCGACCGCGCCTTCCAGCTCATCGACGATTTCTTCGAGTGGGGCATCGGCGTGGCTTGCCTGGACATCTCGAACCCCGCGGCGCCGGCGACCCTGGGCCAACTGACAGGCTCTTTCGCCGACATCCAGGCGCTGAGCGATTCGATGGTGCTGATGCGCACCAACGACGGGCGCCTGCAGGTCGCCGACTTCACGACACCCGCGTCGCCTGTGCTGCGCGGCAGCCTGATAGCCGCGTTCACCCGCTGGCTGGGTTTCGCGGGTGGGCGCGTGGTGGTCGCGACCGACACGGCGACCGTGGGCATCGACGTGTCGGATCCCGATGCCCCCTACGTGGCCTGGTCGGTCCCGGGCTCTGCCACGGCGATGACGACCGATGGCGACGTGATGGCGCTCGGCTTCGCCGGGACCGGCGCGACGCTGGCGCTGTTCGACGTCGGCAGTGTCTCGCCCGTCCCGTTGAGCGGGGCTTTCGGAAGCGAGCCCTCCACGAGCATCTGCGTCGCGATCAGCGGCAACGTCCTCTACACGGGTGGCATTTGCGCCTACGACATCGCCGACCCGGAGAACCCGCAGTGGCTGGGGCAGGCCGGGATCACCTGCAACAGTGCGGGCGGGATCGCCTCGAGCAGCACGTTCACGCCTGCGGGCGACCAGTTGATCACGCCGCACGGCCTGGTGTGGTCCCACTGTGCGAGCGTAGCGGGCGTCCCGGGGGCGCCGCCGGCCCTGGCCGTGGCCGCGCATCCAAACCCGTTCAATCCGGCCACGACGATCACCTTCACGACCACGCAGGACGGCCCCGTGTCGGTGGCGCTGTACGACGCGCGCGGGCGCCTGGTCCGTAAGCTGGCGGACCGGACGATGGCAGCCGGGCCGCAGGCGTTCGCCTGGGACGGACGCGGGGACGACGGTCAGATGGTGGCCGCGGGAATGTACGTCGTGCGGGTGGCGACGCACGCGGGGGTGGCTGGCGGCAAGGTGGTGATGGCGAAGTAGGGGCTCGGCGCGGTGTCGGAATGGCTCAATTGGTTTCGTGGTCGGCGATGATGGATACTCATTCTCGTCCAGCGTGTACGTTGCGTCCTCCTGAGACTGGACATCGGAGGTTGCGGCAAGCAACGCAAGCAGCGACAAGGCATAGATCGTTCAGCGACAAGGCATAGATCGTTCTTGAACCTGTGGCACGCACTTGCGCCGGCGCAAGTTCCAGCGCCAACGTGTCGACCCATCGCTGCCATCCCGCGGCACCATTGCTATCATATCCGACCTGGGAACCGGGCCCACGCCCTCCCGCGCCTCGCGGGCCGGCCGTGCGCCCGCACCGCGTCCCGCGCGGACGCGATCAGGCACGGAATCAAGGAGAAGGGAACATGGCGGATAGAAAGATCATCGCAGTGGTGGGCGCCACCGGCGCCCAGGGCGGCGGGCTGGTCAGGGCGATCCTCGACGACCCGAAGGGCGGCTTCAACGCGCGGGCCATCACCCGCAACCCCGACGGCGACAAGGGGCGCGCGCTGGCGGCCGCCGGCGCCGAGGTGGTCGGGGCGACCGTCGACGACGAGGACAGTCTCGTCCGCGCCTTCACGGGCGCCGATGCGGCCTACCTGGTCACCTTCTATTGGGAGCACATGTCGCCCGAGAAGGAGACGCTTGAGATCGGCAACCTGGCGCGCGCGGCGAAGAAAGCCGGCGTCCGGCATGTCGTGTGGTCGACGCTCGAGGATACCCGCCGGTGGGTGCCCCTGTCCGACGACCGCATGCCGACGCTGATGGGCAACTACAAGGTGCCGCACCTGGACGCGAAGGGCGCCGGCGACGCGATCTTCCGCGAGCTGGGCGTGCCCACGACCTTCCTGCTGACCTCTTTCTACTGGGACAACTTCATCCACTTCGGCATGGGACCGCAGAAGACGCCCGACGGCAAGTGGGCCATCACCCTGCCCATGGGCGCGGCGAAGCTGCCCGGCATCGCCGCCGAGGACATCGGTCGCTGCGCCTATGGCATCATCAGGCAGGGCGGGGACCTCATCGGCCGGACGGTCGGCGTGGCCGGCGAGCACCTGACCGGCGACCAGATGGCGGCGGAGCTCGGCCGCGCGCTGAATCTCGACGTGATGTACAACGACGTGCCGCCGGCGGTCTACCGCAGTTTCGGCTTCCCCGGCGCCGACGATCTGGGCAACATGTTCCAGTTCAAGCGCGACTTCAACGCGGAGTTCTGCGCCGCCCGCGATATTGCGGCGTCGCGGGCCCTGAACCCGCGGCTGCAGACGTTCCGCGACTGGCTGCGGGACAATGCCGCCAGCATTCCCGTGCAGGCGGGTGCGGCCGGCGCCTGAGCGGGCGCCGACTTCCACGAACGACGCGGCCCCCGGACACTGTTTCCGGGGGCCGCGTTGTTCTTCACCTGCGGGATGACGGTCGGCGGCTATTCGCCGATCAAGGCCAGGATCTTCCCCTTGTCGACGACTTTCACCCACTCGGTGACGACGGCTTCGGGGGGAATAGGAAAAACAACCACCATTTCCCCCATTCGCAGACCCCCGGCACCGCCTGAATGTCCCACAACACTCACCCTCCCGTCAATCCTACCCACTCCCTTCGCATCGCAGCCCTGAATCGCGACGCCTCAGCAGCGACCTCTCCCCTCCGCACGCACACGCCCCCATCCGCCGCGCTCGCCTGCATCCGGCACTGCATCCTGGTCGAATGTGCTCCTGGATCACTCCCAGCCGTCAGCCTGTCCCGCCGTCTGGTCCATCTCCGGCCAGTCCGTGGTCGCGGGCGTCTGGCCGAACCCGAGCTCGAGTTGCGGCGGTGAACGGGCCGGCAGCACCCGGGGCGGTTGCGTCGGTTCGCCGAGGTGATCGAGGATGCGCTCGATCGTCGGCCGGTCCAGCACGAAGGCGATGATGCGCATCGGCTCGCCGCACTTCGGGCATCTCAGGGGGAGGCATTCGTAGATCCGCACCAGCAGCAGCGCCCAGCAGCGAGCGGCGGCGCGGCGGAGATTCGACAGCGACGATGACCGGTCGGGCTCAGCCGGCGTTTGCAGCTGCGGCTCGGGCAAGCCCATCTCCTTGTGCGCCCGTTCCAGCAACTGCAACGTCGCACCCGCCGGACCGGCCGATGCGGTCACCGCCGCGCGCAGCGCCGCGTTCGGCGACAGCACCCCGCAGTAGCGGTGCTTGTGCAGCCGCGGCGGCGTCACCAGCTGTGACAGCAGGTCCAGCAGTTCGATCGGGGTCAGCAGCAGTTCGGTGCGGCCGTCGGCCGTCGGGCGGCGCAGGCTGTAGACCAGGGTCGGGTCGTTGAGTCGGCCGAGCCGCTCCTGGCTCAGCGGCGGCCGCGCGCAATAGCGCACCAGGTGCTCGAGGCCCTGCCGGTCCCAGTGCGGGATCGTCACCGAGGCGTCGACCGATCAGCCGCCGGCGTGTTCACTGCTGTCCAGGACATGAAGGGCATCGTCGTCGAGGTGGCCGTGGGGCCATCCAAGCCCGCCTACGGGGTCATGGGCGCTTTCAGCGCCGACTATCGGCGAGAAGCGATGATACCGCTGATGGACTCGATGCTGCTCAAGCGCGCTTCCACCGCGCCGATCGCGTTCACGTTCGCGATCGAGGCCGCCCCCACGGCCGCACTCACCTGGCCGGCGGCCGCGGCCATCGAACCCTGCATGGCCTCCGACGACGAGCGGATCTGCGAACAAATCGAGCTGGCCATCATGTACATCGCGCGCTCGAGCTGATCGAATCCCTTGATCATGGTCGCACGCGTCTTGAAGTGCTGCCCGATGCTCGCCATCTCGAAATCCTGGTCCGCATTCTCCAGCACTTGCGCGTACCTCGCCAGGCACGACTCCAGTCGGGCCAGGGTTTCCGGATCCAACTGAATCCGCGGCGTGCTTACCCATTCGGGCTCCAACGGCGTGCTTGCGTAGTCAGCGAAGTCGCTGTAGGGATTCGCAGGTGCAACGACTACCGGCGTTCCATCGTCCAGGCGCAAGGTGACCGGTTCATAGGCAATCTTCGACTCCGACAGCATCTGCACCACGGAGCGCATCTGTACCTGCTGGCCCGGAGGCGCCCACAGCGACGCGACCTGCCCTGCACGTTCGTACCACAGACGGACCCGCTCCTGTGTGATCGTGCACGCCTCTACCGCTTCCCAGAACGCGTTGAATCGCCGTGCAGCGAAGTGGCTCTCCATGACCCCGACCGCCGCGTCCAGGGCCTCGATGGCCGCCGTGCCATTGGCGATCACCAGCTGACTGCCCTTGGCCGTCGCGTCGATTCTCCAGGCCAGCCAACCGCTGCAGCTGGCCGCGACCACGATGTCGTCGTGGGTCACCGGCTTCTCCGGCTCTGCGCGCTGGCGCGAGCGTTCGAGAGTCCGCTTCAGCGAATCCCCTTCGCTCGGCGACAGCGCCGCGGGCAGAATCCCGGCCGCCAGCACGGTCTTGGGCAGGCCGAGCGCGACCAGCGAGACGTCCCGGTTGCGAATCGGGCGGAGCATCGCCGCCACCATGGAGAGCGCAACTACGAGGGTGAGGACCTCGGGAACGAGCGTCGAGATCCGCGGAATCAGCAGCCTGGCCGGTGCATAGAAGACCACCAGCGCCACGCCGCAGCGCAGGACGAACAACCGCGCCCGCAGCCGGATGTGATTCGGGATCGAGCCCGCCGACGGAAATCTCACATTGTCGAGCGGTTCAAGTTCCAGCGCGCCACCCGTGTACTTGCGGACGACCAGGTAGCCCACCAATCCGACAACGAGATGGAGCCACGAGGGAGTCTTGTTCCAGCCTTCCATGCCGGCGCGGAGCGCCGCCACGGCGAAGAATGCCGTGACGAACAGTACCAGGCCCAGCAACACCCCCCACCAGATGGTCCCGGGCAGGTGCTGGCGTTGGGTCCGGGCGGAAATCTCGCCCAAACGACGGGATTCGCCCGAGGCCTGTTCGCGCCACTGGTCCGAACGGTTGGTCCGCTCATTACGAACGACCTGCTCGAGGCGCGCGCTGTTGAACACGAAATCGCACGTACCTTCCACCCTGAGCATGGATGCGCCTCGCATTCGGTCGATGGGTCACCTGTATCGCGGGATCGGACATATCATGAGTATCCTTCATCAACAGCCTGAAAGTCAATCGGACCGCCGCACGAGCCTTCGGCTGGATTGACGTGTGCGTGGGTCGTGTGGGATAATGGAGCGGTGCTGGCGGCCCGCGACGGGGGAAACGGTGGTTGTGTCAAAGTTTGGTAAACCCAGCCAATATCTCAACCGCGAGTTGAGTTGGCTCGAATTCAACCAGCGCGTGCTCGACGAGGCGCTTGATCCCGCCAATCCCCTGCTCGAGCGGCTCAAGTTCTTCTGCATCGTCAGCTCGAACCTTGACGAGTTCTTCGAAGTCCGCGTCGCCGGCCTCAAGCAGCAGATCGAAAGCGACGTGGTCGCGCGGAGCCTCGACGGCCTGACCGCCACGGAGACCTTCCGCGCCGTCACCCTGCGCGTGCGCCGGATGGTGGAAGACCAGTACGCCGCCTGGCGCGAGGACATCCGGCCGGCCCTCGCGAAGAACGGCCTCCGAATCCTGGAACTGGCCGAGCTTTCCGCCGCCGACCGCGACTGGCTGAAGGAATACTACCGCACGCAGGTCCGGCCGGTGCTGACACCGCTGGCGATCGATCCGGCGCATCCGTTTCCCCAACTGCTCAACAAGTCGCTGAACCTGATCATCCAGCTGGAACTGCAAAAGGGGACGGAAGCCTCGAAGCACCTGGCAGTGGTGCAGATTCCGGCCATCCTGCCGCGCGTCATCCAACTGCCGCACGAGAACGGGCGGCGCGACTACTTTTTTCTCGGCCAATTGATCGGCCACCATCTCGCCGACCTGTTTCCCGGCACGAGGATTCTCGGCTGGTGGATCTTCCGCGTCACGCGCAACAGCGAGCTTTACATTGACGAGGAGGAAACCGCCAATCTCCTCAAGGCCGTCGAGAACGAACTGCGCAACCGCCGCAAGGGCGATGCCGTGCGGCTTGAGATCGAGGATTCCTGCCCGGCGCCCATTCGAAACGCCCTGCTCAGGACACTGGACCTCACCGAGGACGATCTCTACCGGCTGAACGGGCCGCTGAACCCCACGCGCCTGATGCTGCTCTACCACGGCGACCATTCGCCGGAACTGCGCGATCCGCCGTTCGTCGCGCCGGTCGCGCCCACCCTGCGCGATGCGCCGGACATCTTTGCCGCGATCCGCGAGCGGGACATCCTGCTGCATCATCCGTACGACAGCTTCGAGAGTGTCGTGCACTTTCTCGAAGCCGCCTCCGCCGATCCCGACGTGCTGGCCATCAAGCAGACGCTTTACCGCACCGGCGGCGACACGCGCATCATCGGCGCGCTGGAACGCGCCGTGAAGAACGGCAAGCAGGTGACGGCTGTCGTGGAATTGCGCGCCCGCTTCGACGAGGCCAACAACATCCAGTGGTCACGCCGCCTCGAAGAAAGCGGCGTGCATGTCGTCTACGGATTGGTCGACTACAAGATCCACGCCAAGTGCTGCCTCGTCGTCCGGCGCGAAGGACTGGACATCCGCCGCTATGTCCACCTGGCCACAGGCAACTACAATCCCTCGACCGCGCGGTTGTACACCGACCTCGGCCTGTTGACCTGCCAGCCGGAATTCGGCGAGGACGCCACGAACTTCTTCAATCTGCTCACCGGCATCTGCCAGTTCCAGGGAATGCAGCGGCTGCTGGTGGCGCCGTTCGAGCTGCATCAGCGCATCCTGGCGCTGATCGAACGCGAGGCGGAGAACGCGCGGCGCGGCCTGCCGGCGCGGATCGTCGCCAAGGTCAATTCGCTCGCCGAGGAGGAGATCATCCAGGCGCTCTACCGGGCGTCGCAGGCGGGCGTGAAGATCGACCTGATCGTGCGCGGTATCTGCTGCCTGCGGCCAGGCGTCAAGCGCATGAGCGAGAACATCACCGTGCGCAGTGTGGTGGATCGCTTCCTGGAGCATCCGCGGATCCTGTGCTTCGAGAACAACGGCAGTCCGGAGGTGTTCCTGAGCAGCGCCGACTGGCTGCCGCGAAACATGTTCCGGCGCATCGAACTGGCGTTCCCCATCATGGATCCCGTGTTACGGGACCGGATCGTGCGCGAGATCCTTGCGCTGCCGCTGGCCGACACCGCCAAAGCGCACTTTCTGGAGAGTGATGGTTCCTACCGCCGCGCGAAGCCGGCCAAGGGCGAAGCGCCGCGCCGGAGCCAGCTTGAATTCATCCGAATGGCCACCAATGAGGTTGTGCACGCATCCGCCGCGCTCCCGGGTGGCAAGCTCCCGGACGGCACATTCCCCGAGGTCAGGCTGCGCGAACGCCCGCTCTGAACCCCTGACCTCCCGAACATGGCCGGTGCCTGGCTGTGGCGCGGGGAGTCGGCGCCGTGATGTCGGGCTTTTGTGGCCCGGCCCCTTGACGAGAATGACGTCAAGGAATCAGGTTGGCGTACTTGCCGGTCAAGCCCGGGTGGCCCGGTGCCGAACATCTCTGCGGTCCCGCACGGCCAGTCCTTGTCCACCGGGAGCGGTTGGAGCCCTTACGTCGGCGGAGTTCGGGAGCAATGAAATGACACCCCGTCTTTCTCATCCCACTACCCAGGCATGAGCACCAGTCGGCCCACCCGAATGGGAAGAACTCCCCGCAGCGGCTCTCTCGTCTTTCTGCTGAGGGTCCTGGGGAAGACTACCCCCATGTACTCCCTCAGAGCACTTGTTGCGATCATGGGAGTGGTGTTCGTCGTCTTCTTCTGGAGCAGGATCGCGACAAACTTGTATCTGTCGACAACCGGGGAGCCCGCCACGGCGGTTGTCACCCGGGCCTCGGAGTACATTGGAAACAACATCCCCGGCGCAATGTTGTATTTCACCTATGAAGTGAATGGGAAGACCCTGAAGGCCAAGCAGCACGTGCGCTCGAGCGCCTATCGGGAAGGGGAAGCGGTGGACGTCGTCTACGCTCCCGGCTATCCCGCATTGGTTGGGGTACGGTCGGAAGTGACGGGCAGCCGGCAGAGGCGTGACGCCGTCGTTATGGGTGGAATCGGACTGGTGCTTTCGGCCATTGGCATCCCCGGGTTGATCCGGTGGGTTCGGCGCGCATGCACCCTGAAGACACTGGCCGAACGTGGAGTCTCGCGGGAGGGCACCGTTGAGCGGGTCCTTGAACGCCCCTACAAGCTGGGTTCCGTCACCCCGTTGTACCTCGAATACGCGTTCACCGGAACTGATGGGCAAAGGCGGGTATCGGCCTCCGATGATCTGCCCCGGGAGGCCGCCGCCGACTACAAGGCGGGCGAACGCCTGACCGTGCTGCAAGACCCCGGAAATCCAGAGACCAACGCCGTCGATGTTTGGAACATCCTCCGGGATCGGTGAGAGCATCTTCGCACGAACAGCCTGCCGCCAGGCGAGAGGGAAGTCGCGTCAGACTACCATTCCCCGCGGCGCATCGTACGCGTCTCAGGTGATCGTGGGTCACTCCATATCAGCGGTACAGTCCTTTGATCGCGCCGAAGCTGAGCGATTCGTCGGCGACCGGGCAGGTGGGGCAGGCATCGCATCATGGGATGGCCCTCTCGGGGCTGGTCACCGGTATCGGCTGCCGCATCGCATCGGTCCGCGCCCGGCCTGACGGTTCGCGAGCCTGCGGAACGATTACGGCAACACGCTTGTCGCCAACATGAGCGCCAGGCCCAGGCGAACCACCAGCCCGAGGTTCCACCGGGACATCCGCGGTTGCGGCGACCGCCGGCGGTTCGCCTGGTTGATCGCCGACTGAACCGGCACCAGGCACAGGCATCCGGCATGCGCGGCGAGGCCCGTGATGATCGGCCCGTATTCCTCATGCCGGAGGCCGGCCACCGCTCCGCCGGTGTTCAGCGCCACCCAGATCGTCGCCAGGACCCCGGCCGGGAACGCCGGCGGCCGAGTGCTGCTCAGCTGCTGGTCGCGGCGAATGCGCCGGAGCAGTGCGTGCATCCAGAAGACGTTCAGGTAGGCACGCCAGAAGGGCATCATCGGCTCGCGGTCGCGGTCACGAAGATAGCGCCAGTTGCGGTAGAACCAGTACAACTGGAACAGGCTGCCACTCAGCAATTCCATGAGCAGGAGGTTCGCGATCCCGATGTGAAGGAACCACGGCTCGCGTTCCTCCTGCGTGGGCTCCGGCAGGCGATCGGCAGGATCCACGGCGGGCCAGGCGATCGGCGTGCCATCGCCTAGCCCATCCACATGGGAGACCAGCGTCCAGCCCGGAAAGCCGTCGGTCCACACCCAGGTGCGTTGGTCCAGCACGCCGGCGCCAAGCATCCCGCGCAGGACCACTTCGCTCACCGGTCCGGTCTTGTTGTGATCGATGATGTAGTACCATTGCCGCATGGCTCTCCTTGGCATCGCGGGGCCGCCGTCATGCGCGGCGCCATTGCGACCCGAAGCCGGTTCGTGGGCAAACCTTTCGCCGGCCATCCCGGGATCGGAACGTGCCCTCGGCACGGCCCTGCGGCGAGCAGACGTCGACCACGATCTACCTGAACTGCGCCAGGGCCGTGACCTCGTCAATCGGCCGCACCGTGGCATGGGCACGGACGGCCCCATCATCGTCGATCGTGAAGAACAACAGAAAGTGTTCCGAAAGGTGCAGCCCACGGGCACCCGTGGTCACGGGGATAGGAAATTCAACCCGCCATTCCCCTCGCCAAACCCTCGCGACAGCCCCCCGACTCCCCACGAGTATCCCCCACCGAGTCCCCCAAAGTCAATCGACCCGCCGGATCCCCCTCTTTGCCGCCGATTCCGCGTCGCATTGCGCCGATTTCACCCCGTTGCGGACACACGCCCCCAGCCGCCGCCCTGCCGATGCCACGGCCCGCGCGCCCTATCGCCTGTCAGAGCGATCACTCCCAGCCGTTCGCCTTCTGCCCCGCCGTCTGGTCCATCTCCGGCCATTCCGCAATGGCGATCGTCTGGTCGAACCCGAACGCGAGCTGCGGTGGCGAGCGTGCCGGCATCACCGCCGGCGCCTGCGTCGGCTCGCCGAGGTGATCGAGGATCCGCTCGATCGTCGGCTCGTCCAGCACGAAGGCGATGATGCGCCAGGGGCGATGAAGGGTTGGGCTCAGCGGGCGAAGCCGACGGCAACCCCATGCTCGCGCGCGCCTGCTCCAGCAGCTGCAGCGTCGCCCCCGCTGGTTCGGCCGAAGCGGTCACCGCCGCACGCAACGCTGCGTTCGGCGCCAGAACGCCGCAGTAGCGGTGCTTGTGCAGGCGGGGCGGCGTCACCAGTTGCGACAGCAGGTCCAGCAGTTCGATCGGGGTCAGCTGCAGTTCGGTGCGGCCGTCGACCGTCGGGCGGCGCAGGCTGTAGACCAGGGTCTGTTCGTTGAGACGGCCGAGCCGCTCCTGGCTCAGCGGCGGCCGCGCGCAATAGCGCACCAGGTGTTCGAGACCATGGCGGTCCCAGTGCGGGATCGTCACCGAGGCGTCGACCGACCAGCCGCCGGCGTGATCCAAGCTGTCCAGGACATGAAGGGCATCATCGTCGATGTGGCCGTGGCGGTGCAGCCAGCGCAGGCCGCGCTGGCGCATCTTCTTTTGAACCTCAGCGATGTCTTCCCGTTCCAGGTCCACGGCCGGGTGGAATACCGCCTCGCCGTCATCACCGGCGCTGAACACGCCGTCGGTCACCAGTACATGGAAATGGACGTGGCTGTTGAGGTAGCTGCCGAACCGGTGCACGAATGCGACGGCGCCGAAGCGGGCGCCCGCTGGCGCGCCGGGACTGCTCTGGCGGATCGTGGTCTCGACCGCGCGCAGGAAGATCGTCAGGAGGCCGTTGATCACATCGGGCTTGTGCCGCAGGTGCCAGCGGATACGCTTGGGCATCGACAGCACCCACTGGCGGTGCTGCACGCGCGGCAGCACCTGATCGACCATGTGGGCCGACACGTCGACCATGCGCCGGATGGCGCACGACGGACACAGGTCGCGGCCCTTGCACGAGAAGGCGACCAGGAAGTAGTTGTCGACGGCTGTTGACAGGCTGCAGCGGGCACGTGCGCTCCCGGATGCCTTGCGGCGGCGGGAGGCGGTGGTTCCGGCGGGCACTTGCGCCGGCGCAACTGTGGCCGCGTCGTGAGACTTGCGCCGGCGCAAGCCTGTCAAGTGCGTCAGGCCCGCGTCGGCTCGGGAACGGGCGCGGTGGCGGCGCACCCGGCGGCGACCAGCAAGAATGCGCCCTCGACCGGCACGTCTATCTCCTTGGAATTCGCTCGAAAACTGCGTGGCTCGTCGAGCCGACGTGATGCGGCCGCCGCACCCGCTGCGCAACGGCGACCTCTCCTAGATCCGCCAGAGGTACGAAGCCTTCAGGAAGACGCCGCGCACAGCCTCCCGGAAGTCGTCCGTCGGCGCGTAGCCGTTCCCGTCCCAGGCCAGCTTGTCGTACAGGGAGCCGTAGCCGGCATGGACGACCGTGCCGGGGATCCAGGTGAACGAGGCCAGCAGGTCGGTGGTGAGTTCGTCGCGGTACTCGTTGTATTCGACGATCCCGCGCAGGAACAGCGAGCGGCTCAGCTGCCAGGTCAGGCGGCCGTAGGTGATGGGATAGTCGTACACCTCGACGCCGTCGCGCTCGAAGTCGAAGCGCACGTGATTGAGGTAGAGCTCCAGGTGGTCGGTGGGCTGCAGGATCAGGTCCGCGGTCAGGCGGTGGCTGCGGCCCTGCTGCGGCGCGGCCGGGTCGTAGAGGATCGCGTCCACGTCGCGGTAGAGCACGCCGGCGTAGAGGCGCCGGGTGAACTGGGCGGAAGCGAAGACGTGGAAGCCGCCGGTGTCGAAGGTGCGGCCCGCGAAGATCTCGGTGGACTGCGACCACTTCACCTTCACCTGTCCCGACCCGCCGACCAGGGCCAGGGCCGAGACATGATTGAAGGTCTCCCACTCGCCGCTGGGCAGGTCCTCGGTCTGGGCCGAGAAGGCCTCGAGGTCGATGCGCTGGACCAGACCGCGGCCGGGGAAGAGCTTGGGCCTGGCCAGGCCGGCGTACTGCCTGACACCCGTGCGGGCGAGGTAACCCGTGTCGACGGCGAAGCTCTCGTCGAGGTCGCGGACCGAGAGCGTCCAGTCCAGGGAGCGCGACTGGTGCGCAAGCCGGGCGGCAAGGGCATGGCCCAGGGCGGAGTCGCCGCTGCGCTTGGTGTCGGAGGCCAGGGCCTGGTAGTGCAGGGTATTGGCACCGCTGGTGCGCACGATGCCGTCCAGGCCGGCGACGCGGTTGTAGCCGTCGTCGGTCTCGCGGCCGGCGAAGATGCCGCCGATGAAGCCGTCGTTGCCGAAAGCGCGCTTGAAGCGCAGGATGGGAACATGGTCCTCCCCGCCACCCTGCCGCTCGTCCGCCGCGTAGAGCAGGGCGATCGTGGAGCGCTCGCCGGTCTTGCCCACCAGCTTCACGCCGGCGACCGGGTCGGAGATCGTGCGCGTGTGGACGATGGTGCGCAGCGGGTCCACTTCGGACACGGCGGCGCCCACCACGCGGAAGTGGTCGCTGCCCTCCAGGAAGAAGGGGCGCTTCTCCGTGAAGAACAGGGGTGAGCGCAGGTTGATGTCGACCTGGCCCGCGTCGGCCTCGACCTGGCTGAAGTCCGGGTTCACGGTGGCGTCGAGGGTGAGGTCCGACGTGAGGCCCACCTTGGCGGTGAGGCTCAGCTCGGTGGTCTCGTTCATCAGCTCCAGGTCGCTGCGGTCGCGGCCGTAGCTGCGGCCGTGCGTGATCGCCGGCAGCAGTTCCACCAGGCGCTGGGCGCGCAGGCCGTCGAACTCCACGGGCGCCATCTGCATCATCAGATTCATGCCGAGTTCCGGGTCGAGCTTGGGCCAGGCCACGTGTTCGCCGCGCCGGCTCACCTTGCGCTCGAAGAACACGGTCATGCGGGTGGGATCCCCCGCGGCGTAGCGGAGGCTGCCCAGGGGGATCGCGATCTCCACCGCGTAGCCTTCGTCGTCGACGCGGCCGGCGCTGGTCCACACGAAATCGACGCTCCAGTCCTCCACGCCGCCGGAAAAGCGGGCGTCGCCCTGGATGCCGTTCGGGTTCACGTAGAGGGCGTAGAGGGCCTGGCGGTCGCCGAAGGTGTCGAGGTTCAGGCAGACCCAGTCGTCGTTGCCCATGTTGTCGCGGGCGGTGACCGAGGTCTTGATCCGGTCAGGCTCCGCATCGTAGCAGCGGTAGGCGAAGTACAGGTTCTCGGCGTCGTGGGCGACCCAGGTCACCGTCTGGTCATCGGGACGCTGACCGAAATCCGGATGGAAGGTGCGGAACTCCGTGACGCTGGGCGCGGCGGCCCACACGGCATCGTCGAGCACGCCGTCGATCACCGGCGGCGCGTCGGTGCGCAGGGAGACGAGCGGCGCTTCTTCGGCCAGGGCGCTCGCGGCCGCGAGCAGGCAGGCGAGCAACGGGAGCAGTCGATGCACGGGCGGCCTCCTGATTTCGAGAACCCGGATTCAGGCACCGGGTTCATACGGCGGCGGCAGGCGGGGGTTGCCTGCGGATTGCATCGCTGCGATGTTCCCGCCAGAACACCCGATCACCGCGGAGGACCCATTGCTGCTGCTCGTCAATACCACCAAGCTCATGGACTTCGACACACCGACGCCGTCCCGCCTGGCCACGACCGACCCTTCGTTCGCCGACACGGCCCGTGGCCTCGTGAAGGCCCTGCGGCGACACGACGCGCGCGCCCTCGCTCGCCTGATGGACCTGAATCCCGAGCTGGCCGACGAGACCCGGTTGCGACTGCAGCGTTGGGGCGGTCCGGACTCGCCGGTCGTCCCTGCGCTCTACGCCTTCTCCGGCCTGGTCTTCAAGCATCTCGACGCGCCGACGCTTGACGCCGCCGCCCGACGATGCGCCCGACGCCGGCTGCGCATCCTCTCGGGGCTCTACGGCCTGCTGCGTCCCTTTGACCGCGTCGAAGCCTATCGTCTGGAGATGGGTTGCCGCTTCGCACCGCCGGGCGGCGCGACCCTGACCGGGTTCTGGCGGGAACGGCTCACCGATGCGCTCAACGCGGAACTGCAGGACGACGAACCCGTGCTGAGCGTCGCCTCCCAGGAGTACCTGAAGGCCATCGACGAGAAGCGGCTGCGCGGACCGATCGTGCGGCCCGTCTTCAAGGAGCAACGGACGGGCGGCAGGCTGGTCACGCCGGTGGTGCACGCCAAGATGGCCCGCGGCGCCCTGCTGCGGTATGCCCTCGACACCGGAGCCCACGGCCCCGCAGACCTACTCGGGTTCTCGGCGATGGGCTGGGAGGCGGCCGAGGCGCCGCCGCAGGCGGGCGAGTGGCTGTTCGTTCGCCCACCGCAGTAGCAGTGCTTGTGCAGCCGGGGGTTGGGCCAGCAGGTCCAGCAGCGTGAGCGGAGCCGGCAACCGCTTCGTGGCCTATCGGATCACTGCGCCGATCCGCGGCCGCAGCTCGGCGATCACCGTTTCGAAACGCGGCAGGTCCGCGACCAACGGACCGAGCCATTGCGCCCAGGTCCTCTCCACATGGTCGAGAACAGCGTCGGGGAAGAAGTCATCCGGCTGCGAGAACGCGACGGACCGCACGGCACACTTGGCAATCAACAGATCCGCGAATCCCGAGAAGTCCATCCTGTCACCGTAGGCACCAAACAGTCGCCACAGGTCGTAGTAGTCCCGTGCGCGCGATCGACCCCAACCTCGTTCTTCCAGCCTGCGCGCGTGCTGGAGAATCGCCCTGAGCTTCTCCGCTACGATCTCCTCCAGGGCATAGACTTGGACATCGGCCTGGATCGGCTCGCCGTATTCGTGCAGGATCGGCCGCATGATTGCGGTCTTCAGGAGGGGCTCATCTACCGTCACCTCAACCATCACGCGCGTGGTCGACGACTTCTGCCACGGCAACCGGGCGCGAATCGTGAAGGCCTCCTGGCCACCGGGATGAGGCTCCCGCTCCTCGTAGCGGGTGCACTCGATTCCGACGGGGGCATATTCATCGATGAGTTCGGCAGCGGCGGCGCAGGCTTCGCTGACGGCGGCGAACAACGCATCGCCGGTCGGGGCGCCCGGCAGCCCTGTGAAATCCAGGTCCTCGGAGAAGCGGTATTCCCCGAAGTAGCACTTCTTGAGCGCCGTGCCTCCCTTGAAGACCAGGGAACCCCGCAGGCTCGGCACCTGGCCGATGCCGGCCAGGATCCACGAGAGCAGATAGTCCCGCTCCAGGACCTCCCATGGCAGGCCGAGGTCCCTCCGGGCTTCCTGAAGCCGGGCACGCAGTGGTCTCACGTCGCGATCCTTCCGGGCAGATTGACCTGGATCATCCAGCGCCCATCGCAAGGACCCTGCCGTTCACCGGTGGGATCCAGGGTCCGGTATCCCATGACCGGCACCGACCGGAGCCGTTCAAGGTGCGGGGACTCCAACCCCAGATGCTCGAGCACCCAGCCCAGCCGCCTGGCCGTAGCCCCATCGAGCCGGACGGCGTAGTCGATGATGCGATCGAGGTCCAGGTCGTCCAGCCGGACCTGGAACGCCTGCAGGACTTCCGCAAAGTCCCCGCAGAACTGCGGCTTCGACAGACCGTCGATCAGCGTGCGTTCCGGATCGGTCATCGTCACGCGGGCCTCGCCGATCCAGACCTGCCGTGTGCCGAAAAACCGCGTGGCATCGACCCCAACGAAGGTGAAGGTCGCGCCGCCGGCGGGGAATCCGTCACCCCCGTCGGAGCGCCCGGCAGTTCGCTTGCGCGGCATGGAGACATCCGTCGTTGTCAGGACATACACCCTGCGGGGTACCTGCTGCGTCAGCCCGTGGAAATGCATCGCCGACCAGTGCGACACGGCCGCCGGCTGGACCAGGGCCATGGCGATCTCGAACTCGTGGATCGGCGCTACCCCTGGAACCTCGGCCGTCAGGGCATAGAGCCCTCGCCGCAGCTGGACGATCCAGCGGTCACGCCGCAGATGGTACAGGGCCTCCACGAGGTAATCGTCCTTCAAGCCTACCTGCGGGGCCCATTCCCGGGCCTGCTCCGTGGTGAAGATGCGGCTGCCCTCGCTGGCCAGAAGCCGTACCAGGTCGATTCCAGTCGCAGATCTCTTTAGCTTTTGATGGTTATTCATTGGACATCTTCCAAGCTTTGCTTGTTCACTACAATTTTCAATTGCTATAATACGGCATTCATTGGATGCTGTCAAATATATGACAATTTATTGCCATGAGGCTAGGATCCACAATCATGCCCCACGCGTCACGCACTCAGTCCAGCGCCACCACCCGCCACAACGGCAACTCGTCACCCAGCCGCGGCGCCGGCAACAGCCCGTTCTCGACCGCCCCGTCATCGCTCTCCGGTTCGCAGAGGTAAGCCGCAATCGCCGCCAGCGGCTGGTCCATCGGCACCAGCACGGCGCCCGGGAACGCCGCACGCGATGCCCGGCGCCAGCTGACCGCCAGCTCACCAACCGCCGCCGCCTCCAGGATGGCCCGCCCCCCGATCCGTCCCATGCCTTCGACCACCGGCGCCTCGACCTCGTACGCACCCACCGCCTCGCGCACCGCCAGCCCGTGCAACCGCAGGTGACTGCCCAGCGCGCGCGGCACCAGGTACGCCGCCGGCCGTTCCACCACCTTCGTGCCCGTGAACCGCCCCAGGTACGGCAACGTCACCGAGCACGGCGCGCCGTCCAGCGTGCGCGGCGTGCGCGTCAGGACTTCGACGGGCTCGGCGCACCGCTCGAGCGCATAGCGGATGGCGATCCGGTCGCGCGGCGCCCGGCTCAGCGCCACCGTCTGCACCACCTCGTCGCCGTGCACCGCCACATACCGCAGCGTCTCGAGCATGAACGCGTACGCGGTGCGCACCCGCTCGCTGAACGGGATGTAGCTGTAGCACTCCAGCAGCAGGTCCATGCGGCTCGTCAGTCCACGGTAGTTGCTGCCGAACCGCGGATGGTGCGGGTACGTCAGCCACCCCTCCCGCACGGACGTCGCCGGATCGGCCTCGCCACCCGAGTCGAGCACGCGCTCGTCCTCGACGAAGTTGCCGTACCAGCCCGCGTCCAGGCCGTGGTTGGCGCGCAGCGCCGCCGTCACCGGCGGCAGCAGGCGTTCGCGCATGTAGCGGATGGGCTCCGCGCGCCCGCTCTCGATCGTGTGCGGGATGTCGTACGTCATCGAGAAGCGGTGTACCGAGCCGTTGGTGGCGTGGTTGTCGATGGTCAGGTCGGCCGCCCAGGGCTGGCAGACGCGCGTTTGCAACAGGCGCATCTCCGCCGAGGCATAGCGCAGGTAGTCTCGGTTCAGGTTGATCTTCGCGGCGTTCTCGCGCGTGCCCACGCCGCTGTCGGGGCCCAGCTGGCCCCTGAGCTTCGGAAGATGCAGCGCGCGGTTGCCCGGGTCGATGGCGTCGTTGCCGTCGGGGTTGAACAGCGGCACGATCACCAGCGTCACGTTCTCGAGGACCTGCGCCGCGTCCAGGCCCGGCTTGCCCGCGAGCAGATCGCGCGCCAGCATCAGGCAGCCTTCCTTGCCCTCCACCTCGCCGGGATGGATGCCGCTGACGACCATCACCACCGGCCGGCCCAGGCTGCGCGCCTCCGCGGGCGTCTTCACGCCGGCCGCAGACAGCACCAGCAGCGGCAGTTCACGCCCCCCGGGGCTGGCGCCGAAGCTCGTGACATGCAGGCGCGGATCGCCCATCGCCGCGAGCCCGGCGATGAACGCCATCACGTCGGCGTGCAGGCTCGTGAATGTGTAGCCGCTCGATTCGGCGCGGGTCAGCAGGGGCATGGGAACCTCATTGGAACGGGTCCTTGGGGGCGCTGAGTATCCCGCACCGACCTCCCGAAAGTCAATCAACCCGCCCCGATCGCCGACCTGGGCGCCGATGCCGCCCCTTCGCGGACGTACGACCCCATCCGCCGCCCTGCCGATGGTGCGGCCCGCGCCCGCTAACCTGTCAGAGGGATCTCCCCCAACCGTCCGGTCCAGCACGAAGGCGATGATGCGCATCGGCTCACCGGACTTCGGGCATCGCAAAGGGAGGCCTTCGTAGATCCGCACCAGCAGCTGCGCCCAGCAGCGGGCCGCGGCGCGGCGGAGATTCTCCAGCGGTGACGATGGGTCGGACTCAGAAGGCGAGGCCGACGGCCGCCCCATGCTCGCGCGCGCGTGCTCCAGCAGTTGCAGAGTCGCCCCCGCCGGACCGGCCGAAGCGGTCACCGCTTCGCGCAACGCAGCGGTCGGCCGGAGCAGGCTGTAAACCAGGGTCTGACATTTCTAGCGCCAAAGGGCTTTCAGGTCCCCCCAAGACGTCGCTTCGGTCGACACGGGTTGTTTGAGGAATGGCTCATACTGGACTTTCGCGTAAATCCGGACGTCATCGTAGTAGTCGAGTATCCAACTCGCGATCGTCGCAGAAGAGTCCGTTCCCCAATAGTTGTTGGTCAGGTCGAGTGTCCGCAGCGGGGGATAAATGAAGGTGTCGACCTTTACCGTTGGGCCTGCCCCGTGCAAGATTTCGCAGCCATGCAGTTCGATTATCCCATTGGAAGAGAAGATAGTCGCGTAGTTTCCGCCAGCGAACACATTATCCAAGCCAGTGACTGTGGCCGAGGTTCGAAGACGTAGGTTGATGTCGCCCCCTGTGACTCGATTCCCGACAAGGTTCACGACAGATCCTGTGATCACAGCAATACCGACATTCGTTTGATCCGTAAACGTGCTGTTCAAGATGCTCCCCGATGAATTATTGGCGAACTGGCAGCCGACCGAGTAGTCGAGAAAGTTGCAATCCGAGACGGTGGCACCTGAGGTGTGGTCGAAGGAGGCCGAACAAGTCACAAATTCGCACCGCGACACAATGAGATTGCGCGCGGGATAGAAACTTATTACGCCGTAGTCGATGTCCTGGAAGTGGCAATCTTCAATGATCGTACTCAATTCGCTCCAAGTTGTGATACCGGCTTCGCAGCCCCGCGTCTTGCAGCGGCGCACTTCAAGTGCTCCGCGATCAGTACGATAGATCCCATTGAAAACGTTCTCCATCGCAAGATCCTCGACCACAAGTTGGCTCACGAGCGGCGTGGTGCAAATGACCTTGGGTTCTGCCGGATCGACCCACAGCCTTGCCGGGGGACCGATAATCGTCTGCTCAGATCCCGAGCCGATGATCGCGAGATCACTGACCGTAACCGCAACGTACACATCGAATGTCCACTTCTCGGCAGCCTTTACTGGCACTGACGTAAATGGCCGCTTTTCCTCGAACCGTCCCGGGCCGATCCGGATCGTGTCCCCAGCCGCTGCATGATCCACCGCGTCTTGGATAACGGCGTAGTCGCCGGTACCGTCTTTGCGGACATTCCAGGTTCGCGCGCCGGCGTCATCAATGCAGACCACCATCACCAGAAGAAGCAACACCGCTCTGTTCATGATCTACCCTGCCTGCTTCGGGGTGGGTTCGCCTGTCGCGGCCTCACCCCATGCTCAACGTCCTACCTCAACAAGGCCAGCCGCTGCGTCATCACAGCACCGTCGGCCTTCATCTGGGCGAAGTAGATTCCGCTCGGGCTGGCCTGCCCACGCGAGTCCAACCCCGCCCATTCAATCGCATGCGAACCCGCCGTATAGGTCTCGTCCGCGAGCCGGGCGATGAGCTCGCCGCGCAGATTGTAGACGGCCAGCGACACCGGGCCCGCTTTGCTCAGCGTGAACTCAATCTTCGTCTTCGGATTGAACGGGTTCGGACAGGCCGAGTGCAGCATTGTCTGCAGCACCGTCGGAGCTACCACGGGCGCCTTCACTGCCCGCATCGCCTTCATACCCACTTCCACATCGACCAGCGTCGGCGTCACCGCCAACCGGAATGACGGGTGCAACCGAGTCCAGGACTCGCCGTCGGCACTCAGCCAGCCGGACGAGCCCACCGTGCCCGACCGATACCCGACTCCGGGTCCGCCACCTTCGCCCAGCCCAATCTGTTCCCGGTTGGCCGGAAACTCGAAGATCACGTACACGCCCTCGGTGCTGCTGCCGACCGGATCTTCGAAAGTCAGTTCGCTCAACCCCGACGACGCACCGGCCACGCTCGCGGCCCCCAGGTCGGCCCCTGACAGTGATCCCGGACCCGCTTCGGTTCCGGAACCGATCAGGACCCTCGGGAACGCCGCGGTTGCATCGTTATTGTACCACACCACGCCGGCCAACGCCTTGCCGTCAGGCAGGGGCACGTACGCAGCAAGGCAAGTGTGTTCCAACACAGGGGTTAGGCCAATGACCCCGGCGACCGGATCTTCGGCCCAGGCCGTACCGAGCAGGCAGGTCCCACCCAGGACACACAGCACCGCCATTATCGGCAAATTCCAGATTCGAATTACCATGACAACCCTCCTTGGGTGTTACTGACTGATGCATACGGGCATCGAGATCTGCGCGGCTTGCTGCATTGAGCTCTTGTGCGTGCTGTCGGTCGCACTCTCGATCAGAAAGTTGTACGAGCAGGGTGCGCGACACTCCAGCGGCCAGGTCAGCGTATGATGGTACCCACCACCCGCTTTGGCCGTCACGGCGTGCGTCGCGTTGTCGCTGCTCGGGGTCAAGACAACGGTACCCATCGGGCACTGTGAAGGTTGACGCGGCCGGTCTGTGATCGTCACCTTGTCGAGGGACGGTTTACAGCTGTATGGGGTGTCCCAAGTAAACGTGAACTCAGCCTGCCCTTCAGGCAGCGCCGTATAAACACCGCTCTCTGCCGTCGGAGTACCGGGTTCGGTCGCGTCCGCAATCGTCATCACTTGGCCGCGGGTGAGCGGCTCTGTCTGCACGTAGCCGCCTGGCCATTTGATCTCCGCATACACCGACCCGCTCATTCCGCCCAGGCCGCAAATGAGCACATTGTCAGCCTGTCCGCCCTTCCCGCTACCACCGTCCACGATCTGCATCTGCTCGAAGCTCGAACTGATGTAGAAGCGCACGCTCGCCCCGATGGCGCTTCCGTTGTTTCCGCCTCCAGCGACGAGGCGAACACCGACCCAATCGGCGATCGGGTCATCGCCAGCCACGGACTTTGCACGGTAAAAAACGTCCCCAGAATCCACCGGGCGCCCGAAATAGATGTCCGAGTCGCCGTCGCCGTTGAAGTCGGCCATCGCCAGGCCGTCAATCCGACCAATCGAGTCCGCAAAGCCAGCCGTCCACGACTGGTCCAGCAGCGCTCGATCGCCTCCGATCACCTGGTTCCAGAACAACCGTCGGTGGTCTGAGGTCGACCGCGGTATCGCCAGGAGATCCTGAATACCGTCGAGATCGGAGTCCACGGCGCGCACATCGTTGGTCGCCGCGGCCAGCCTCACTCGCAACGGCTCCTCATTGTCGAAGTCACCCGAGCCGTTGTTGAAGTACACCGTCGGCGGCGCTGTTTCGCAGCCGAGCACGAGATCCAGTGCGCCGTCGTTGTTCATGTCGGCCCAGGCGGCGCTGTTCACATTTTCAATGGTCAGGCCACTGAACCCACCTTATTCACCGTACCGTCCTGAAAAAGCATGACGTGCCGCCAAGTGTGTTGTAGAAATGGGTTTACCAGAGCCCAATCAACACA
>JFJP01037474.1_pt1 | contig 27488 bp, 13 predicted proteins | sample 431651 | NCBI WGS metagenome assembly JFJP01 (sample SAMN02602958, study PRJNA72255) | Microbial mat metagenome, whole genome shotgun sequencing project. | biome: fresh water; feature: sink hole; material: water; isolation source: purple microbial (photo- and chemosynthetic) mats found in...
AAAATATTGTGATATAAGACAGCAGAAGAAATATTTTTCTGAGAAAAATAAGCCTACACTAACTTTGTGCACTTCAACTTGCAATTAACCATGGAGAGGATGTTGTGATGACTTATGGTGGATAGGTGATATAGCAGGATAATTATTGTAGAAAATTTTTTAATATACTATATCACAAACCCTCATTTGGCAAGAGAAAACACATTTTTTCGTTCGCATTCTTTTGCAAAACAGTTTTGGATAACTACACTAAAGAGGTATGAAAAAAACATCTCTCAAACTCAAGATTTATGGTCTATTGACCGTCTATACGCTTGCATGGTTTGCACAATCATGGATGCCATTTTTTCAAAGTGATATTTTTGCTAATGCGAGAAAAGCAAACATCAACATAGTCGCTCTCATGGTAGATAAAAACCTCTATAATGGATCACTAAAAAACTCAATAGATCGATATGCCACCAATTATATTCAACAAAAAATATCAAATAGTAGAGCTGTGATTTTTCCTATTGATACCAACAATATCAAAGCACGAGATATTACAAAAATGTTGGAAAATATCTATTATGATGGCATTGAAAAAGAACCTTCTATGCTCAAAGGTGTAATTCTTATAGGAGATAAAGTACCTTTACCAGTCGTCAATGATAATGGCACTATATTCCCCACTATATTTCCTTATACTGATTTTGATAATCCAAAATATTATTGGGATCCCAATATTCAATTTTTTGTACCAAATAATGTACCCAAAGCTCAAGCAGAGATCCGACAAAGTATGATCAATATCGGTACTCAGTCAGAAGATTATATTGCTTTCTTTGAAAAATTAAAACAATACAATGCTAATCCTACAGCATATATTGGCAATAAAGTATGGTATGATGATTTTATAGATCAGCAATCATCGTTTAACAAAACAAATCTTCCTAATTATATCAATAAATTTCTTTTTGCAGAAGATTTCGCTTATCATAGATACAATCCAGTTGTCTTAGATTTCTTTAATAGAAAAAATAATATAAGAACTCAAAATCTCACACAAAGTTTATCGAATCTGACTGGAGAATCTGGTTCATATGCAAATCAAATATGATCTGTATTTTCATGATTACTTGTAGATTATAAATCAAATTCTGGTTGAACTGAAAACAATACTACACCTACCGTATTTGTAGATGATGCACTCAAAGGATTTCAAAAACCATACCAAGATCTCTATGGAGTAAGTAGTACTTCACGTATGAGAGACAATGTACTTTCTGCAGGTAGACGAGACACCAGTCAGATAGATTCTCATGCATCCAAGATAGAATACTATGATCAACTCTATACAAAACAACTTTGAGAAAGTAGAGTACCATTTTTTGTGGAATTAAACAAACAACTTGAAGATAAAATTATTGCTATTGTGAAACAAAAACAATATCCTCTTCGCATAAGCATACCTGTCAACGGAACTATCGAAAAACATGTGTATACAAAATTATGGTCTGGAATTTCTTTATCACAAGCATATATCAATAGTTTTACAAATACATTTATCAATACTTCAAAAATAATTAAAAACCCTGCTAGTCACTACTATAAAGCAGGAATATATGAAGCTTTCTATTATGGTAAAAATGCTAGCACTATCACATGAATAGATCAGACAAGCATATTTTTAGGTACACCAAATCCTATCAACAACGATATCGCCAATATCTGACTCATTACAGGAATTGATACTACCCGTGGGATATGATCATCATATGGAATATTATCTCAGTTTGTAGAAGCGAATAGATGATATGCAGCAGATAAAACTATTATTGATGAAGATAGGGAAAAATTCAATGCTGGTGTATGTAATAAGAATTTTCCTAATTTTCGTGATGTATATCTATGAGGTAATACTCCTCTTAATCTTACTGGAGAGGGATTAGAATTACCAAATAAAAGATATGATCGTGGAGGTATAGCAAATTGGATTGTCACAAACTTTGCTTCTTTATGAGAACAATCACTGCTGCAAGCAGGTAGTATATTCAATATAGCATGATCTAAAAAAGTTATTACTCCAGAAGCATGGATGTTTGCACAAAATATGCAAGGAGGTTTTTTACAAAGAGTAGTTTTTGAAGATATTGTATCTAATTGATTCTTTGGCTTTGGTACAACACGAAGAAGAGTTCGAAAGAGAGTAGATACTTGTGATGCAAGACAGACAGAATCTGAACCTCTTACTGCTCATGATATTAGTACCACTACATGACTCTATCAGACAGGATATTTTAAACAACTTAAAATAAATGGCCAAACACTCATTACCAGTGCTGTTTCTTGTCCAAACACTCCTATAACATGATCTACGTGTTTTCCATATGAAGATAAACCAGCGATACCAGCTGAAGAATATCTTCAGAGACAAGAACTTAATTATAAAATTATAGATAGTCTGTCTGTTCATAATGCTCCAAATCCTGATCAAATTAGTCAATTCACAAAAACCACTCTAGATAGACCAATTGATTCTATTAGATATTTAAGTTTTAAATGAATAGGTGGAGATCGAGTAAAATTTGAATTCCCAAATCTGTATAATATACCTATCTATAAGATAGATCCCAAAAGTTCTTGATCTCTCATGTTACAATCACCAATAGAGATTCAACAAAGTATTCGTAAGTATTTACAAAATATAGTCATAGAGTATAATAATAGCATTACGAATCAAATTAATAAACAACCTAATTATTTTAACAGTAATAATATTTTATTTACTAGATTAGGTCTTGTTGATCCTTTAGCAACACCTGCACGTCCTTATACTCTTATCGATACGAACATACTAAACAATAGTATTAATGATGAGATAGTTTCTACTATTGCACAAATTCTTTATACAGAAAATTCATTATTACCAAAAAAGACAGTTACTGCTACGCTGTCAGAAGAACTTGATCAAATAGAGGCAATAAGTAGTATCACAAACAAAAAGAAACATATTATAGAAAGTTATATCACAAAGAAGACACCTATAACACCATTAAGTTTTCCTTGATATCAAGATAAATGATATGAACTTATATCACTCACAAGCAATGGAGATGATAGTATAACAACTTCTCAGGAACCAGATACAGTACGTTGAGCGCAAAGTCTTATTGATGATTATACTGCGTATCAAGTAGAATTTAATAACGATCAATATGGTACTCAACTACAAAATGCACTTAAAGATGCTTGTGCAAGTAAATATGGAGAACCAGTACCACTCGTCAATCTTTGAAATATGTCCTTCCCTTGGTTTGATATGTTAGCTTGTCGGTTAGCGAGAATAGGAACACCGAAGGTTACATTTGATTTTAAAAATGCACAAGGACCAGTACTCACTGATTGATTTTTCAAAGATTTTGTATCAGATTTAGGAGCCAATCCATATAGTGTATCAGATAATGCTCTCACAACATCACAATTAACGAGCAAAGAGAAAGAAATTATTGATGCAATACCCATCAATATCTCACCAAAGAGCTATCTCTTAGATCCGTCTACACCTATAAGTTTACAACCTCAAATCACTATAGAACGTAAAAATGAGAATATTGGCAATTTAACTATTTCTTTTCTTTCTACTGGAAACAATTGTATAATAATCAAGAATAATAATCTCTGTAATCAGTGATATACTATCAATTTATGATCTGATCAATCATCTTTTGTACTACCAATAAATTTACAAACAAAAAAATCATGATATTCTGACTTGATAATCAAAGTATGTAAAAGTCATACCACGACTTGTGTTACCCAAACTTATTCGATCAATATCGTACCGAGCATAGTACGTACCATAGATATTACTACGCCTTATGACAACATCCTAGCGGCCAGTCCTGTTCCTGTAATATTGCAAGCAAAAGATGAGTATAATAATATAATACCATTTTCACTACTTCCATATACACTGACAACATCTACATGAACATTTTCATCAGGGAGATCTACGGTTGTGTCAGATTTTCGTGAGATACAAGAATTACAATGACCGATATGAAGTTGATTGCTTTCAAGCAATGTCACCATAACTGATAAAAAGAATACACTCATAAGCTCTAAACAAGTAGTATTTGCACCTGGTAAAGTAAAGATTACAGCAGAAGATTCATACTTTTCTGATAACAAAAATACAATAACATATACACTACCAAAGAAAAAATCATTAGTATATATTAACAAAGAATATACAAATATAGGTCTTTTACCTAAACTCACATTAAGATTAACCAACAAACTGAATGGAGAAACACTAGCTTGACCTATCATAATCAAATCAGAAAGATGAACATTTGATATGTATAAGATAGACTGATTTTCAAATAATATTGTAGCAAATACTTGATTAGAACTTACAAATACGATAATATTTAATGGAGAAAAAGAACATATTATTATAAAACCCAAAGGCAATAGTAGTACAGATAATCTTGTTTTAATCTATCCAGATTGATCAGAAGAAAAGATACAGGTAAACATTCTAGCATCGCTATCTGCAACACAAGTTAAAATTGTACCTGATAATACTATTGATAACAATCTTTTACCAAATAATAGTTCGTTACAAGCTCAACTGTATGTCTATGATGATCGATGAAATTTGGTCACAACACCAACATTAGTAAAAAGTGAAAGTTATTGATCACTATCGTTTTCTGGTACTACTACAAAAACAACACTCATACCTGCATGATGAAGTACTTCTCTATCCTTACAGACAGAAAACAATGGTGGTGCATGATATATAGTCAGTAAGATCGTAAGTGATAATGCCACTATACCATGATTATGGAAAACCAAAGTAGAAGAAAGTATCATCCCAAAATGAAATATCAATGGACTGTATATCAATATAATGGGAACCTCTCGATGAGATATCACTAGCAATAATAATGATAAATATAATTTTATTCCAAACCTTTTTAAATCTTCTGAAAAATTACTAGTATCAACAACACAAATCTCTGATCCTAATAAACTTAATACAAGTATATTACAAGTACTCAATAACTGAACAACACAAGGGAAAGAAATAAACAATCGAATGATCATACAGAGAAAAGGAGAACTTATTGCTCAGAATATTGTGTCACAAAGTGAAGTATATATCTGAAAAACAAATAACTTTTCACGAAGTAACAATATCAACGAATCTTCTATCATATACCCTAACAATACAAATATAATCGCAATTTTCTCTTGGTCAGCTTGATCAACGAATAGTGAAAAAATAATTACACTCATAGATAGAACAAGTACCTATAAACCTAATAAAGTATCATCGATAGAAGATGCTATAGACCCAAACAAGAATATAGGATGGAGAAACAACCAAGAACATCTCACTCAGTTTGGTCAGGGAAAATCAGTTTGAGAATCTACAATGATAAACGCTTCTGAATTTCTTATAAATTATGGTGATCCACTTATTACTAGGTTATCAAATAATACTACACTTTCATGAGCAAATCTTGATGACGGACCAGGACAGACTATTGTCAATGATCCTAGTAGAACAATCGTCAAATCACTTTCTATAGATATCAATAATGATGGACTCAAAGATATTGTCACTATATTTTCGGATGGTGAAGTGATATGGTCAAAGCAGTATGGCGGAAAACAAATTTTTATAGAGATGTGACCGTTACTTAAGATTTTTGGCACTATAAATAATGTATTTGGAGTAAATGCACAGTGAGATGGTTTTGATGATATTATGGTAGAAGGGGAAGATAAAACCTTAAGAATATATACCAATAAATTATGAGTATTTGATGTAGATGGATTTCCTGTATGTATCAATACACAAGAAACACCAGCAAATTCACTAGAAAATATTGATCAATGGTTTGTAGATGATATGGACAATGATGGATTGTCAGATATTATCACCAATCAAGAAGGACAAGTAAGAATCATATATGGTTGAGCTGTAGCCAATGGTTATAGTTATATATCGCAATACCATGATAGTTGTGATCAAAATTGGCAATCTAGACAATCACGTTCAGTCAAAACAATCGAAACATTGGCTACTCAAATCTCTGATTGAAATACAGTAGATAGTAGTTTATTGCGTTGGAGTGGATTGATACAGAATACAGATAGTATATCAGAAGATGGTAATATTGAAGATACGACTATCAATTCCAATTTAGAAAATCAAATCAAAAAAGCTCTTCAATCACCAATACCAAACTTTAATGCTCTTCCTCTACAAGAGATTACCAATCAAGCAAGTGCTAATCTTATGAGACGAAGTGTATCTCCTATAGACTATATGCCTGTGTATGAAACTGTCCCAAGCGAGGATATAAGATATATTACAACATCTCAACTGACTACACAAGACCAAGTACGTGTCTATAAAAAATATGAAGATCTTAATGGAGGGATCCTCAAAAAGAATGATACGGTCAAAGTTACTGTCTCTATCTTGGGTTTGAGAAACAATCTTATGACCTATCTTGATCGTATACAATGACCATGGATTGTTAAAATGGACAACAATGGACTAATCTCATGACGAAACAATGGTACACTACCAACAAATGCTTTTTATAAATCTCTTACTCCTCAATGAGGTTTTATGTTTGCGGTAGATAATATTACTTTATGAGCAAATAATGCAACGGAATTTTCTTATCTTCTCACCTATCAATGATGAGCATCTACAAAAATTAAGATAGCTGACAGAAACAATGATGAGTATAAAGATATTTCCGTATATCCTCTCGATGGATGTTCAAAATTTCTTCGAACATTTATAAACAACAAATCTATCTTCAGGAATTATAGGGATTATGATAAGAGTTTCATAGATCTAGAACAAAGACTCACAGATTATGACACTACCACACAGCAAAACAGTCAGAATTATATCTCAGGCATGACCAACGCAATACAAAACATAACATGAGCTACAGGACCAAATTCTGATATCATTAATAGTATTCTCAATAATGCATGATCTGAAAGTATGGTATTGTGAAATTTCTTAACCAATAGTCTACAAGAATGATGAAATTCGATCAACCTCAACTTAGCGTCAATAAATAATGTAGCAAACGATATCAATAATAAAGTCAGAGATGCATTACAAGAACTATGTGGTGGTGGTAAAGACTGATGAGAAAATTGTGGATCTTGATTACCTATACCATTTAATATGGCTTTTCTTTCTCCAGGACAATTCAATATCATGTGATGTAAACCACGAGCTCCTATTATTCCTTGAGTATTTCCAAAAGACAACTGATTTCCTGTATTTGCATTTCCAGCTTATACACCACCAGCACCACCTATACCACCATTACCATTACCTTTCCCGTTTGGGTGAATACATAGAGGAGCAGGAGATACATATTGATATTATTGATTTCCATTGCCTGAAATGGGGCCATGATCTTTTATTAGAATATATCTTTCTCCAACACTGACTCAACAAATGGGTATGGCAATATGTATGTGACCTCAAGGTGTATGATTAAAACTACCACCGCCACTCAATGCAATGTGAGGAAACTGTATAGTCACCAAAGTCAATATGCCAACTGCGAGCTGCACAAACAATGATCCTAACGGAGCTTGAAATTTGTCAGACCAAGATCTTTTAGATCTTTCTGAATTTGGTACATGTACCCAATGAAAAGCTGTTCAAATAAATAGCAGAGGAGATGTTCTTCCACAATCTCCTTTTAAACTCGTCAGTTATAATAATGGAACAATGTGAAACCCTTTTCCTCCTGGGAACTATTTTGGTATCATAAATTTTGAAAAAACACCTATTGTATTGGGCGAAGATAGTAATAATGAATGAGTAGTATTACAATGATGAAAAGCAGTACAACCAAAAGTACAATGAGCAAAACCCAAATGATTAGTTGCTTGTATTGTAGGAGGTTGGCTTGATAGACAGACAAACTATATCATCAATAATTTTACAAATATGCAAATTGGAGTGTACTTACCTGATCTCAGTCAGATAGGAGAATGATTTGAAAATCTAGGAGATCAACTCAACGATGCAGAAAATAATACAGGGAGTATAAATAATTTTTTCAATAACTTCTGATCATCATGAGATGGTATCAATAACAATATTGATACTTTCTCTGGTAATCTTATGCAAACAGTGAGGAATTATACTATCAATCAATCTTCACTTCAAGAACTTAGTGATGGAGTAAATAATCCATTTGATCAATTGGCAAAAATGTTCGAACAGACTCCAATTGTACGTATCAATACAGTAGATGTCCCAGTCAACATACCTATGATCTATGCCGAAGATATCGCAAAATATGAATCTTATCTGAAGACACGAACAGAAAGAAATAAACAAATTCTCAAAGATTGGGAAACAATTTTACAAGGAACTCTAGGTATATGTGGCAAAAATTATGATCTTCTATCAAATTCAAAAAACAACATCTCTCAACCTCCTGTTATAAGTAAAGAATTCTTCAAACAATTATACAAAAAATTAAAAGATGAAAAAGAACAATTAAAAGAAAAAACTCAAAAGAAAAAAGAACTCTATAAAGAATTTAAAAGCTGTAAAGCTGAAAAACGAAACAAAGATGATCCATCTTGCATGAAAATTATGAATACATTTTCAATAAATGAAAAGTGATTATGAGAAATTGAACTAAAAATTGATCAATGAGAAAAAATCAATGATCAATGTCTAAATCTCTTCTTTGATATTAATTGAGCGTTAAATGTAAATTTTGAGAATCTTTTCTCTATTATGACAAAATTTAGTGCACTAGAAAATAATATAAAAATCAACATCAAGACACTTGATCAATACAAAAGGTTTCCATTACAATTATATCAATGGATTCACGTAGTTGATAGATATCTCAGTGAAATTACTACTACGGTAGATAACTTTTTATGATCTTTAACATTGTGGTTACATACCAATGCTACGAGATTTGAACAATATGTAGATGCTATCATCACGATCTCGACTGCTTTACAGACACGACAAGCTATCTTAGATCTCAGTATAGATCGACAGAAAAAATGTTCTTCCTGTACTGTAGATAACTACGATGCTTATGCTTGTAGTCTTAGTTTTTTGTGTGGAAAAATCCAACTACCAATATTAAAACTACCGCCATTTAAGATACCAAATATTTATATCGATCTTTCTCATATTGATATAGGTATGGATATCAACTTACCTAAATTTCAATTTACTCCAACATCTGTACCTCTTGTAGAATTACCAAATCTACCACAACCACCAAGCATTGTGATTAATGCAGATATATCTGCTGTTGGTCTGGAAAAAGTGTCTACTTTATTGGGGAAATTGTTAATCGCTATAGGTATTCAAATACCTCTTTCATTGCCTACTATTCCATTATTACCATCACCACCTACCTTACCAGAATTACCTTCATTTATACCAAATATAAATGTTGAGTTACCTGTATTACCACCAGCACCAAAAATACCAAAGATTGCTCCAGAGATTAACACTGTGATCAAAGCAGTAAGTTTCTTTAGTGAATTATATTGTATAGTAAAATGAGGAGTATGACTTGTAGGAGAATCCAATGTAAAAACTAGAATCGAACAACTTACACAGAGGACCTATGAGATTCCATTGTTTGATAATATCAATCTTAGTAAAGATATGTCATACCAACAAGACAAACTTCAATGATTTGATTTTCAAATTGATGCTTATGTTAACTTCACGATGAATTTCAATGGAGTGTATACTTTAATTAAATGACTTGCTGATACTATCAACGACCAAACTAAAAAACTTACAGAACGAGAAGGTGATGCAAAACAAGCTCTCAATAAAATAAATGAAAATGCACAAGATCTCAATGACACTACGCAACAAAATATTACTATAGGAAATCCTTTATGATTTGTGGAAAACAATTCAACAGCATCTGTCTCAGATGAACAAAAAAATATTACTAAAGTAGCTCAGTTTCTTATCGATGATGATCGTACACCATTAGCCCAAAAAGAAAAAATAACCTGACTATCACAACGTTTGGAGCAAAAAACACGTTTTACGCCCCAGAAAGAGAATATTCTTGCATTACAACAAAAAATTAATGGATCTATCACATCCTCTCGTCAATCATTGCAATCGCTACAAAATCAAGTCAAGGATTATGATAATTTTCTTGGTCAGTTATCTGAAGACAAAAACTATGATTATAGTCTCTACTCAGGGACACATACATTTTCTACAAATCTTTTTGATGGAGATACAAAGATACTCAAACAGAATAACAATAATATCATGAAAGACTATATTGGGCTTCAAAAAACACTACTTTCTCATTACAAAAAATGACTTACACAAGTGATTAACAATGACAATAAAGATGTAGTGAATAAAATCAATAATGATATTCTCTATCTAGAACAATGATTGACGCTTACTGAAGATCTCTACACAAATCAACAGCAACCAAAGACAAGACTCGTCGCATTACAAAATACATATGATGCATCACAAAATCTCATCTATAATAATCAAGCAGCAACTTGTAGTAGTTTATGAAATCTTGCTCCTACAAATAGTACTACAACACTAGCTCAAACAAATACTTATCCGTATTTTTGAGCAACTGCACAAATCGGTTGAACTTCTGCAACATCAACAACATCTAATTCTACAACAAACAATCTCTATGATTTCTCTGCATACAAAAACAAACTTATGTTACCGTTTCCAAATACATCAGGAACAGGTAGTACCTACGTCAATGTCGTCAGATCAGATTATTTTACCAACAACAATAAATGATATGAACTGATAGATATCAATGATGATAAGGAGAAAGATTTACTTCGTCGAGACACAAAGAGTGTATGGATAAAATACGGAAAACAGAATACTTCTCATGTGCTGTCACTAACGAACACTACCACAAATAAATATGTTGCACCAGTATGGAATACAACAGACCAACGAAAAGAGGATACTAATGATGGTTATCTGTCGATCAACAATATAAAACTCAAAGTCTATAACAGAGATCGATCAGTTAAAAATCTCCGTGTCAGAGCTCAAGACTATGATTCATTTACCGTGTCATGGACAAATTCTGATAGGCAACAACCAGTAGAGTGATATCTTCTTGAAATCAATAAAATACCTGACTTGTATCATATCAAGTGACATAACGATGTCTCGAGAGATCTCAAGTCTCGTTATGTATTGTTTGTACCAGAATGAAAAGACACTACTGATGGATATTTGACTATCAAAGATCAGCTCACTACGACATCATTTTCTGATTTGCTTACAGGGACACTATTAGATATAGTATCATACAAGACGACAAATAATACTATCAGTTACTCATTTCTAGATATACCAAGAGCATGGTACTATACTCGTATCGTATCACTACAGATGCAATGAGATGAAGATAAACCTGTCTATATGCCTAGTAGTCCTCGATCTCATCATATCGTAGCAGGACAACAGATCATAGCCGATACCCAATGACCATCTCCTGATATACAACTCCAAAGAATTATGACAAATACTATTGTAGATACTGGACTTTCACCACAGTGATTAGTCAATACAAGATATAATATGCTGATTGAACGAGAAGATCCCAATGGGGTAATAGAAAATTGGATAGAGACCAGTACAGGAAAGATAATCTCACAAATTTCTGGTAATACAAATATACTATCAGGGCTTTATTTCAATCAAAATATTATCCAAAACTATCGTATTGGAGCTCGTGATAACAATAATAATATTAGCAGAGAACAACTCAATCTCACTATCAATATACCAACAATATCACTCGATGATATTATTTATGAAAATACCCCAACCAATGGAATCAATATCTTATCATCAATCACACAGGGTATGGATGATGGTATAGTAAAATTTGAGAGAAAAAGAAATAATGTCCGAACACTCTTATCAAATAATGCTATATCTGACTGATGATTTAACTATCCATTAGTGCTCAATCAAACATTTGTAACAGGATGACTCTACAACCAATCACAAAATATATCATTCTTTGCACCTAATGGCACTATCATCGCAAGTATGAATAAAGAAAATGGATCTATCTCTATCACTCCTGAATATATTAGCAGAATAAACAAGAAAGTTGATCTGAAGAGTAATACACCTATTATCACTTTGTATGATAGTGTAGAAAATAGAAATCTCTTTACTATAAAACCAAATACTAGTAATCCTCAACTTACAGCTATAAGTCCTTATAAGATTATGTCCCTCTCAGGCGCCCTCTATGGATCATTTGCTTGAGGAACTTGTATTGTTTGACCTGAAAATAATTGTATTGTAATTGCAGCACCAAATGGATTTGTGGTGATCCCATCACCATATCATACTTCCTTGATTGGTAATTATGGATATACAAACAATGTAACCAATATAAACTTTACTAATCCTACATGACTATCTGTCTGATCTGTCTCTTTTAATGCTTTTATTAAATAAGATTCATGAAATATTATCTTTATGTATCTCTCAGTCTTTTTATGGCTTGTAGTATGTTGCTACAAGATTCATTTGCTAGTGATGAAGATAATTATGGAGATTGTCAAAATAGTACCGTCTTATGATATCTCTGATATACTTCCATCTATCCCACAGAGCTTATCGGTATCGCACAAAACAATCTCAAACAATACTGTTGTAAATATAAAAAACTCTATCTCACGACGGAACAAAGCGAACAATGCAAAAAAAAGATAGCTGACTACTATGTAGATTCACCTCGATTGTACGATCATCTTATCGATGTGGGGATGAGATATCTGGATGGAGATGAGACATTACAATACAAAGACAGTAATAGTAAAGTCATACTAGATACCAAATGAAAAGAACGAAGAGATAGTATTACAAAATATTGAGATAAACCCACTTGATGAATCCCACTTGAACTTCAAAGTAAATACACACAATATCGATGAACTATGATCGAAGATTTTGATATTATCGATAGTAGTAAAGATTGTGAAGATAGAATCATAAAATTTGATGAATACAATAAAACTCGAGATACTCTCAGTCTTGGAAAGAAATATTTTTTACTCTGTGAACTCAATTCTTGTATGGTCAATGGTCAAAAAAATAATCGTATATCTGCCTGTCAATCAATGGTTACAGAAAGAATCACAGCAGAACGTAACTATGTCCAATGACTTCTTCTTCATCAATCTACCCTTGCCTTAGCGACCAATTTTGAAGCATATGCTCTGTGATATATCAATCATGATAAGTTTACGAAACTCTTAGAAAAGATAGTCATGATGTCAAAATGACTCGGTTTTGTAAACAGCAAGGTCAACGAAATGACCAAAATGTGTAGTGCTTAAGTTGTAAAAAATCTTAACCTTGATTCTACTTACTATATTACTATACTTCTTTTATTATTCATTTTTAATTATTAATTTTCAATTGTCTGATGTCTGGAGCAAGTAACAATGTGATCCTACGTTTTGATAACGTATCATTTCACTATGGAGAAGATAAAAAAAGAGTTATCTTAGAAGAAGCTGATTTTTCTATCCGTGAAAATACGAAGATCACGATCATGGGACAAAATGGCGCGGGAAAATCTACCATCTTCAAGATGATCTTGTGAGAACTCAAACCCCAATCAGGAAAGATCAATATCGCTCCTGGGGCAAGTATCGCCATCCAGAGACAAGTTATTCCTCGTGATCAAATAGATATGACCGTCAGAGAATGGTTCGAGACAGCTTTTGAAGAGAAAGATTATCAACTCGATAAAAAGATAGCTGATACCCTCAAAGAAGTAAATCTCAATGCATCACTAGAAAAACAACTCAAGGATTTTTCTGGAGGACAACAAGCGAGACTTCTGCTTGCCTATGCATTGATACAAAAACCTGATATCTTACTGTTGGATGAACCGACCAACAATCTCGATAAAAATGGTATCGGAGATCTTATCACCTTCTTGATGATGTATGACAAGACAGTCGTAGTAATCTCACATGATGCAGATTTTTTGAATCTGTTTACTGAAGGAGTATTGTATCTCAATGTTATGAAAAATAAAGTAGAGCAATATCGATGAGATTACAATGATGCGCTCGCACAGATCGCCACACAGATAGAAAAAGAACAAGCACTCAATGCTCGTGAAGAAAAACGTATCTTGGATGCAAAAGAAAAGATCAATTTTTTTTCAAACAAAGGAGGTAAGATGAGAAAAATAGCGAATAAGATGCGTGATGAAGTAGAAGAAGCAGAAGAAAATAAGGTCGATGTCCGTAAAGACGACAAGACGATTAAACTATTTGAGATACCATTTGATAATTATGTCGGACCTATCGTGACGATCAATACTGTATCATTGATGAATACTGAGATCATGGAAGCTCAAGATTATAAATTACAATTTTCCATCGAAGCAAAAAAATGAGACAGATATATCCTCTCTGGACCAAATGGTATCGGAAAATCTACACTTCTCAAAAGACTGATCAATGCTCACGATGATGATGCGACTATCCACAAAGATGTAAAAGTATGATATTATAGCCAAGATTTCAATGCATTAGATATGAATATGACTGCCTGGGATGCACTTCATGAGATGTCAAATGCAGTCACTGATCAAGAAGTCTACAAAGTAGCATCTGCACTCTTACTGACTGGAGAAGTACTTAAAAGTCCGATCTATTGTATGTCAGAAGGTCAGAAAGGTTTACTTTGTTATGCAAGATTTGTAATCCAAAGACCTGATCTCCTTATCCTCGATGAACCAACCAATCATATCAACTTCCGTCACTTACCGATCATCGCAGAAGCGCTCAATAATTATAAATGAGCTATGATTATGGTGAGTCATGATGAAGCTTTTGTTAGTCAAATGGAATATCTTCAAGAAGTTGATCTAGGAAGATTGATAGGATAAAAAAGAGATATTCTGACTTGATTCGATGTGTGTTTTGTATATGATAGTTTTGTTTATGATTTATTGTCTTTTCTCTCTTTGTTATGTGAGTTCTCTTAAAACAAACAATTTCTTTTACACAAATACATCGAAAACAGCTATTTCTTATTAGTTTTATTTGTTTTGGCATTTCTCTTCTTATATCTTCGTTCGGAGAGGTTGATATGAATACTTTAGATCTAACAACCTTTCGCTCTTTTATAGGAACAAATGGGGAATGAAAACAAAGTTTATTTCATATAATTCTATCCCTCTTAGTTGAAATCTGATCTATCATCGGATGATGGGCTATCATATATTACGTTATCCATTATGCAAACTATAGTAATTGATGGCAATCGTTTACGAAAGACTTCTGTAAGAAGATATTTCCTATTATAGGAACAGCGATAATCAATGGATTACTAGTTTTTTTATGTATTTTATTATTTATTATACCTGGTATTATCTTTGGTATATATTGGATTTTTGCTACTACAATTTCTATGGACAGCTCTTTATGGTGACGATCAGCAATAAAAGAAAGTAAAAAACTTATTATGGGGAAATGGCGAGATGTGTTCTGAATTAACTTATGATTTGGTATTGTTATAGGAATATTTTATGCTTTATGCTGGTATATTTGATATCTTTGATATCTATATTTTTGACGAAATCCTTTGATAGATATTTTTCTAAACTTATCCTGATTTATTGTTATTATGCTTCAATCAGTATTTCTTGGACACCTGTATCTTTATCTCAAAGAGAATTATTTTGCAAAAAACGATATAGTAAAAATAGACTAGATGTCAGATCCTTCTTACTCCTTTCAAAAGATCCTGATTCTATATCACTAAATAATAAGTGACAGAAGCTTCTCATTTGTTCTCCTCATACTCGTCTTTTGTTAAATGCACTTTTAAATTTACTCTTGATATTACTTTGTGTTTTAGTTGATCATTATAAATTCATGCAAAAAGCACTTATTGGAATATTTCTTGGTAGTGTTATTCTACTCGCTGGCTGTTCTGATTCTTCTTCACAACAAGAGTTTAGCGATGAGATGCCTTATACACCAGAGACGCTAGAAGACAATGCAAAACCTACAATACATACAGAAATTCCTACCACTACCAATGATGAGATTGTTACACAAGCTGATACTAGTCTATAATTTTATTCGTATATCATTATGATGAAAAATATCTTACTTATATTGAGTAGTTTGCTTGCTTGATGACTATTATTTTTTCTCGGGTATCGCCATCTGCAGATACTAGAGCACGATAAGTATATCCAGACGACTACTTCTACCATCATCACTCAACTACAGAATACCAGTAAACTCACCACTGCCAAGATGACAGTGAGTAAGATAATAGAAGCAAAAAAAGATTTTACTGACTTGATTCCAGGGTTTGGATTGGATACGGTGATACGCAAGGCATTATTTGATGATGCACTGTTGATGACAGTAGAAGGTTTTGTCAATGCTGGAGTAGATCTTTCTAAGATAGCTACAGGCGATGTCATAGTAGCTACCAGTGGTGATGATACTCTCGTAACGATTATTCTGCCTGCTTCAGAGATATTTGATGTGTATCTGACAGAAAATACGAAGCCTTTTGAACGTTCGCTCGGTATCTTATCCAAAGGTGATGTCGCACTTGAGACCAAGATGAGAAATAGTGCTATCGACAGCATCAGACAAGAAGCTCTGAGTGGTACAATATTACAGACAGCGACGACCAATGCAAAAGCATCACTTCGTGATTTGGTTGGAAAATTAGGGAATAATTTTGTGGTAGAGTATAGGTAATTTTATAATATAAAATAATTTAATTTATCATAATGGCTGAGATAGGCGATATACTCGTGTATTTAAAATAAAACCGAAACATAAATTAAGAAGAAAATAGGAACATTATCAAGCTAAATACAACACATTGAAATCGATAGGAAAATCTTTCCTTGAAAAAAGAATCAAAAAAACACTATCCGACTATGGATAGTGTTTTTAGTTGAAGAAGATACTATGAGATAGGTGTGGTTATTTCGCATCAATCACTTCTCCTTCTACTGATGATCCTTCATCTTCTACCATATCAGCTGGTGAAGCATGAGATGTAGTATCTGTAGCTTGGAATTTACCCATCATAGTCTCAAGTTCTTTTTCAATCTTCTTGATCATATCTTCGATAGCTTCTTTTTCTGATGCTTCATTATTTTTTACAGATCTTGCTTCATCCAGAAGTGTTTTGATAGTATCTTGCTCTGCTTCAGGAAGTTTGTCTTTGTTATCAGTGAGCATAGTTTCCATCTGATAGATAGTGGACTCAAGTCTATTATTTGCTTCTACGAGCTCTCTCTTCTTTCTATCTTCTTCTCCAAATTTTTCAGCATCTTCTTTTGCTTTTGCGATCTCTTCATCAGAGATACCTGTAGCTCCTTGGATAGTAACTTTCTGTTCTTTACCAGTACTCAATTCTTTTGCAGAGACGTGAAGGATACCATTCGCATCAATATCAAACGTTACTTCGATCTGTGCTGTACCTCTTCTCATCGCTGGCAGGTCTATATTGAATTGTCCAAGAGATTTATTATCTTTTGCAAATTGTCTCTCTCCTTGCGTCACATGGACAGTAGCTGATGGTTGATTATCTGCTGCATTCGTGAAGGTATTTGTCTTCTTAGCTGGGATAGTAGTATTTCTTGGGATCATCGCATGAGCAAGTCCTCCTTCTACTTCTGTAGCGAGCGTCAGTGGAGTCACATCAAGCAACAAGATATCTTGTACATCTCCTTGGATGATACCTCATTGGATAGCAGCTCCAAGCGCTACGGCTTCATCAGGATTTACTGCAGCTTTTGGTTCTTTGTTGAAGATATCTTTGACGATATTGACTACTTGTGGCATACGAGTAGATCATCCTACCAATACGATATCATTGATCTCATCTTTTGATAACTTAGAATCTTTGAGTGCATCAAGTACCGGTTGTTTACATTTTTCAAACAGATCCTTACAAAGTTCTTCAAATTTTGCTTTGGTAAGAGTAACATCAAGATTACGAGGTTTTCCATCGACTGACATCGTGATAAATGGTATCGTAATGTCCACTCTTTCAGTCAGAGAAAGTTGTTTTTTTGCACTTTCTGCTTCGTCTTTGATACGTTGCATAGCCATAGCATTGTCACTCAGATCAATACCTTCTTTTGCTTTAAATTCAGCCAAAATAAAGTCGATCAGACGCTCGTCCCAGACCGCGCCTCAGAGGTGAGTATCTCCAGATGTTGCAAGTACTTGGTACGTACCTTCACTTCCGATCTCCATATTCGTCACGTCGAACGTACCTCCTCAGAGATCAAAGACACAGATCTTTTCGTCTTTGTTTCTACCTTCTCCATAATTGAGGGCAGCAGCAGTAGGTTCGTTGATGATACGTTCTACCTTGAGACCAGCGATCTCTCCAGCAGCTTTGGTAGCATTTCTTTGACTATCATTAAAATAGGCAGGTACGGTAATGACCGCAGAGTTGATAGTAGTACCCAAGAATTTTTCAGCATCTTCTTTGAGTTTTTTGAGTACAAATGCTGAGATTTGTTCTGGTTTGTATTCTTTTCCGTCAATAACGATAAGAACTCCTCCATCTTTACCTTTTTTGGTAGTAAATGGCATACGAGCACATTCTTTTTTGACTTCGTCATATTGCATACCGATGAATCTTTTGACTTCGTAGACGACATTTTTTGGTTCGAGGATAGCTTTTCTTTTTGCTAATTCTCCTACAAGGAGCTCATCTCCTTTGATATACACGATAGAAGGAGTAGTTCTGAGTCCTTCCGCGTTTGCGATAATCTCTGACTTACCATTCACCATATGGGCGACTGCAGAGTTGGTTGTACCAAGATCGATACCGATAATTTTTGACATAATAGAGTTTGTAAGGTGATAAAGTTGTTGGGTTTGTAATGTTCCAACTGTATTTTTGAAAGTAGCACCTATATGGTGTTGGTGCTATATTAATCATTTTTTTTTATTTTGCAAGAGATTTTAGAGTTTTTTATAGATTGTATGTTGAAATAAAGATTGTAATTGATATATCTCTTATATTTATCCTATATTTTATAAATAATGAAAAAACAATTTTTAGCATTTGTAGTGATATTGATATTATGAATAGTATGATATATACGATATACACGTCCTTTGTCTTTACCAATTCAAGATCCAGGCGAAGAGATGTTTGTCCTTCCCAATAGAACACTACCGTCTGCATGGTTAATGATGGGGCAAGTATTTCAATCTAAAATGGACACTACTACTTCTGAGACTTGACGAATACTGATAGAAGAGACAGATAAAAAACTCACATCACATTATTCAACAGGCAGTAAAGTATATACTTATGGTAGTGGTGATAAGATGATTTCTATAGATGATAAAAAGATGTCTAATCTGTTTTCATGATCAGAATTGAAATGATTTATAAATTACAAATTGCAACAGATCGATGATATGATAACACAATATGATATAGCAGTCCCAGAATGATCTGATTATTCTGTCGCTATACCTGCGTGGCAAGGTGTACAAGGATTCATAAGAGTGTGATCTGCGTATGCGTATAGTGATTGTATATCTAGTCGTATTGAACAGTGTCGTCAAACTTACGATATACTTTTCCGTCTTTCTCAAAAAATGAAAGATGGTTGAATATTAGTACAGACATTGATAGGTGTTGTTATGGAGAATATAGTAATCAATCATGTGAGTTATCTTTTACAAAATGATCCTATAAAATACAATCCTCTCAAAGAAATGCTTCAACAGGAACAATATATCTGAGCACAGAAAATATTTCAGAATGCTATGAAAACAGAATACCAGACATATAAAAACATGATCCAGAATATGGATATAATGAATAATTGGAATAATGTTACTATGGATATGATACATGTTATTTGATCAGATGGGTGAAATATGTGATTTATCAATACTGTTCTTATATTTATTTTGCCAAAATCTCTTTTATTTGATCAACAACAAACAGATGTAATGGCAAGATATTTTTATTGAAAATCGCTTACTTGAAGAGATGTATTTGCAGATGATAAAGATCTTCGTGATTATTGGACTGGTCCGATGCGATCTAGACCAAATATGATTTGAAGAGTAATACTGGAAGCTATAATACCTAGATTAACATGAATTTATACAAGACTACAAGACATGGAAAAACTTTATAAAAAGATTATTCAATAGTTGTTTTTTTAATCCTCTTCGGAGGTTTTTTTCAATTGATTTTTATAAGTAAATATCTATTATAATTTATAATTCAACATTTATAATTTATAATTTCTATGACTATCTCAACATATCTCAATTCTTCAAACAAACTACAATCTCTTCAAGAGATCGTCGCTCAAGCAAAAACAAAAAATCAGTCGAATCCAGCAGTACTTTCACGAACTGATGAGTATGTTGAACTTCGTCAGGAAGAGCAATTTTGAAAATCATTTGTTTGATGTCCTATCGTTATTAAGGATAATATCTTACTACAAGATACCGTCTCTACGTTTTGATCACTCATGTGATGAACATATAGAGCACCGTATTCATCGACAGTTGCTCGTAAATTGGAAGAAGCATGATTTCTTGTGATAGGTAAAGTAGCGATGGATGAATTTGCTATGGGTACGACAGGAGAAAATACACACTTCCCCTTGCCTCATAATCCTTATGATGAGCATCGTGTAGCTGGAGGTTCATCGAGTGGATCAGCAGTAGCAGTAGCAACCGATATGGTATCCGTGGCATTGTGATCAGATACCGGATGAAGTGTTCGTCTTCCAGCATCGTTTTGTGGGATTATTGGACTCAAACCAACCTATGGAGCAGTATCCAGATATGGAGTACAAGCGATGGCATCCTCATTTGATCAAGTAGGAGTATTTGCTAAAACTATTGATGATACACAAGCAGTATTTGATGTTATTAAGGGTATTGATCCTCTCGATGCGACGACTCAAGATTATATCTATCACAAAAAAATAACTTCTCTTCAATGACTGCGTATTGGACTTCCAAAACAATATTTTTGAGAAGGATTGGATCCACAAGTGAAAGAAACTATTCTTGAAACTATTGATAGACTTGTTGTACAATGAGCAGTCATAGTAGAACTTGATATTCCTCTCATTGATGCTGGAGTATCAGTGTATTATACCCTAGTAAATTCTGAAGTAAGTACGAATATGGCAAGATTTGATGGTCTCAAATTTTGACTACAACAAGATACACATGATAGTACAAACCATATGGAGTATCTAGCACAGATAAGAGATCAATGATTTGGTTCAGAAGTAAAAAGAAGAATATTGCTCGGTGCTCATATCCTGAGTGCAAGTGAATATGAAGGTCTGTATGTCAAAGCGATGAACATCAGAACTCTCGTGACCCAACAATTCAAAGATCATTTTGCTCATGATGTCGATGTGATTATGTGACCTACAGTACCATTATTGCCTTGGGAAATAGGAGCGAAAGTGGATGATCCAGTGGCAATGTATTTGGCAGATGCTTATACTGTTATTGCAAATTTAACAGGTTGTCCTGCTATGAGTATACCGGTAGGATTTTGAGAAATAGACTGAAAAAAACTCCCTATCTGACTACAGATAATGGGAGATCATTGTTCGGAGTATGATTTGTTCGAAGTGAGTAGATATATATTAAAACAGTAAAAGAAGCACAAAAAGTAAAAGAAATACTTTTTCTGTTTCTGATGCTACTTATACTTTTTACTTTAATCCTAACTTCTTCACCGTAAGGGGATCTTTTTGTAGTAAGAATGTCACAGGATCGTTTTTGAGAAGCTCTATTTCTTCTGATTGTGCAGTTAAAAATGAAAATATAAAATTACGTATAGGATGTGTAGTATTTATAATAATTCATAATCCTATTATGGTTTTTTTGTCGCTATCATAGATAGAGATGAAAGCATACTCTTTAAGTGTAAATTTTACTATAGTATTTGATTTGTTTGATGTAATTTCAGATATTTTTGCTCATATTGCACTAAAATCTTTTTCAATTTGTACTTCCTTTGCTCATCAGATTGGATCTCATGATATGATGATATCTGGTTCTTTTTCTATAGTATAATTAAGGATGAGATTAATAGCATCGACAGGTTTTTTAGTGATAGTGATAGTATTTCCATAAGCTGTTTTCGCTGCTTTGTCTATCGTGCTATCACTGATGGTATAAGCACTGACACCATTTTCTAATGTATAATTAAACGTGTATTGTATATTGTTTTGTTTAAATACTGCTTGAGTCGTAGTACAGGAGATGAGAGAGGTATTTCATTTGAATGTCGTACAAACATCTTTTATCTCTATAGGTTTGCTATTTGCGATGATCAAAGCATATACTTCGCTGATAGGTAATTGTTGTAGTGCTAATTTCTGGTTGATGATAGTGCTGATTGCTGTCTGTCTAGGTAATATGATAGATGTCACAAAAAATCTTTGATTGGTATAGGTAAATGTCGCATTCATAGGAGTGTTATTTGCCAATCAAATAGTATCTGTAAAACGTAATACTCCTGACACAGAGATTGTTTTATCATCAATTCATGAGCTGGATTTGATGATAAAGTCAGGAAAGTTATAATTTTTGGTAAAGATTTCTATAGTAGTAGATAGAGTATTACCACTATCTATATCAGTTTTTCATAATTCTAGGAGGTTAGTGTTGGTGATATATGAGACGAGTCATTTGTATCTTGCGATCGAATCTCATTGATTTAATTTCTTCATATGCTCTAAAATTTTTTTGTATTCATCAGAGAGTTCTCATCTTGCTACTATACTAGCTTTGGTGAGTTCTGGTATGAGAAATATATTATTATATCTTGTAATCACATCAAAGTAAAATGGGAGTATGGAGTCCGATGATTTGAGTAGAGCTTCTACATATGCATTATATCAGTTTACACGTGTTGTGTTTATTTTTTTTCATATTTTGAGGTCATAATAGATGTCGTTTTGTGTTGATAAAAGTTTATAGATATTGAGTAATGAACTTGGTGTGACGGTAGCATTTATAGACTCTCTGTTGAGTTGTTCTTGTATAGTACGAAATGATATAAAGTCAGCGATAGAGAGTTCATATTGTTTGCCACAAGATACCATAATATCCTTAATCTCTTTGCCACTATCATTTGAGAAAAAAATATATTTTTTAATAGCTTCACAAAATTGTCCTGCATATTCTGTTCATACTACAGCTTTAGCTACTTTTGTTAATCAACTATAATCTTGTTGAAGATTGTATAATGGAATAACATTAGCTACTTCCGATAAGGCTTGTTGGCAAAAAGTATTAATAATTTTAGAGGATAGTAAACATTCTATATGAAATTGTTTTGCAAATGTTGTCTGTAATGGTAATAAATTTGCTGTACTATCTACAATATTTTGATTTTTATTTGAATTTAATACAAAGTTATTAAGATATAGATCAAGATAGGAGATATCATAGCCAGAATTATTGAAATATGTAATATTTTTAAGATTATCCTTGAGATTTATCTTGATGGTTCTGGGTGTGACATATCATTTATATACTACTAAGTTATTGTTTGTCTCAAGAGACTGGGTATCTATAGATAGTGGTCATTGTTTGATAATAACTCTCACATCATTTTCTTTATACGATTTTGACTCTACTACAGAAAGAGTCTGTATGAGCTGTTGTTCTTGTTTTTTGATAGTATCATTTCTCACGGGAAATGATAATCATACATCGATAGCTGTAATATTTCGACCAATGACTATACTGATGATGATAATAATCAGATTGATTCATAATCAAAAAAATACTTTGTGAAGTACAAGATACGTGTTTGCAATTTTTTGAACTTCAAGATTTGATCACGTGTAGAGTGAGGTAGTGTTGTTTTGCATTGTTGATTGTGTTTCTGGTATCATAGAGCTATTATATAGGTATCATAAAGCATACTATTATCTATCTCAATTATATTTTTTTAATAAAAAAAACCAAAAAAGTCAGATATTTTATTATGTTTAGTATCCCATTTTCTTGTTTTTGTGATAAAAATAGGAATGATATCAAAAAAGTCCTGATTTCTTTGCATAATAGCAAAAAAACATTATAATCAAAATAATTTTATCTATTATCATGATCATGATGGCAATTACTCTCAAAGAATTTTTTATCTGACAGAAGGTGTATGCACAGGATAGACCTAAAGTTCAATCTGTATCTGAAATACAAGCAGCATGAACCACATATTCAGCTAATCCACAAGCAACATTTGGACAAACTACTGCGGTTTCTGAAATAAAAACAGCGTGAACTACATATTCAACAATTCCTACAGCAGATATCAGTAATATGGCGTTCGATTTTTGTAAACAACAGTGAAAGCCTTGGGATTCATCAAAAAAAGAATGTTTTAAGGATTGTTCAAATTGATATGTAGAAAAGGATTGAGTCAAACAGAATGAATGTCTCGTCAATGGTACAGATAATCTGGGCATCAATTGTAATTCAACTCAACTGATCAATGGTACTTGTAGTCGAAATATTAATAAAACATTAGGTATTAGATCGTCTGATACTACACCAAGTCCTACGATATTATTGCAAGATATTATGCTTTCAGCGACGAGTTTTGTGGGTACAGTGATTATGATAGCTTTGGTGGTGATGGGTATAAAGTACGTCAAATGATGATATGATGAGAGCTCTACTGGTGATCTCAAGGGGAATATCAAAAAGCTTCTGATCTGACTGCTACTCGTGATCGGATCATATAATATTATCAGATTGATTCAATATGTAGCGAGAGGATATTAAGACAGTTCACAGTTAAGAGTGAAGAGTTTACAGTTAGGAGTGGTGAGTGATAAGCTTGTCACTTTTTTTGTACACTTCATATTACAAATTATACTTGTGAATATTTTCTTGATTTTACATAAATAAAACATATAATATTTATGTCTTTTACATAAATATAGTGCTTATGAAAAATATATTTAAACAAATAATTTCTGATTTTCATGTTAATCAAATGAAAGTATGAAAAGAAAGAGATGTTATAATACCATTAGATACTAAAAAAATCATCTCTGTGATATGACCAAGAAGATCGTGAAAAAGTTATTTGCTTTTTAATATTATAAATTCTTTGCTTTTTACTTGAGTAGATAAGACCAATATAGTATATATAAACTTTGAAGATGAGAGATTGGTTGTACAATGAAATGAATTGCAAATTATAATAGATGCTTATATAGAATTATATAATGACAAAGTTATACAAGATACATATTTTTTCTTTGATGAAATTCAGAATATAAATTGATGGGAAAAATTTATAAGAAGAATATATGACACTTGAGTAGAAAATATATTTATTACTGGAAGTAATGCAAAACTTCTGAGTAAAGAAATCTCAACATCTCTCAGATGAAGAAGTATAAGTTTTGAGGTATTGCCATTGAATTTTAATGAATTTGTGAGGTTTAAATGAGAAAATAGTAATATCCATACAACCTCTTGAAAGGCTAAAATATTATGATTGCAACAAGAATATATAATGTGGTGATGATTCCCTGAGATAATAAATTTTGAAAAAGATTTGAAGATAAAAACACTGCAAGAGTATTTTGATGTCATGTTGTATAATGATATCATAGAAAGATATAAAATAAAAGATGTTAGTCTTCTCAAACAATTTGTCAAACAATTATTACAAACTACAACAAAAGAATTTTCTATCAATAAGATATGAAATCATCTCAAGACGTTATGATTTAAATTTGATAAAAATAGTTTATATGATTTTATAGATCATCTTGATACAATATATTTTTGAAAAAGTGTATCAAAATTTGATTATTCCTTAAGTAAACAAACTTTAAAAAAGTTTTATCTTTTTGATAATGGTTATCTCAATGCAATAAGTTTTAATTTTTCAGATAATTATGGAAAATTGCTTGAAAATATTGTATTCGTTGAACTCTATAGAAGATATTGAGAAAATGTCTTTTTTCTGAAAGATTGATCAGAAACTGATTTTGTGATACATCAACAAGCGAATATCATCTATCAGGTATGTTATACTATAAACAAAGAAAATTATAAAAGAGAAATAGATGGATGTAAAGACGCGATGCGTAAGTTTCATGTTGCATATTCTGTTATCATCACTGCAGAACAAGAAGAAGAGATTGTTACAGAAGAGGGAAAGATTATTATTGTGCCTTTTTATAAATGGATGTTGGGTTTATAGATCTTATACGATCATCAGATTGATATAGTAGGTGATGAGAGAGTTTTAAAAACACACAGATTTATTGAAAATAATGTAGTGTCACTAGTTTTTTTGTAAAAAGGGTTGTGATTGACTAGTGAGATAGATAATATTAAATATAATAATTTATTATTTTTTGTCTTTGATATGAAAGGTATCATCCTCGCCGGTTGATCTGGTACTCGTCTCCATCCGCTCACAATAGCAGTCAGTAAACAACTTATGCCAATTTATGACAAACCCATGATCTACTATCCGCTTGCTACGCTGATGATGGCAGGGATTCGTGATATTCTCATCATCTCGACGCCTCACGATATCTGATGATTTCAAAAACTACTTGGAGACGGAAATCAGATTGGGGTCTCTTTATTATATGAGATACAACCTAGCCCTGATGGATTAGCTCAAGCTTTTATTATTGGTGAAAAATTTATCGGTAGCGATAGCATTGCATTGATTCTTGGTGACAATATTTTTCATGGATCTGATCTAGAAAATATCTTTAAAAATATCTCTTCTGACATATCTGGAGGTATGATTTTTGCTTATCAAGTACAAGATCCAGAGAGGTATGGTGTCGTAGAATTTGATACAACTATGAAAGCACTCAGTATTGAGGAGAAACCCATTAATCCTAAAAGTTCTTATGCAGTACCTGGTCTCTACTTTTATGATAACCAAGTAGTGCAGATAGCAAAAGATGTCAAGCCTTCTCCTAGATGAGAGCTTGAAATTACTGACATAAATAACTATTATCTCAATAATTGATCATTGAATGTCTCACTTCTGAGTAGATGAACAGCTCGATTGGATACTGGCACGTTCGAATCACTGATGCAAGCAAGCAATTATGTCCATACTTTGCAAGATAGACAATGAGTTAAAATCTGATGTATCGAGGAGATTGCTTGGAGAAATAAGCGGATAACTGATGAGCAATTATTGACGCAAGCAGAGAGATTGAAGAAGAGTGGTTATGGAGGGTATTTGAGGAAGTTGGTGAGGTAGAAAGAAGGATAGATTTTTTATTCGAAGAAAATACCGCTATCGCTCTGCGTAGCGTGAGAGGAATAAAAGAGTAGAAAAAAGAAATAGAATTATTATAATAGAAGAT
>JFJP01037476.1_pt1 | contig 27467 bp, 17 predicted proteins | sample 431651 | NCBI WGS metagenome assembly JFJP01 (sample SAMN02602958, study PRJNA72255) | Microbial mat metagenome, whole genome shotgun sequencing project. | biome: fresh water; feature: sink hole; material: water; isolation source: purple microbial (photo- and chemosynthetic) mats found in...
ATCAAATTTTTCAATTAAAAATTTAAGGAAGCCATTGTCAGGTATTTGGCTGTAATATAGTGTGTTATGCTTTTTTAGCATTACGTACAACATCTCAATATGCACTGCTGTGGTTTATATTGCTATTATATCGACTGGGGAGTAGCACCTTGTATGTGTCGAAATAACTGAGAAATATAAATTTTCTATATTTTTGGTTATTGGTGTACATTGCTATTATTGTTTGGCTTTGTTGCTTCTAAATTCATCGGTATTGATTCCCAAATTTACTTTTTTTGAGCAAAATAAAAAATTGAACACCCAATATTTAAAGATTAAATGAGTTTTTGTTGCATATGGATATACCTCTCCCCAAAGTGTTTTTAACCACTGGTAGCCCATTTTAAAATAGTTATCGTGCTTATAATTCATATCAATTGGTAAATGCAAATAAACATTAAGGCGGTGGCCTGTTTTTATTCTTTGTCAGGTTTAATTTATCGAATGGGCTGCGCACTTTTAATACCGATTCGTTGGTGAGGTGTGTATATTGCTGGGTGGTTTTTATACTGTTGTGTCCCAACAGCTGCTGTAAATACCGGGTATCGTAACCGTCTTCAAGTACATGGGTGGCAAAACTATGGCGCAGCAAATGTAAGTTTACCCTTTTTCGGATTCCTGCCCTGGCCACCGCTTGTTTTAATGCTCTGTCCATGCTAGTATAACTATATGGCATACCTGGTTTTTCACCTTCAAAAACATAACGGCGAGGCTTATATTGTTCTAAATAGCTTTTTAAAGTGTTTGCTAAAGATGGGCTAAGGAGTGTAAACCTGTCTTTCTTGCCCTTTGCTGCTTTAATATATAACACTCCACGGGAATAATCAATATCCGACAGTTTTAAATTCTGAGCCTCACTGCGCCTTAGACCCGCTGAATAAATAAGGCAAATCAGGTTTCGTTGCTTTTCGTTGTCGATGGCATTGATAATGGCGGCTATTTCTTCGAGGCTTAACACCTGCGGTTTTAGGGATGGAATGCGTGCCCGTGGCATTTCGCTGGGCAAAAAATCGCGCTTAAGGCAATGCTTGTAATAAAACCTCAGTGCGGTAATCATAGCATTCTGCGAGTCGGCTGCCCTTCCCTTGCCATAAGTGTGCAAAAAAAATCGAATTTGATCTCCTCTTATATACGCAGGATTTTTGTATTCCATTGCTTTCACAAATGCCATAAAGTGGCGCTCGTATTGCTCGCAGGTTGTTTTTTCCATGCTGGTTTGCGCCACCATATTGCGAAATTGTTTTTGGTATATTGCATCAAGCTTGTATCTGGCTACCAGCCACCAAATAAATTGCCGCATTTCGCCCACTTCAAATGGCCTTCCATTTTTTTCGAACAGAAATATATTGTTGTTTGTTTGTTGCTGGTAATTTTCTGCCATCATCAGCATTTGCAGCATAGCCTTATTGTTCTCACTAAATTGGGGATATTTTTGTAAACATTCCCCTAAGTATTTTGGTAACTCAACAATATCATCGGCCCTTATCCCCAGGTGAAAAACCAGCCAAAGACAAAGCCTATGGCCACTATTATGAATATTTGGCCCGGCAAGTTCCTGTATTTCGGCATAGTCGAATAAAATTGCAAGTGGTTTGATGTCGTGTAAGCCACCAAGGCTAAAATACAGTTTTTCGCGCCCTAATATTTTTTCATAATAAAATTTTATGGCGCATACAAGCTGTTTCGTTTGTGTTTGGCTCAAATTGCGGGTATTACAAAAAATATACTCGAATATATCGTTGTGTTGAATAGCATCAATTGATTTTCCTTCACTTTCAAAATGCTTTACGTAGTTTTCAAAAAAGGGAAGATAAGCATGGATGGTTGCCTGCGAGTATTTTTTAATCTCCAGCATGGCTTTGTAATTCACCAGGTTCTTTTGATTGGAAGAGGGCAATATTACAGGAATAGGGTTTAATGCAGCGGAACTAGGGCTGGAGTTGGATTCTTTTTGCACAAACTGGTTTTCATTGGTGTTATTTGGTTGGTTGGAATTGCCTTTGGATACTGTAGTAGCTTCTATGCATATTTCAAGAGTATCCTTGCATAGTTTTTGAAGAGTTTGCCAAGCTTCCGGACTGTATGGTATGTGCCAGCAACGGCATGTTTGGCTCCATAGCCTGCCGGATATTTGCCTAACCACAGCCTCTGCATACGAAAATCGGTCAAAAATACACGCAATACGTATCTCTCCCCGATGTTCAATTTTCCTTATGGTAAGCTTATCCATACCCCCTTTATTCCATATTAAATGACCCTGGTGTCAGATTGATTAAATACTAATCAATTTTAACCTAATTAATATAGATATTTTTGATTTAAAGGGATGAGAATTGGTAAAATATTTTCACTTTAGCAGGAGGAACAAAAAATACAGAAGCAAGGCAAAGAATACAATACCAATTGCTTTTTGCATAGATGGAACAACTCGAACTCACAACTGGTTCCATTTTTAGTGATAAAGAAATAAAAAACTTTTCGCCAAAAAGGTTAATGAATTTATAATTTCAAATTAATAGTAAGAAACGATCAATTTGAGCTTTAAGCGTCACGTTTTTCAGAATAAATATTTGAGTCTTCGAGAAGTCTTTTACTTTCTAATCTCCCAAAGAGGGACTTTTAAATTCAATGATTTTCAGATGGTTCCCTGATTGGGGCAGACGGAAAAACAGGTGAAAATCAGTGAATTTTGGACTTTTTGGAGTAGATTCGTAATTCGGGCTAGTAACCAACTAAACTAATCTCTCCAAATACTTTTTAAAATCGTTAAAGCTATTCGATAGAGGAATGGATTTGGTTTCCCCGGCAATAAATTTCTGCAGTTTTTGAGGGATCTCTACCTTGGCTCCAATAATTTCTTCCACCGTATCGAGAAACTTCGCCGGGTGAGCTGTTTCGAGGAATATTCCCAAACTGGAATTTTTCTTCTGATATTCCTTTAATGCCAGATAACCAATCGCGCCATGCGGGTCGAGCAGGTAGCCTTTTGAAGCGTATACGTCTTTCATTACCTGTTTTACGGCCGCATCGGTATAGCGATAACCGGTTATATCGTTCGAGATGGCTGCATGGGAGTTATTGTAGAGATGCTGAATCCGGACAAAATTACTGGGGTTCCCTACATCCATGGCGTTCGAGATGGTGGCGACCGAATCGCGCGGCTCGAAACGGGCAGTATCGAGGTAGGAGGGGACAATATCGTTCACATTCGTGGCTGCTAAAAAGTGGTGAATAGGAATTCCCATGGCTTTGGCAATTAATCCGGCCGTAAGGTTACCGAAATTGCCGCTGGGTACCGAAAAAACCACGTCGGGATTTATTTTCGACGCTTGAGCATATGCAAAGGCATAATAAAACGATTGGGGAATTAATCTTCCCAGGTTTATCGAATTTGCCGAGGTTAGAATTAGGTTGTTCCGTAAATCGGAATCGAGAAATGCTTGTTTTACAAGACGCTGACAGTCGTCAAAAGTGCCGGCTACTTCAATAGCAGTAATATTTTTACCGAGCGTGGTAAATTGTTTTTCCTGAATGGTACTTACCAATCCGCTGGGGTAAAGTACATGTACTTTAATTCCCGGAACATCCAGAAAGCCGTTGGCAACGGCGCTGCCGGTATCGCCCGATGTGGCTACCAATACATGGATTTCTTTGTCCAGGCCTTTTGTAAAATATCCTAAAATACGGGCCATAAACCGGGCGCCAAAATCTTTGAACGCCAGGGTAGGACCGTGGAATAGCTCCAGGGAGTATATACTGTCTTCCACCTGCACCAGGGGAACCTCAAAGTTGAATGCTTCCTCTACCAAATTTCGAAGTATAACGTCGCTCATATCGTCGTTAACAAATGGCTGGGCAATAGCAAAAGCAAGGTCGTGAAACGAAAGCTGGGGTAAATTTCCCAGGATATCGTTCGAAAGCCGCGGCATAGTAACCGGCATGTACAATCCGTTATCGTCAGCCAAGCCTTTTAGCACGGCCTCTTTTAACCCTACTTCGATGTTTGTATTATTGGTACTGCAAAATTTCATGACAATTTATATGTTGATGTTTAATTTTTATTTAGACCGAAGACGGAAGACGGAAGACGGAAGACGGAAGAAAAAAACCTAGTTACTAATTCCCGTCTCGTAACCCATAACCCGCACTCCTGTATTTTGTATCCTGCTCCCGACATCTATCGCGATCGCACCTTTTAACCTGTATTTCTTATCTCGCATCCCGCAACCCGCAACCCTGCACCATGTAACCCTTTATTTTGTATCATGTAACCCGTACCCCGTACCCCATACCCCGCTCCCGATAGCTATCGTGGATCGTAACCCATACCCCGTAACCCGTACCCCGTAACCCGTACCCGGTATCCCGTAACCCGTAACCCATCACCCCCTCTCCATCACCCTCACTCCAACCGGATTTACCTGCGAAACAAACACCTTGCTGCCAATATTTACCGAGAGGAATATCTCCTGCATTAACTTAGCGATTTTGTCGGCAATTTCCTGCTGATTCGATAACGCAAAAATGGATGGGCCAGAACCGGAAATGGAACATCCCAATGCACCCGCATCGAGCGCAGCTTTTTGAACATCATTAAATTTGGGGATGAGGATGGAACGAACAGGCTCAACAATAACATCTTTAAGCGAAGAGGCAATTAATGTAAAATCGTTTTGCATCAGGCCTGCAATTAATCCGGCAAGGTTTCCCCATTGAGTGATTGCGGCCCGGAGGGTAATATCTTTTTTCAATATTTTTCGGGCATCGGCGGTCTTTACTTCGATTTCGGGATGCACGACGGTACAAAATAAATTACTTGGACTGGGAATAGGGCAAATTGTAAGCGGGTTATAGCTTTGAACCAATGTAAATCCTCCCATCATGGCAGGAGCGGTATTGTCGGCATGGGCCGATCCGCAGGCCAGTCGTTCGCCTTCCATGGCAAAACGTACCATGTCTTTGCGCAAAAAAGGTTGTCCTAATAATTCGTTTGCACCAAATACAGCACCTACGGAGCTGGCAGCACTAGATCCTATACCACTGCCAGGGTAAATTTTTCGGGTAAAAACAATATCAAATCCTTGCTGAACATTTAAGGCATCGAGCATTGCTTTTACAGCCACGCTGGCAACATTTTTTTCAGGATCTAAAGGGAGTGAAATTTCCGTTTCGTTCACGATATGAAACTTGCCCGTATTATTTTTTCTCACCGTTAGTTCGTCGCCCGGTTGATCAATCGCAAAACCCAGCACGTCAAATCCTGGACCTACATTCGAAACCGTTGCCGGCGAAAAAATTTTTACCCATTCACTCATAACTTACTTTAGGTTTTGGAGGTATATAAAATCTGATTCTTTAAAGTCGTTAAACGATGCCAGTTTTAAGTCGGCGAAATCGAACCGTGTGTTTTGAAACCCGCCGTTGGGAAGATAAGCAATTGCTTTCATCCGGGCCGATTTTGCAGCTAAAAGTCCGTTAAACGAATCTTCCACCACAATGCAACTAAGGGGCTCTACTCCAAGTTTCCGGGCTGCCGATAAAAATACTGCCGGATGCGGTTTCCCATGTTCTTCTTCATCTGCAGAATAAAACAGGTCAAAATTATCTTTTAATTTTAAATGATCAAGCACTTTATGGATAAGAATCAGGGGCGATCCGGAGGCCAGGCCAATTTTCAGTCCTTTGTTCCGAAAGAATTGAATAAACTCCGGTATACCGGGATTGATTTTACCTTTCGTTTCAATCAAAACAAGCATGCGGGCAAAAATTTGGGCTTCAATTTCCTTATAGCTGATTCCTTCCCAGGGTTGCTGGCGGAACCAGAAATCGATGGTGTCGTGCGATCCGATTCCAACAGTATTTTCGGCCAGCTCATCATCATATTTCACTCCAATCGATGTAAATACCGCTTTCTGAGCTTCTTTCCACAAAGGCTCCGAATCGATAATTACTCCATCCATGTCGAATATTACTGCGTTTATCATTTTTTAGTTTTAGTTTGAAGACCGAAGACCGAAGACGGAAGACCGAAGACGGAAGACCGAAGACGGAAGACCGAAGACGGAAGATAAAACGTATGCACTAATTCCCGACGTGCAACCTTTTTAGCTCTCAACTCCTAATCCGTATCTCTCATCTAGTAACCTGCATTTCCAACCTTGTAACTTATAACTTGCAACCTTTTTTTACCTCGCAACTCGTAACCCGTACCCCGCACCCCGTATCTCGTAACCCTTAACCCGTGACCTGCAACCATATTTTAACCTCTCATCATTCATTCGACTAGGCTCAGAATGACAGTCTGGCATTTTAACCCGCAACCCGTAACCCGCAACTTCCATCTTACGACTTACTACTAAATACTTACTACTAAATACTTACTACTTCCTCCTACACATTCGCCACCCGTATCACATCTGCAAAAACACCTGCCGCCGTTACTTCTGCACCTGCGCCATAGCCTTTGATAATCATTGGCTGTTCATAATACCGCTCGGTTGTTAGGGTAATAATATTATTACTTCCTTCGAGGTGGTAAAACGGATGGTCCGAAGCAACAACCTGCAGTTCGATAGAAGGCTTTCCATTATCCAGGCAGGCGACAAAGCGCCATTTTTTGTTTTCTTTTTCGAGCTGTTTACGTTTGCTTTCGAATTCAGCATCGTATTTTTTTACGTTTTCCCAGAAATCGTCCAGCGATCCTTCGAAGCATTCGTCTGGAAGAAAGGTGTTAATTTTCACCTCGTCGCGTTCAGTTGTGTAACCCGATTCGCGGGCAAGGATCAAAAGTTTCCTTACAACGTCGGTGCCGCTGAGGTCGATACGCGGATCGGGCTCAGAAAATCCTTTTTCTTTCGAAAGCCTGATGGCTGTGCTGAGTGGAATTTCTTCGCTGATGGTGTTGAAAATAAAATTCAATGTTCCTGAAAGTACCGCTTCAATTTTAATGATTTTATCGCCGCTGCGGATTAAGTCGTTTATGGTATTAATAATCGGCAATCCTGCTCCCACATTGGTTTCGAACATAAAGCGTACGCCTTTCTTTTTGGCTTTATTTTTCAGATGACTATACACCTGGTATTCGGAGGAACAGGCAATTTTATTGGCGGTAACCACCGAAATATAATAGTCGAATACTTTGTGGTAGATCGATGCCACCGTTTCGTTGCCGGTACAGTCGATGAGAACACTGTTGCGCAGGTTTAACTTCGCCATTTGAACCACAAAGTCGTCGACAGCGTAAGGAGCACCCTTGGTATCGAGCTCTTCTCTGAATTTATCAAGATCGATACTATCCGCATTGATAAGCATTTTCCGTGAATTGGCAATTCCGGTCACATTTACTTTTAACCGGTGGTCGTTCATCAGCATAGTCTGCTGATTTTGTATCTGTTTCAGCAGGCTCTTACCCACATTTCCAATCCCAATAAGGAACAGGTGAAGCTCTTTGAAGTGGGAGAGGAAGAAGCCTTCGTGAATGGCATTAAGTGCTTTCCGGAGACTAATTTTTCGGATGACCACCGAAATGTTTAATTCGGACGAACCTTGCGCTGTAGCAATAACACTCACCCCGTTTCGGGATAAGGAAGTAAATAACCCCGACGAAATACCGGGAGTATTCTTCATGCGTTCGCCCACAATGGCAATAATAGAGAGGTCGTCTTCGAGCGAAACCTTTATTTCGTTCCGTAAATTTATTTCTGTTTGAAATTCTTCTTCAATAGCTTCTTTAGCCCGAATTGCATCGGTTGGGCTCACAGCCACGCTAATGGAGTATTCGGACGATGCCTGGGTAATCAGCACCACATTCGATTTGCTTTTGGCCAGCGCTCTGAAAACCCGCATGGAGATTCCCGAAACCCCCACCATTCCAGCGCCCTGGATACTGATCATCGAAATATCGTCGATCGAGGAAATTCCTTTGATGGGAGCGCTGATATCGCTTTCGAGGTTATTGCCAATGAGCGTGCCTTTGGCTTCGGGGTTGAAGGTATTTTTAATCGCTACCGGGATATTTTTCTTATAAACCGGGTGAATGGTAGGGGTGTAAACCACTTTTGCCCCAAAGTGCGAAAGTTCAATTGCTTCGGCATAACTTAGTGTATCGATCGCATATGCTTTGGGAACCTTACGCGGATCGGCAGTCATAAAACCATCCACATCGGTCCAGATCTCGAGTACGGTGGCATTCAGGGCAGACGCAACAATAGCTGCAGTGTAATCCGATCCTCCACGGCCAAGGGTAGTAGTCTCTTCCCCTTCATTTAGGGCAATAAAACCTGGAATAACCGGAGTATGGTCGAGTATCGAAAAATGCCGGCTGATTAAATCGTCGGTCAGGTCAAAATCAACGCGGGCCGACCCATAATTGGAGTTGGTGCGGATAAACGAACGCGCATCGTGAAATTTTCCAGCCTGAATAACATGAGAAATAATATAGGCCGAAAGGTGCTCGCCGAAACTCAGAATAAAATCGCTGGTTTTTGGCGTAAGGTCTTTTAAAAGATACACACCGTTGAGGATATCTTCGAGTTCGTTTGTCAGAAGTTTTACCTGAGCCAGAATAGAACTTTGGGTGCGGGGATCGATTAATTCGCGCACTGCCGATAGGTGCCGCAATTCAACTTGAGCGAGTTCGTTTCTGAAAGTATCATCGCGTTCAACGGCCATTCGCGACATTCGGATTAATTGGTCTGTAATGCCCTGAAAGGCAGAAACTACAACTATGCAGCTTTCGTGCTGTGATTCTACAATTTGTTTGACCAATCGGATCCGATCAGGACTTCCAACCGAGGACCCCCCGAACTTTAATACTTTCATAATACACAATTTTAAACGTTAAGCACAATTTTAGCTGCCGGAGAACTGGATTCCCAGCCGCCGGTATAAATTATTTATTTCATTTGATTTATAATTTAGAAACAGGCTGGAAATTTCACCAAATAATACATCGTAGATGTTCGCATACAGGTTCGCATGGTCCACATCAGGTTGTTCATTCGCATGGTGAAATTCATCATTTCCATCTGGAAGAAAAATTATCCTTAAAAAGGAGGTGTTTTAAAAATCTTGTCACCGGGTTACGATGACAAGATTTTGCTAAATAAAGAAAAAATACTGAATTAACGAAAGAAAAAATGATACCGGTAAATTAAAAAGTTACTACAGCGCTCTCTGCCACTACGGTTGCGTCTACTTTTTTTATTAATCCCTGCAATACTTTTCCCGGACCAACTTCAACAAATTCTTTGGCACCATCGGCTACCATATTTCTCGAAGTTTGTGTCCAGCGTACTGGAGCGGTAAGCTGGTCGATCAGATTTTTCTTAATAACTTCGGGATCAGTCTGAGGTTTGGCGTTTACATTCTGGTAAACCGGGCAAACAGGCTTGCTGAATTTTGTTTCGTTTATGGCTTTTTCAAGTTCAACGCGGGCTGGTTCCATTAAGGGAGAGTGAAATGCGCCCCCAACAGGAAGTTTTAACGCACGTTTTGCTCCTTTTTCCTTTAGTTTTTCGCAGGCAAGATCAATTCCTTCGTTACTTCCCGAAATTACCAATTGGCCGGGACAGTTATAATTAGCAGGAACAACTACTTCGTCAATCGAAGCACACACTTCCTCCACTATGGCATCATCGAGGCCCAGAACTGCGGCCATGGTCGACGGACGCGCCTCACAAGCCTTTTGCATCGCCAACGCACGTTTCGAAACCAATACTAAGCCGTCTTCGAACGATAAGGCGCCATTGGCAACCAATGCCGAAAACTCACCCAGCGAGTGGCCTGCAACCATATCGGGCTTGAAACTTGCACCAAGCACTTTTGCAAGGATTACCGAGTGCAGAAAAATTGCAGGCTGGGTTACCTTGGTTTGCTTCAGGTCTTCATCAGTACCGGCAAAGATCAGGTCGGTTATTCTGAAACCAAGTATTTGGTTTGCTTTCTCGAAGAGTTCTTTTGCGAGGGGGGAATTATCGTACAAATCTTTTCCCATCCCAACAAACTGAGCGCCCTGACCGGGAAATACATATGCTTTCATCCGTTTTATTTATTAATTATTACTATTTTCAATTTAAAAAACGAATGGCAAAAATAAGGACTTGTGACTTAAATCATATCATGATAGGTTAAAAAAAGTGCTTTTGGGGGAAATAAAGTGCAGTTTTAACGACCTTTTGCTTTGAATAACTTGTATTTAAGCCTTATATTTGAATTAGGATTTTAATTAAGTCAGAGCTATAATACTTACACTCATGAAAAACATTCTTGTTTGTATCAATTTCGACGAATTAGCAGATTTGCAAATTGACAAAGCGAAAGAGCTGGCGGAGAAATTTAATTCGAAAGTATGGATAGTTCATATTGCAGCACCAAATCCCGATTTTGCAGGTAACAACGAAGACCTTAAATACATTGACTCAAACAGGGCGAAAGAGTTAAGGGAAGAACACAGGAAATTGCAGCAATATGGAAATGACCTGAAGGATAAAGGCATTAATACCGAATGTATGCTTATTCAGGGGCCTACCATTGATACAATAGTGGATGAATCGGTAAAACTTAATGCCGATTTAATTATTATTGGTTATGCCGACCATGGGTTTTTATATAAATTGTTTTTAGGAAGTTCATCTCCCGGAGTGATCCGGAAATCGAAAGTTCCGGTTTTGGTTGTCCCTTTTTATGAGAAATAACATTAAAATTATTGGGTTCGATGCCGACGATACCTTATGGGTAAACGAGCCACTTTTTCGCGATACCGAAAAAAAATTCTGCACTATTTTGAAATCTTTTGCTGATGAGGAAACGGTCAATAAAGAGCTTTTTCGGATTGAAATGCAAAACCTCGAAATTTATGGATACGGAGTAAAGGGTTTTATGCTTTGCATGATCGAAACAGCTTATTCAGTGAGTAAACATAAGATTCCGGCTACACTGGTAGAGGAGATTATCAAACTTGGAAAATCATTACTGAACGAACCGGTAGTTCTATTAGATAATGTAGAAAAGGTACTTCAAAACCTGTCGCAAAGCTATAAGTTAATTGTGGCGACCAAAGGCGATTTACTGGATCAGGAGAGGAAATTGCGAAAATCGGGGCTGGGGAAATATTTTCATCATGTAGAAATAATGAGCGACAAAACCGTGAAGGAATATTCCGGCATGTTGCACCATTTGGATATTAACGCTCCTAATTTTGTGATGATTGGCAATTCTTTAAAATCTGACATTCTTCCGGTTTTGGAGTTGGGCGGATATGCTATTCATATTCCTTACCATACCACCTGGGTGCACGAACATGTCGATGAACCTATTGAACACACCAAATTTAGAAGTGTGCAGGATATTTTGGAGTTAGAAACCATTTTTAATTATGTTTAAAGAAATAGATATACAGGCATGGAACCGGCGGGAACATTTCCATTTTTTCAGCCAGTTCGAAGAACCGTTTTTTGGACTCGTGGTAGATGTTGATTGTACCAATGCGTTCAAAAGATCTAAAGAATTGGGTGTTTCGTATTTTCTTTATTCTTTACATAAAATTCTTTTGGCAGTAAATGAAAGCGAAGAATTTAAATACCGTATTATCGATGGCAAAGTAATTTGCTACGATACCATTCATGTTTCGCCAACTGTTGGAAGGGAAGACGGAACCTTTGCTTTTTCATTTTTTAATTTTTATTCCGATTTAAACAAGTTTATTGCAGAGGCAAGCAAGGAAATAAACCGGATTAAAATGAGCGAGGGGTTACAAATCAATGAGCATACCAGTAGGCTGGATACAATTCACTTCTCATCTCTTCCCTGGATAAAATTTACCGGCTTAACACATGCCCGCAGCTTTTCGTATAAAGACAGTGTTCCTAAAATCTCAGTAGGAAAGCTCTTTACCGAAAATAATAACCTGAAAATGCCTCTTTCTATCAATGTTCATCATGGGTTGGCTGATGGTTTGCACGTCTCAAAATTCATTGATTTGTTGCAGGCAAAGCTGGATTCATAGAAAATCCCCCGATTTGTTTATCTGAGATCAGGCGACCTTGAATTTGAAAATCAACAAGATTATTTTCTTTTTAACTGGAATATTATTTCAACATGTGTTTACATGTTGAAAATGTAATTGTTTAATATACAGTAAATAATAAATGATTTAAAAAGATTTATTTAAATTAACTTGTATTTACAAGTAGAAATAAATAAGTTTGGGGAAATTTTTAAATATGGCGAAAGCGGTTATTATGCCCAAGCAGGGGCAATCAGTTGAAAGTTGTATAATCACTGAATGGTATAAGAAAGTGGGAGATTCAATTTCCCCGGGCGATATTTTATTTTCTTACGAAACAGATAAAGCGTCTTTCGAAGAAGAAGCCAAAGATTCGGGGATCCTTCTGGAAATTTTCTTTAATTCGGGCGACGAAGTTCCTGTTTTAACCAATGTTTGTGTTATTGGCAATGCCGGTGAAACTTCGCATGAATTTTCTCCAGGCGGAGCTTCGAAACCTCAGGTGGAAATTTTGGCTAAAGAAGCAACCGAAATAAAAAGTAGCGAAGTCGCTGAAAAAGTAGCGGTCAAAGCCGAATTACCAAAAACCGATGTAAAATTTACCGGAATATCTCCCCGGGCGCGAAATTTAGCATTAATTGAAGGGATCGATATAAAAGGAATTATTGGCTCAGGCCCGAATGGCCGAATTATTGAGCGCGACGTAGTTGCTGTTATGGAAGGTGGCGCGAAATTAACGCCTTTAGCAAAGAAAATTGCAGCGGAAGAAGCTCAACTTCCCCCTGATAAAGGAACAGGATTAGCAGGTTCAATCACGAGTCGTGATTTTAGCACTTCTTCCATAAATGCGAGCGAATTTGAAGATAAGCCTCTCACCCATATGCGAAAGCTCATTGCAAAAGCAATGCATGCTTCCTTGCAAAATTCAGCACAATTAACCCACCACCTGGGAGCTGATGCACGACGCATTCTTGCCCTTCGCAATAAAGCGAAAGCGGCTGTGGCAAATGGTTTCCCAACCAATATTACCTTAAACGATTTGATTTGCTTTGCCACCATCAGGGCATTGCGGAAATTTCCACAGGTAAACTCGCACTTTTTGGGAGATAGCCTGCGTTATTTCTCTAAAATACATCTTGGACTTGCAGTAGATACCGACAGAGGTTTGATGGTTCCGGTGGTTAAAAATGCCGGTGATTTATCGGTGACCGGATTGGCCAATCAATTTAAGGACTTGGCTGGAGCTTGCCGTAAGGGAAATATTTCGCCCGAACTATTGGCTTCGGATGCTGCTACTTTTACTATTTCTAACCTTGGGAATTATGGAGTCGAGATGTTTACACCGGTTATTAACCTTCCGCAAACCGCTATATTGGGAGTGAATACGATTGTTCCCCGTCCGAAAGATTTGGGCGATGGGGTATATGCCTTTGTTCCTTATTTGGGACTTAGCCTTACATACGACCATCGAGCACTCGACGGGGGAGAAGCAACCCGTTTCCTGAAACAGATTGCCATCGAGATTGAAAACCTTGAAGTTGATTTTTCTTAAAACAGATACGATATGTACAATTTGGCAATCATTGGCGGAGGACCAGCCGGGTATGTTGCAGCCGAAAGGGCAGGAGCGAAGGGCTTAAAAGTCGTCCTCTTCGAAAAGAAAGAATTGGGAGGGGTTTGCCTCAACGAAGGGTGCATTCCTACAAAAACGCTTCTTTACAGTGCTAAGCTTTACGATAATGCTGTAGGCGGTTCAAAATATGGGGTAAATGCCCCGGATGTTTCGTTCGATTTTACAAAAATGATGGAACGCAAACAAAAAGTGGTAAAAAAGCTGGTGGCCGTTGTTAGTTCAGCCATGAAAACTCATCATGTGGAAGTAGTTCAAGGTCTGGCGATCATTCAAAAGAGGACTTCCGAAGGGATAGAAATTTCGGTGGATGATAAAAGTTTTATCGCAGCTAATTTATTGATTTGTACAGGTTCCGAAGCTTTTGTTCCAACCATTCCGGGGTTGGGAACACTCGGCGAAATTGTTCTTACCAACCGCGAAATTCTTACCCTGAAAGAAAAACCCGAATCGCTCGTTATCATTGGGGGAGGGGTAATTGGGATGGAATTCGCCAGTTTCTTCAGCAGCTTAAATACGAAGGTTACTATTGTGGAAATGCTGGACGAAATCCTTACCGGGATGGATGTGGAACAAAGTGCCATGTTACGTCAGCATTATACCAAAAAAGGGGTGGTCTTTCACCTTTCGTCGAAAGTAACTGAGGTGAAGGGTAACGAAGTAATATTTGAAAAAAACGAAGTAAAGGACTCGGTTAAAGCCGATAAAATATTGGTTAGCGTAGGCCGCAGACCTGTTACAAGTGGATTTGGACTTGAAAACCTTGGTGTGGAATTATTTCGCGGAGGAATAAAAACCGATGAGAAAATGCGTACCAATATCCCTAATGTTTTTGCTGCCGGCGATGTGACAGGTTTTTCGCTGTTGGCGCATACTGCGAGTCGCGAAGGAGAAGTGGTAGTAAATAATTTAACCGGCAGGGCCGATACCATGCGGTATAATGCTATTCCGGGAGTTGTTTATACCAATCCGGAGATTTCAGGAGTAGGATTAACCGAAGAGGTTGCCAAAGCCAAAAAAATCGATTATAAAATTGCCAAACTACCCATGAGTTTTGCAGGCCGGTTTCTTGCTGAGAACGAAGGCGGAAATGGTCAGTGCAAAGTATTGATTGGTTCAAAATATGGCGAAGTGCTGGGAGTTCATATGATAGGCAATCCTTCGAGCGAATTAATCTATGGAGCCTGCATGGCTATTGAGGCTGAATTAACATTAAAAGAACTCGAGGAAGTGGTTTTCCCGCATCCAACGGTATCCGAAATATTTAAAGAAACAGTTTTTGCATTCTAAACGATACAATAGAAAATTTATATATCATGCCAAAAGAACTATTTATTGATCCCAATGTGGTCCGAAAATCCGGTGAGATAACCTTTAATCCAATTCCGGTAAATACTTACAATAAATCAATTTCCGAAGAATTGGTAAACTTTTCGAAAGAGGAGTTGGTGAAAATTTATCACGATATGGTGGTTATACGCGAGTTCGAAACCATGTTGAACCTTATTAAAACTACCGGCGAATATAGTGGAGTTCCTTACGATCATCCAGGACCGGCGCATTTATCAATTGGTCAGGAAGCCTCAGCTGTGGGTATGGCTTATACGTTAACTGTCGACGACTTTATTTTTGGCTCCCACCGCAGCCACGGCGAAATTCTGGCAAAGGGTCTCAGCGCTATCAGCAAACTCGACGATGCACTCCTGATGAAAATCATGGATAATTTTTTCGAAGGAACTGTTGTAAATGCCGTAAAGAAAAATTTCAAAGGATCACCCAAAGAACTAGGTCGTCGCTTTCTTATTTATGGTACACTGGCAGAAATATTTGCCCGCGAAACCGGTTTTAACAAAGGCTTGGGTGGTAGTATGCACGCATTTTTTACCCCATTTGGGGTTTATCCCAATAATGCTATTGTGGGTGGAAGTGGCGATATAGCTGTGGGTGCTGCGTTATTCAAAAAAATAAACCGCAAAAAAGGAATGGTTGTGGCAAATATTGGCGACGCTTCCATGGCTTGCGGCCCGGTTTGGGAAGGCATTTCGTTTGCGGCCATGGATCAGTTTAATTCCCTTTGGACAGGAGATATGAAAGGTGGACTGCCGGTCATTTTCAACATTATGAACAACCAATATGGTATGGGAGGCCAAACGGCCGGCGAAACCATGGGATATGGCATGGCTGCCCGTATTGGTGCCGGAGTAAATCCCGAACAAATGCACGCAGAGCGGGTAGATGGTTATAATCCACTGGCTGTAATTGATGCCTACAAACGCAAGCGTAAAATTATTGAAGATAAAAAAGGCCCTGTACTTTTAGAAGTGTTGACTTACAGGTTTTCAGGTCACTCGCCTTCCGATGCATCCTCGTACCGCTCGAAAGAGGAAATGGATGCCTGGCAGGAACACGATTGCATTACATCCTACGGCAAACAACTGGTAAAAGCAGGTATTGTCAAAGAAACGGACCTGGAAACAATTTGGGCAGACATAAAAAATCTTACGGTTGAAATCTTAAAACTGGCCATCGACGAGAACGTTTCTCCCCGCATGGATACCAAAACAAATCCCGAGCAAATTGGCGGCATGATGTTCTCGAACAGATCGATGGATGCCATGGAAGCCGGTACACCCGAAGTAAACCATCCAATGGAAGAGAATCCTAGGGTGGTGCAGTTAGCCAAAAAAGAGCGCTTTGCTTATGACAGCGAAGGCAAGCCTTTCTCAAAGATGAAGCAATATCAGCTTCGCGATGGTATTTTCGAAGCCATTATCGACCGGTATTACAAAGATCCAACCCTCGTAGCGTATGGAGAGGAAAATCGCGACTGGGGAGGAGCATTTGCCGTTTATCGTGGACTCACCGAAGCGCTGCCCTATAATCGGTTGTTTAATTCTCCAATTTCCGAGGCTTCCATTGTTGGCACAGCCATTGGGTATGCTATGTGCGGCGGTAGGGTTATTCCCGAAATTATGTATTGCGACTTTCTGGGCCGCTGCGGCGACGAGGTGTTTAACCAATTGCCCAAATGGCAGGCCATGAGCGGAAATGTGCTCACCATGCCAGTTGTATTAAGGGTTTCGGTAGGTTCCAAATATGGGGCACAGCATTCGCAGGACTGGACTTCGTTGGTGGCGCATATTCCCGGATTGAAAGTTGTTTTCCCGGTTACTCCTTACGATGCAAAAGGATTAATGAATACTGCTTTACAAGGTACCGATCCGGTTATATATTTCGAAAGTCAGCGGGTATACGATATTGGCGAACAATTCCATAAAGGAGGCGTTCCTGCCGGTTATTACGAAATACCTTTTGGTGAACCCGATATTAAAAAAGAAGGAAAAGATATCACCATCCTGACCATCGGCGCAACCTTATATCGTGCGTTGGAAGCTGCAAAAATACTGGAAGAGAAATATGGCATGTCTGCTGAAGTGATTGATGCACGCTCGTTGGTACCTTTTAATTACGATATTGTGATTGAGTCGGTTCAAAAAACGGGTCGTATTATCCTTGCCAGCGATGCAAATTCCAGGGGATCTTATCTCAACGAACTCGCCCGGAATATTGGCGAACTGGCGTTCGATTACCTCGATGCCCCTCCGGTAGTGCTTGGTTCGCGCAACTGGATCACACCGGCTTATGAATTGGAAGATGCTTTCTTTCCGCAAACAAGTTGGTTTCTGGATGCGATTCACGAAAAAATCGTTCCGTTGGAAGGATATATTCCAGAACAAAATTATACCAACCTGGAGCAGATTAGAAGGTCTAAAGCTGGAGTTTAAGAGAAAGAGTCTGTCTAAAAAGTCATTTTATCGGCGTAGTCTGGAGACTACGCCAAGCGCATCGCACTGAATATTAAGTCGAAGCGCTGAGCGTAGTTTCTAACTACGCTCGATTTTAGACATTTTTAGACAGCCTCATATAGTTTAGAAATATTTAACTTATATAAATTCTCATGAATATTTGGGAAAAATTACCCTCAAAGCAAGTGCTTCTGGGCAGCGCCTTAGTTCCGGATAAAATTCCAATGGTGAATGCACATTTGCATACACCATTCTCCTTTAGCGCTTTCGAAAGTATTAAGCAAGCGCTCGATTTGGCTGTTTCCGAAAATGTTTCGGTGGTGGGCATTAACGATTTTAATACCACCGATGGATATGCCGAATGGGCTGATTTGTGCGCCGTTAAAAGCCTTTTTCCATTATTCAATATTGAGATGATTAGTTTGAATAGGGAAGATCAGGCTGCTGGTATTCGCGTAAACGATCCGAATAATCCCGGAAGAACGTATTTGAGTGGTAAAGGTCTGGCTTTTCCTCAAAAGCTGACGGAACCCTTTGCTTCGCAGCTTAAAAGTGTGCAACAGGAATCGAACCGCCATGCAGCGCGCATGTGCGTTAAGGTAAATGATTTGCTTACATTGATAGGTGCCGGTTTTTCAATTTCCTATTCCGAAATTGAAGCGAATCTTACCAGGGGAAATGTTCGCGAACGACATTTGGCAAAAGCAATACGCGAAAAAATTGTTCACGCATTTCCTGCAGTTTCTGCTCAAAAAGTTTTTTGGGAAGTGTTGTTCGGAGGGAAATCGTTAAAATCGGATATCGAAAACAATGCCGCCATCGAAAACGAAATCCGCGGAAACTTGCTCAAAGCGGGTGGTGCAGCCTTTGTCCCGGAAGATCCTGCCGGGTTTTTAGATATGGACATGGTTTGCAAGATAATTTTGCATGCCGGTGGAATACCTACCTATCCTTTATTGGCAGATGATGCAAATGGTAAGTTTACCGATTTTGAAAAAACCAAAGAATCAGTTGCGACTACCTTACGAAAAAGAGGGATTTATTCGGTCGAATTTATTACTACCCGCAATTCAATTGAAGTGCTGGAGGATTATGCCGGGTATTTTTACGATCAGGGATTTGTAGTTACTTTTGGCACCGAGCACAATACTCCGGCAATGGAGCCAATCGCGCTATTTGCGCGAAATTCACAGCCGCTGTCTAAATTATTAATGGAAATCAATTATAAAGGAGCAAGTGTTTTAGCTGCACATCAATATCTGCAGGCAACCGAAGGAAAGGGATATGTCGATGTTTCGGGAATGCCTGATACTGCAAACCGAAAAGACTTTGAAATTTTAGGCAATGCTTTAATTCAGTTTGCTGTTCAAAAGAAGTAATAGATTATTTAGCTAAAGCTGGCACGCGCTACAAAAGCGCATCAGCGCCAAAGTAATTATAAATATAAACACAACTTCCCATGGAGAAGGAAATTCAGGAATTAATAGATATATCCAGGTTTTATGGTCGGCAAAACGAATTTGTAATTGCCGGTGGTGGAAATACCTCATATAAGAATCAAGATAAAATCTGGGTTAAAGCTAGTGGTTCCGCTCTTTCGACTATTACCGAAGAAGGATTTGCAGTGCTCGATCGCAAAAAACTCCGGTTAATTTCCGAAAAGTCATACAGCAACGATCCTTTTGTCCGCGAAAGTCAGGTAAAGGACGATTTGACAGAGGCCAGCATTACAAAAGACAGAAGGCCTTCCGTTGAGACTTCCCTGCATAACCTCATCAATTGCAGGTTTGTTGTACATCTTCATCCAACTGCAGTAAACGGAGTTATGTGTGGCAATCTGGCCGAACTGGAATCCAGACGGTTGTTTGGCAATCAGGCGCTTTTTATCCCGTATATCGACCCGGGATATATACTTTTTAAGGAAGTGGAAGCGCAGGTAAACCAATTCAGGAGGGATAAAGGTAGTGAACCACAACTAATTTTGCTTCAGAACCACGGTATATTTGTAAGCGCCGATACTACTGCTGAGATAACGAAAATTTATGACGATGTTCTTCAAAAAATTGAATCGGCCATTTCTCCAAAATTAGTTGTTGTTGAAAAGCCTGTTGATACGATAGTAACTGAAATTTTGCCTGCATTACGTATGCTCGTATCAGGCAGCGAACTGAAAACGCTTAAAATCCGCAACAATAGTTTAATTTCGCGCTTTACAGAAAGCAAAGAAGCTTTTGAAAAAATAAGTAAACCATTCACCCCCGATATTATCGTTTATTGTAAATCGAATTACCTGTTTCTCGATCAGGTTGATTCTCCTGAAACAATTATCAATCAATTCAAAAAGGAATATCTGAAATTTATCGGTGCAACGGGTTATCCGCCAAAAGTTGTATTGATAAAAAACCTGGGTATGGTCGCTATTGGCGACAATTCGTCGCAAACGGATATTATTCTGGATGTTTTTGAGGATATGATGAAAATTTCTGCCCTGAGCGAATCCTTCGGAGGCCAGCATTTTATGACTCCTGCCCAAATTCAGTTTATCGATACCTGGGAGGTGGAAAACTATCGCCGTAAGGTGGCTGGCGGAGCAAATAAAGGTCGGCTGGATAATAAAATTGTGATTGTAACCGGCGCTGCGCAAGGATTTGGCGAAGGAATTGCTCGCGGAATGAAAGAGGAAGGGGCTAATATTGTTATAGCCGATCTGAAAGAAGCGGAAGGGATAAGCACTGCCGAATCGTTCAACTCGATAAAAGGAAGCAATAAAGCAGTTTTTGTTCAAACCGATGTGTCAAATATGGCAGCCCTCGAAAACCTTATTTATAGAACGGTATGTGAGTTTGGCGGCTTAGATGTCTTTGTCAGCAATGCCGGGATATTGAGGGCGGGTGGATTAGATGAAATGTCGCCCGAATCGTTCGATTTAGTGACAAAAATAAATTACAATGCTTATTTCTATTGTACCAAAGTGGCTTCAAAGGTGATGAAGCTGCAGAATAAATATAATCCTGCTAATTATGCAGATATCATTCAGATAAACTCTAAATCGGGATTGAGCGGAAGCAAAAAGAACTTTGCGTATGCGGGAGGAAAATTTGGCGGCATTGGTTTAACCCAGAGTTTTGCTCTCGAACTTGCTCCCAATCGCGTGAAAGTGAATTCCATTTGTCCGGGAAATTTCTATGAAGGGCCGCTTTGGTCTGACCCTACAAGTGGCTTATTTGTACAGTATCTGAAAGCTGGGAAGGTTCCCGGCGCAAAAACGGTGGACGATGTGAAAGCATTTTATATGAATCAGGTGCCGATGCAACGGGGATGCACGGCCAAAGATGTGTTAAAGGCTGTTTATTATCTGATTGAGCAGGAATATGAAACCGGGCAGGCATTACCAGTAACCGGTGGGCAGATCATGTTGAATTAGCAGGATGAAATTTCCATTCAATTTACTATTTGAGTAATTCAAGATAATTGAGCATGCGTTAAGTCCGATAAAGTCAAAATTCAATGATTTTCATCTGTTTTACCCCTTACCCCTCCAGGGAACCATCTGAAAATCATTGAATTTTAAAGTCCCCCAATTGGGGGATTAGGGGGTAAAAGACTTTTGAGATTGGACTCAAGCATTAAAAAAGAAACTAAAAATACATTACTTATGAAAACAAGAGCGGTGCGGTTGTATGGGAAAAAGGATCTTCGTTTGGAAGAATTTGAATTACCAGCCATTGGGAATAATGAAATTCTCGCAAAAGTAGTTTGCGACAGCATTTGCATGTCGTCCTATAAAGCTTCTGTCCAGGCAGAAGACCACAAGCGCGTGCCAAACGATATTGCATCCAACCCGGTAATGATTGGCCATGAATTTGCCGGAGAATTGGTTGAAGTAGGTTCGAAATGGAAAAACCAGTTTAAGGCAGGCGATAAATTCTCCATTCAACCTGCTTTGAATTATAAGGATGGTCCGGTAGGTGTTTTAGGAGCTCCCGGTTATTCCTACCGGTTTATTGGTGGGGATGCAACGTATGTAATCATACCCAATGAAGTGATGGAAATGGGCTGTTTACTGCCCTATAATGGTTCGGGGTTTTATCCGGCTTCTCTTTCCGAACCGCTGTCGTGCGTTATTGGCGCTATGCATGCCAACTATCATATCACTCCCGGATCGTATATTCATAAAACTGAAATTGTAGACGGAGGTAAAATGGCAATTTTAGCAGGGGTTGGCCCCATGGGATTGGCTGCTATTAATTATGTTTTACGCAGGGACGATCGCAAACCATCGTTAATGGTGGTTACCGATATCGACCAAAAACGCCTCGACCGGGCAGAAAGTCTTTACCCGGCAGCGTATGCCAAATCAAAAGGGATTGATCTGCGTTATATCAATACCTCGCAAATGCTTAATGTTGCTGAGGCTTTAAAGGATATCACCGGAGGAGTCGGTTACGATGATGTATTTGTTTTTGCTCCCGTAGCGCCTGTTATCGAAATTGCCGATAGTATTTTGGGGTTTGATGGTTGCCTGAATTTTTTTGCCGGACCATCGAATCCTGACTTTAAGGCGCCTATTAATTTTTATAATGTACATTACGCCTACACGCATGTGGTTGGCACCAGCGGAGGAAATACCGACGATATGAAAGAAGCACTGGATATGATGAACAAAGGTCTCGATCCGGCCGGTCTGGTTACCCACATTGGTGGAATAAATGCCATCATTGAAACTACGTTAAACCTTCCCAATATTCCGGGTGGAAAAAAACTCATGTATAACCATATAGAAATGCCTTTAACCGCAATTGATGATTTTGCCGCAAAGGGAAAAACGAATATTCACTATGCGAAACTGAATGAATTGTGTAAAAAGTATAATGGCTTATGGAACACCGAGGCTGAAGCTTATTTGTTGGCAAATGGTAATGCTTTTAATTAATTTCAGATCCTAGTAAAGCAAAAAACAGCAGGTCGGCAAAAATGATAGTTTGGACTATCATTAAATCTTGCTTAAAAGTCTATTGTCACTTTTTTGAGAGCAAAAAAGTAACCCAAAAACTCTTTGACGGCGCGAACGCGGTCCGTCTCGTTCCTCGACTCCCCTTGACCGGCGCGCCGTCGCTAAGGAATGAGAGCTTTAAGGCTTCGCCTGATTGCTTTCCTGAAACTTAAAGCTTATAGCCTAAAGGATAAAGTAAAAATTTAACATAAATTCATTTATTAATAAAGTTTTCTATATCGAACCAACTTTATTTAAGAAGGATTTTAATAAAAACGAACTATTTATATTTAACAAGTAATTATATAGAGTCCGTTTTTATTAAAACTAAGTTTCAGATGTCGATTATAAGCTACAGATAATAAATATGTTGGTAAGATAAATGGTTGATTTGTATTTGGTTTTAGACAGACCTTCGACTAGACTTACGACAACGTCTCAATTTTCATTTTTTTATTCTCTTACCATAAATTCTGAATTTGTAATCCATAAACCTAAATAAGGATTTTTATTATTTACTCTTTTCATCATCAAGAAAAATGGTTTATCAAAGACCAATCTTTTCGGTTTAGCTAAATCATCAAATGCTGCAGCTATATCAACTTCACTTTGAATTTCAGCTCCTTTTTCATCCAAAGTAAACTTAGTTCTTTGCCAAACTGTTTCTATCTGATAAGTTTTTTTATTACTCATAAATCTATTTCCTTCTAATTCCGAATAATTTGATTGAATATCAAATTTTAATTTTGGAATGACAACTATATCTTGGGTATCCAAATAATATTTCCAATTCAAGTTATCATTTTTCACTTCGATTTTCCCTATTTCTATATAATAATTTATTTTGGCTATTATTTCTAGCATTGTTTTGAATTTTCCTTCAGACTTGTACAATATTATTTCATGGAGTTTATCTTTTGGTTGTAGCTTAATAACAAAGTTATCATCATTCTCATAATATAGAATTGTGATGATATTTGAAAAAATATATTCTGTACCCTCAATTCCAAATGAAGCAACTTTTACATTATTAAAAATTAAATGGTTCGTAAAGCTTTTAAGTGCAGTCTCATAGGGTAATGATTTTTTAAATACAGCCTTTGCCCTTACTAAATCTCCTTCTATTTCTCCAGTTGCCGAATATTCATCAGGTTTCAAGGCATTAAGATAAGATTTTGAGTTATTTAATATAGTCAAATCTTGTAATTTGGATTCAATCTTAAGAGGCGCATTTATTACTTTTCGTATCTTATCCCACGCATAAAGAAGAGTCACACAATAAACTGAGTTTTTGGAATCACTAACCTGGCTTTCTAAAGTAGTTATAAATTTAGTTTTTTTATATTCTGTCAAATTTGTCATTTCAGTAGATGTTTGATTGTTTTTACAACTCAAAAAAGTTGCTAATCCTAACATCAATATAATTTTGTAATGCTTATGCATAAATTTTTCTAACACATTTTATTACCAACTCAACTCTTCTTTATCTATTTTAAAGCCGTCACACTTCCAAAAAGCTTAATCGTTTTTGTTAACGAATTTTTCCCTGTTGAAGCGCCTCCAATAACAATTTCGAATGTTCCGGGTTCAACCGTTTGGATAGCATCGGCATTGGTAATCGAAAAGTCTTCAGGATTTAAGGTAAATGTAACGGTCTTTTGTTCTCCCTTCTTCAGATAAACCCTTTGAAATCCCTTTAATGCATTGATTGGCACCACTGATGTGGCTGTTTTATTCGAAAGATACAGTTGCACCACTTCTTCCCCATCAACTGTCCCGGTGTTTTTTAAATCTACTGAAACATTTACCGGAGCTTGTGTAGTGGTAGTTTCCGGGACTTGCAAATTTTTGTATTCAAACGAAGTGTAGCTTAATCCATAGCCAAAGGGATAAAGCGGAGTTCCTTTGAAATAGCGGTACGTGCGGCCCTGCATATCGTAGTTGCTAAAATCGGGAATGTCTTTTTCCGATTTGTAAAAAGTTACGGGTAAGCGGCCCGAAGGATTATAATCTCCAAATAATAACCGGGTTAATGCCGCACCGGTAGTTTCGCCCGGATAGAATGCCTGTACAATAGCAGGTAGGTTTTCGTTTTGCCAGTTCATGGCAACCGCGCTACCACTAAAGTTTACATACACAATTGGCTTTCCTGTTTTATACAAGTCTTTTAATAAATCTTCCTGAATTTTCGGAAGGTTAATGTGTGTGCGGTCGCCATGCGCAAAACCATCGGTTTCAATTTTCATTTCTTCCCCTTCAAGATTTGCAGAAATGCCTCCGCAAAATACAATAACATCAGCTTTTTTTGCAGCATCCAGCGCTTCTTTGCGGTAATCCCGCGAAGATTCCACCCAGCTCAGACTTGCAAACTGCTGCTGGTGATTGCTTGACCACCAGAATGCCGCCACTTTTAAAACTGCCTCCAATTTATATTCTTTGCCCTTTTCAAGCTTGATTTCATTATCTAAAACTGGTTTGCCGTCTATTTTAAGCTGAACATTTCCGGAGAACATATAATTGCCCGATTTTTCAGGAACCAGAAAACCAGTCCAGCGGACTCCGAATGATTCATCGACCAACTGATTAATAGGTGATTTCTCCCAATAAAAATCAATGGTTTTATCGATTCTGACAATTTTTGGGGTGCCAATCAAATCTTTGTCCTGAAAATATTCGGCCTTCAGACCTTTTATCAGTTTTCCATTTTCCGAATGAAATAGATTCTTTTCATTCACTATCTGAAAATCGGTGTAAACTCCCGGAACAATTGGACACCCGGGTGTATAGATTACATTTTGGCTTCCCAGTCTTTCCTGTAATCCTTTCAGAGGAGAAATTGGGTTGATTGGATCGCCGTTATAATTACCAATGAGTATTGCAGGATTATTTGCGTTTGGGCCAATGAGTGCTATCTTTTTTACATTTTTAAGCGGAAGAATACCGGAGTTTTTTAATAAGACCAACGATTTTTCAGCAGCTTCCTGCGATAATTTCAGATGTTCCTGCGACCCTACAACCGACATGGGAATCTTCGAATAAGCTACTTTTTCCTCCGGGTCAAACATTCCAAGCATAAAGCGGGCTTTGAACAAACGTTTAACTGAAATATTAATATCTTTTTCATTTACCATTCCAATGCGGATAGCTTCTTCGAGGTGATCTTCCACAAATGCTTTGTTTTCCTCACAATTGAGGTCTGTTCCGGTTGAAAGGGACCATCCCAAGGCCTGAGATGGCCTTTTTACCATATTATGACTTTCTTTCCGGTAAAAATCGGTTATAGCACCGCAGTCCGATACGATATAACCATTAAAACCGAGTTGATTCCTTAGGATATTGTTCAATAGTATGTCGGAGCCACAGCACGGTTTGTCCCGAAAGCGGTTATAGGCACACATAATGGATTGTACATTTGCTTCCTGAATTGTTGCTTTAAATGCCGGCAGGTAGGTATCGTACAAATCGCGGTCATTTACAAAAATATTATCGGTATGACGCGTGAACTCCGGCCCGCTGTGAACAGCATAATGTTTAGCTGTGGCAATTACTTTCAGGTAATTAGGGTCGTTTCCCTGAAGTCCTTTGATAAAGTTAACAGCCATCCTTCCTGTAAGGTATGGATCTTCGCCATAGGTTTCCTGTCCGCGTCCCCAGCGTGGATCGCGAAAAATATTGATGTTCGGGGTCCAGAAAGTCAATCCCATATAGATGGACCGGGCATTGTTACGAACAAAATTATGATGTTTTGCTCTTGCTTCGTCCGAGATTGCATTCCCAATACGAAACATTAAATCCTTATCAAAGGTGGCGGCCATACCAATAGCCTGTGGAAATACCGTAGCTTTGCCCGCTCTGGCAACTCCATGAAGGCATTCATTCCACCAGTTATAGGCGGGAACACCTAAACGATCAATCGCCGGAGCCTCATTAAAAAGCTGCAATACTTTTTCCTGAAGGGTCATCTGCGATACCAGATCTTCAACTCTTACATCAACAGGTAATTGGGTGTTTTGATAAGGGAGTGAAGCAGGGGACTGCCCCCAAAGACTTCCATTAAAAATCAGAATGATTAAAGAGATAAGAAGATTGAATTTCGTTTTCATGTTAGCAGTTTTATGATTCTTTTTTGCAATACTAAGAATAATCTTCAATTGTTTATAACCAATACCTCAGAAGTTGATAAATAAAAATTTATCCATATAAGCCCCATTACTGGGTAAATGATCTTTGATTTTATCTTTTTCAAATTATGTTGACAGTCTTCCGGTGATGGAGCGGTCAAATCACATCAATTGAACCTAGATTACCTGATTCTATAACTTTTTGCTGGAAACACTTCCAACAGGAAATTCAAATCGACCAATGGAAAACTCTCTGTGGTTTACCAATTTCTGAACCTGTATTTTTATGCCATAAGATATTCCTGCTGTGTGGTGCCTAAGAAATTTTTTAGGTTTACAAATAGTTAATAATTATTCAAACTTAACATTTACAACTAGCCGCACAGCAGACTATTTTTCCTCATTGGTATTATCTCCACATTCAAAAATATTAAGTATTGGGTTTAATTTAAGGCAGAAAGCCTTAAAGCACGAGTACAGGATAATTTCCTGTATCTTGAAAATGACAATTTTCTTGAGGCTGTGTAATTTGACCAAAAGGTCTTATATACGCAGCCTTTTTTTTATCTCAAAAATTTTGGGTATAAACGATATAAAAAGAAACCAAAATTTACAAAACACGGTTAGAAATTTCATTTCAATCAATTTTTAATCGTAATCCTTTATTTAAACAGGTTAGTTTTAATAAATAAATATAAATATATTATTACCCCCTAAATAAAGATTAATTATACTTAATAAAAATATAATTATAGTATCTTTACCCTTTATTAAATTAATAGTATTAATTTATAAATGTGCTATTATGAAAGATACCCTCTCTGATACCGTAATTTCAAATTTATTTAGCGACTATCCTATCAAAGAAGGATTG
>JFJP01001997.1_pt1 | contig 27466 bp, 27 predicted proteins | sample 431651 | NCBI WGS metagenome assembly JFJP01 (sample SAMN02602958, study PRJNA72255) | Microbial mat metagenome, whole genome shotgun sequencing project. | biome: fresh water; feature: sink hole; material: water; isolation source: purple microbial (photo- and chemosynthetic) mats found in...
AAACCTGAATCTCCATGATCGATATCCTTGTCTACCTTTTTGAAAATTACCAGGACTTTACCTCACACCCTAAACCAGACGATTTAGCGCGCAAACTGAGTGTGGTTGGATTTGAAGGGCAGGAGATTTCGATCGCGCTCGACTGGCTGGCCGGGCTCAAGAATTTGCCGGCGGTTGAGTTTGCCTGCGATTTCCGTTCACTGCGCATTTACTCTATCGGCGAACAGCAGAAGCTTGGCGTCGAATGTCTGAGTTTCATCATCTTTCTAGAATCTGCTGGGGTTATCACACCGGCTTTGCGTGAATTGATCATTGAGCGCGGGATGGCTATTGAAGATGATCCTGTTCCTCTAGGCAAATTCAAGATCATCGTATTGATGGTACTGTGGAGCCGTGAACAAAGTCTTGAACCGCTGATTGTCGAAGAATTGCTTTACGAAGCCGATCCGGAACGTTTGCACTGAATCGAAAGGAACGTGCAAGCGCACACGTAAAGCCCAGCGGTTTTTCAAGGTAGCAATACCCTGATAACGATGCTTGCTTGCCAAGTGCGGCATAGTGCTTTTATTATGCCCAGCAACGTGGTTCCTTTTGTCCATACCATAGCCATATTAATTTGTCACTCTCCCAGGCCAAAAATACGCCATGAGCAAGAAGCTGATCATTGCCGAAAAACCTTCCGTCGCTGCAGATATCGCGCGAGCACTCGGCGGGTTTGCCAAACACGACGACTACTTTGAAAGCGATGATTGCGTCCTTTCCTCAGCTGTCGGCCATTTGCTCGAACTGGCCTGTCCGGAGGAATACGAGGTCAAACGCGGGAAATGGTCCTTCGCTCACCTGCCAGTGATACCACCGCACTTCGCACTCAGACCTATCGAGAAAACTGAATCGCGGCTCAAGTTGCTGACTCGCCTGATCAAGCGCAAGGATGTCAACTCCCTGGTAAACGCCTGCGATGCTGGCCGCGAAGGCGAACTGATCTTCAATTACATTGCGCAACACGCCAAAAGCGGCAAGCCGGTCAAACGCCTGTGGCTCCAGTCAATGACCCAGCAGGCCATCAAGGATGGCTTCTCGCGCCTGCGTGACGGTTCCGAGATGCAGGGACTCGCCGATGCCGCAGTCTGTCGTTCGGAGTCAGACTGGCTGGTCGGAATCAATGGCACGCGAGCCATGACAGCGTTTAATTCAAAGACAGGTGGCTTCCATTTGACGACGGTTGGCCGCGTTCAAACGCCGACCCTGGCGTTGATGGTTGACCGCGAAGACAAGATCAGGAAGTTCAAGCCGCGCCCCTACTGGGAGCTGGAAGGCAGTTTCGCCTGTGTAGCCGGTGAGTACAAGGGTAAGTGGTTCGATGAGAATTTCAGCAAGAGCAAGGCCGAAGAAGATGAACATCAGCGCGCCGACCGCCTGTGGGATGAAGGCCGTGCGCAATTCCTGCAGAGCAAGTGCGTTGGCCGGCCGGGTGAGGTAACTGAAGAAGCCAAGCCTTCGACTCAGCTCTCTCCGTTGCTCTACGACCTGACCAGTCTACAGCGCGAAGCCAACAGCCGCTTCGGGTTTTCTGCAAAATCAACACTCGGTCTGGCGCAAGCGCTGTATGAGAAACACAAGGTGTTGACCTACCCGCGTACCGATGCTCGCGCACTGCCCGAGGACTACCTCTCCACAGTAAAAGAAACGCTCAAGATGCTTACCGGAGAAGGCGTCGGCAAAGGGCACGACGAAGGGATGCTTGCCAGATTTTCACCTTTTGCGCACCAGATCCTGGCGCGCAACTGGGTCATGCCGAACAAACGCATATTCAACAACACCAAGATTTCAGACCACTTCGCGATCATCCCGACTTTGCAGGCGCCCAAGCATCTCTCTGAGCCCGAACAGAAGCTTTACGACATGGTTGTCAAACGATTTCTGGCGGTTTTCTACCCTGCGGCAGAATATATGATCACCACGCGTATAACGCGCGTTGAAAGCGAACCCTTCAAGACGGAAGGCAAGGTTCTGGTCAATCCGGGCTGGCTGGCAGTGTATGGCCGCGAAGGGCAAGACGGAGATGAAGGCAATCTGGTAGCCGTATCACCAAAGGAAATAGTGAAGGCTAAAGAAGTCATCCTTAACGCCACTGAAACGCGACCACCTCCTCGCTATTCGGAAGCAACACTGCTCTCGGCTATGGAAGGTGCGGGCAAAACAGTCGATGACGAAGAACTCAAGGCCGCCATGGCGGGACGGGGTCTTGGGACGCCAGCTACGCGTGCCCAAATCATAGAGAACCTTATTGGCGAACAGTATTTGCATCGCGAAGGCCGTGAACTGCAGCCTACCGCCAAAGCCTTCTCACTGATGACCCTTCTCAACGGACTCGGTATCCCCGAGCTTACGGCAGCAGAGTTGACGGGCGAATGGGAATACAAACTCGCGCGCATGGAGCGCGGCGAAATGTCCCGCGATGCCTTCATGAAGGAGATCGCCGCTGTGACGCAGCACATCGTGGACCGCGCCAAGAGCTACGATAGCGACACAATCCCGGGCGATTTCGGCGAACTGTCTACTCCCTGTCCAAAATGCGGTGGCTTGATCAAGGAAACCTACAAGAAATTCCAGTGCCAAGCCTGTGAATTTTCGCTGTGGAAGATCGTCGCAGGACGCCAATATGAAGCGTCCGAAATAGAGGAATTGCTTACCGAACGGCGGATCGGCCCGCTCACCGGCTTCCGGAACAAGATGGGGCGCCCTTTCAACGCCCTCATCAAACTCAACGCAGACAATCTGCCGGAGTTCGATTTTGGCCAGGGTGCCAATAGCGATGACAGCAGCGCCGAAGAAGTCGATTTCTCTGAACAAAAGTCGCTAGGCCCCTGCCCGAAATGCGCAGCCAGGGTTTTCGATCACGGCATGGCTTATGTCTGCGAGAAATCTGTCGGGCCGACCAAGAGCTGTGACTTCCGTTCCGGCAAGGTCATTCTGCAACAGCCGGTTGAGACGGCGCAGATGGAAAAACTGCTTGCAACTGGTCGCACCGATCTGCTCAAGGAGTTTATTTCTGCGCGCACCCGGCGCAAATTCTCGGCCTTTCTTGTGCGCGGCACCGACGGAAAAGTCGGGTTCGAGTTTGAGAAGCGAGAACCCAAAGCCAAGGCGTCTCCAAAATCTGTGAAATCAGAGGCCGAGCCTTCCACTGAGAAGCCGTCTGGCAAAAAGGCGGCGACCAAGCAAAAGAAATAGCATTGCTGTTTCCGCTCCCACCACAAACAAAAGAGCTGCCTGCGGGCAGCTCTTTTGTTTCACGTGGAACCCTGCGGCACTTCTACAATTTAGCCAAACTTTACAGAATTAGATTTACCCCGGCAGGCGGAGCATCGAGGACGGCAGCTCGCAAAATGTCTATAGCCCCAGGACGCGGGAAAGAGGCCCGCCACGCGATCACAACTCGCCGGAATGGCGTGGGGTCAGCGAAGGGAAGAAAATGCAGCAGGAGCTCATTCTGAGGCCACGATTTTGCGGCCGATATCGGCACAACGGAGATTCCCGCACCACTCGCCACCATGTGTCGAACCGTTTCCAGAGAGCTACCTTCAATGGCACCTTCCATCGCTCCCGGTTCAGAAAGATGCGGACAGGCTTGTAAAACCTGATCACGGAAACAATTGCCGTTGCCGAGCAACAACAAATTTTCGGAGGCAACTTGATTTGCGGAAATATCGGTTTGCTCGGACAACGGGTGACCGATCGGCGTGACAACACAAAAGGGCTCGTCATACACCGGCCGTGAAACGATGCCAGGCTCGGAAAAAGGCAGGGCGACGATAATCACGTCCAGATCACCTCGCCGCAATTGTTCGGCCAGACTGACGGTAAAATTCTCCTGAAGGTACATTGGCATGCGTGGCGCACGGGCATGCAAAGCAGGGATCAGGCGCGGCAGAAGGTAGGGCGCTATGGTATAGATCACCCCAAGACGCAACGCGCCGACCAGAGGATCTTTGCCTTGCGCAGCTATTTCCTTGAGCCGGCCAGCTTCTTCAAGCACGCGTTCAGCCTGTCGCGCAATTTGCTCCCCGATGGTCGTTAAGCGTACGTCGGCAGCGGAACGCTCGAAAAGAATTACGCCATGCCGCTGCTCGACTTTTTTTAAGGCCACAGAGAGCGTCGGCTGGCTGACATGACATTTTTCAGCCGCGCGACCAAAATGCCGCTCGCGGGCGAGCATCACGATATAGCGCAGTTCGGTGAGCGTCATCAAGCGTTCAGAATGTGATCACCTTGTCTGCCGCTAGCGTCCATTCAGCTAGTTCAGGCAGGGTGCCAATACAAACGCCAGAAATCATTGCGAGATCGGCGATTCCGCGGGCCTGCGCACTGGTACGGCACAGCCTGACCTGTGCGCCTTGCTGAACCAGTGCCTCAAGCATTTGCTGCAATCCGCCACCTGCTTGAGCCGTTGGCGGATTGGCAAGGCCGACCGTTACGGCATCAGACATCATGAACAGGCGCAAATCGACCGTTTCAGTTTCCTGACTGGCTATGGACGTCGCAAGCCGTAGCGCACTCAACATCCGCTCGCTACCGTAAGCCGGCGCATGGACAATGATCAAGACAGTTTGCACAGCATGCCCTCCCGATGAAACAACAAGCCGTACATGATGCGCCGTCAATCCCGAGACGACAACTACAAAACCGTCTAATTTACCTGCTTGCGTGATCCCAAACGTTCGAGGTCGGCCGCTTCCATCCACATCCACTGACCGGGCAGTAACGAAGATGGCAATTCGAATCCGCCAATGGAAACACGATGCAGCGCCTCGACACGATTGCTCGCCGCTGCAATCATACGTTTGACCAGATGGTACTTTCCCTCAGTTACCGTCAGCCGCATCAGACGTTCGGAAAGTCGTTCACAGGCAGTAGCCGCAATTGGTGCCGGCTCGTCGTTAAGCTGGACGCCCGACACCAGGCCGCTGAGTTGAGTATCGTCGATGGAGTGCTTGGTCATGACTTCGTAGACTTTCGGTACAAGTTTCTTTGGCGACGTATAGGTGTGAATGAACTGCCCATCATCCGTGAGCAGCAAGAGGCCGGTCGTATCTTCATCAAGCCGGCCAACCGCCTGAACACCACGCATCAGAAGCGGCGGCGGAAGCAGGGTATAAACGCTGGGGTGGTGTTTCGGTTTTTGCGAGCATTCATAGTTGGCTGGCTTATTCAGCGCAAGGTAAACGAATTTCCTATAGCCCCAAAGCACTCCATCAACCGAGAAGCTAAACCCCTCCGGCTCGAATTTGGCGAAAGGATCATCGCAAGGTTCGCCGAACACGCTCACCCGGCCAGAGTAGATCAGGTGACGACATTCTGGACGACTGCCAAAACCCTGCGATCTGAGTAAACGTTCGAGTTCCATGAATTGACTCCAAAAACAAAGGCCTCGAAGCTCACTTCGAGGCCGTCAACTACATACTATCGTACAAAATCAAACGTCGATATTTCTTGCTGCGAGAGCGTTCAATTCGATGAAATTTCGACGCGGTTCGACCAACTCGCCCATGAGCGTCGTAAAGATCTCATCGGCACCAATGGCATCTTCAATCTGAACCCTGAGCAGACGGCGAACCTTGGGGTCCATCGTCGTTTCCCAAAGCTGACTGGGATTCATTTCGCCCAGACCTTTGTAGCGCTGCTTACTGATGCCGCGTTCGACTTCGTTGAGCAACCAGCGCATTGTCTCGGCAAAACTAGTTACCAACTGCTTCTTCTCGCCACGGGCAACATATCCGCCGGAGCCGTACAAATCGGCCAGGGTTTCGGCGGTTTTGCGCAACTGCGCGTAGTCGCCACTTACCAATAAATCTTCATCAATCACGCCAACCTTCAGATTGCCATGGTGCATCTTCTCTAACCGCAACTGCCACCGTTCGTGCGCTTGATCATACCGGGCAAAAATGTGCACACCGAGCTTGCTGCCAATCACCCGCATCAGATCATCGGCACTGGCTTGCGCTGAAACCTCATCACCCAGTTCGATTTTCAGGTTGGCGTCAATCAAGGCGTGTAGCACCTGCGGGTTGATCATGTGCGAAAGACGATTGATTACCGCTTCAGCCAACAAATACTCGCGCGCCAACTCTTCCAACGCGACTCCGACAATTGCCGGAGCGCCAAATTTTGGCACCAGAACCGAGTCTTCCAGCGCCAGCGACAACAAAAACTGATTAAGGGCCTGATCGTCCTTGATATAGCGCTCAGTCTTGCCGTGCTTGACCTTGTATAGCGGTGGCTGGGCAATATAGATATGTCCGCCCTCAACCAGTTCAGGCATCTGCCGGTAAAAAAACGTCAGGAGGAGGGTACGAATGTGGGCGCCGTCCACGTCGGCGTCGGTCATGATTATAAGCCGGTGATAACGCAGTTTTTCCGGCTTGTACTCATCCTTCCCGATACCGGTACCCAGTGCTGTAATAAGAGTGGCGATCTCCTGTGACGAAATCAGCTTGTCGAATCGTGCCTTCTCAACGTTAAGAATCTTTCCCTTGAGCGGCAAAATCGCCTGGAATTTGCGGTCGCGTCCCTGTTTGGCCGAACCTCCGGCGGAATCACCCTCAACCAGATAGAGTTCGCAAAGAGTCGGGTCCTTTTCCTGGCAATCCGCGAGTTTGCCCGGCAAGCCAACACCATCGAGCAACCCCTTGCGGCGCGTCATTTCACGCGCTTTCCGCGCGGCATCGCGCGCACGTGCAGCTTCGACAATTTTGCCAGTGATCACCTTGGCGTCAATTGGGCGTTCCTGCAAGAACTCGGTCAGTCTGGCCGCAACAACCTCCTCGACCGCTGGACGCGCTTCTGAGGACACTAATTTCATCTTGGTTTGTGAGGCGAATTTTGGGTCCGGCATCTTCACAGATAAAACACAGGCCAGACCTTCACGCATATCATCACCGGATATATCGACCTTGGCCTTCTTGGCAATCTCGTGCTCTTCGATGTATTTGTTGATCACCCGCGTCATCGCCGCGCGCAGACCGGTCATATGCGTACCACCATCCGACTGTGGAATGTTGTTGGTAAAGCACAGCACCTGCTCGGCGTAGGTGTCGTTCCACTGCATTGCTACTTCGACGCTGATCGCACCACCGTTCGGAATAGCCGACTCACCGGTCGAGAAGAAGACATTGGGATGCAATACGGTCTTGGAGCGATTGATATACTCGACGAAACCCTTCACGCCGCCAAGAAAGGCAAAATCTTCTTCCTTGCCAGTACGCTGATCAACAAGTCGGATTTTTACACCGTTGTTCAGGAATGAGAGTTCTCGCAAACGCTTGGCGATAATTTCGTAGTGAAATTCAACATGACCGAAAATTTCCTCATCAGCCATGAAATGCACTTCTGTTCCCCTTCTTTCGGTAGTGCCAGCTACCCGAAGCGGTGACACTTCAACACCGTTCTGGATTTCAATCAGTCGATCAACCGCAGCACCTCGGTTGAAATCCAGCAAGTACTTCTTGCCATCACGACGAATGGTCAAACGAAGCCACTTGGAAAGCGCATTTACACAGGAAACACCCACACCGTGCAGTCCACCGGAAACCTTATAAGAGTTCTGGTTAAACTTGCCACCTGCGTGAAGCACGCACATGACGATCTCGGCGGCTGAACGCTTCGGTTCATGCTTGTCGTCGAATTTAACGCCAGTAGGTATTCCGCGCCCGTTGTCGGTCACCGAAATTGAATTGTCGGCATGGATGGTTATTACGATATCGTCGCAATGGCCAGCCAGTGCCTCGTCGATGGCGTTATCAACAACTTCAAACACCATGTGATGCAAACCGGTGCCGTCAGAGGTATCACCAATATACATTCCCGGACGCTTGCGAACTGCTTCCAAACCCTCAAGCTGTTGAATACTTGATTCGTCGTAAGCGGGAGACTGGCCATTCTCTTCAATCATGCTCTATCCAATTTATGTTTCACGTGAAACTTTACTAAATCATTGTTTTACAACTGTTAAAACTAGATTCTCATGGGCATTACAACGTATTTGAAGCGCTCGTTGCCAGGAATGGTTAATAGCGCACTTGAATTGGCATCGTTAAATCCCCATTCAACCATTTCTGCAGATGAATTATTAAGGACATCAAGCAGATAAACGACATTAAAGCCAACGTCGATAGCGTCGCCGCTATAGTCAACTTCGATTTCCTCCTGAGCCTCTTCCTGCTCGGCATTGGCAGCCATAATCTTCAAGCTGCCAGCAGTCAATACCAAACGTACGCCCCTGAATTTCTCGTTGGTCAAAATTGCTGCTCTAACCATTGACTGGAGTAAGGCGACGCGATTCAAAGCGACAACATTTTTGAGCGTGGCCGGTATGACGCGCTCGTAATCGGGAAACTTTCCGTCAATCAGTTTCGACACTAGGTTGATCTGTCCGAACTGGAAACGAATCTGGTTCGATGCCAGCTCAATCGACAAAGGCTCATCGTTATCTGCCAACAAGCGGTTCAGTTCGAGAACCGTTTTGCGCGGCAGAATCAGTTCCTGTCTTGGCGATGTTGCATCGCCCTCAAGCGGCATACTGGCATAGGCTAGGCGGTGTCCATCAGTCGCGACCGCACGCAACTCGTTACCATCAACGAGGAGCAGCAGACCATTCAGGTAATAACGAACGTCTTGGGCAGCCATCGAAAACTGGGTTTGCCCCAACAACTGACGAAATTGCTTTTGCGTAACTGTAAGTTTCTTCAGGTCACCATCGGTCAATGCCATGCGCGGAAAATCTTCTGCTGGCAGGGTTTGCAGATTGAAGCGGCTCTTACCGGCTTTAACCTGCAGTCGCTTATCGTCAAGGGTCAGGCTGACTTCTGCGCTTTCCGGCAGTGACCGAAGAATATCCTGAAGTTTGCGTGCGCCAACGGTAACTGCACCATCTCCATCACCCGCAGCGCCTAAAGTCGACGTTGTGATTTGAATCTCGATATCTGTCGCCAGTAAGGTTAGTCGATCCCCCCTTTTTTCCAGCAAAACGTTCGACAGAATAGGCAGTGTATGCCTCTTCTCGACGATGCCAGACACTGACTGTAACGGGGCCAGAAGCATGTCACGCTGGGTTTTAATAAGAACCATATATATAAATCCTATAAAGATAATATCAAGGACAAGTCTGTGGATATCTTTAATTTATCGTTATATTTCAGATAATTAGACTAAATTTTTGCAGTTGTAAAATCTCTGTATCCACCTGTGGATGAAAATGAACAATTTATCCACAGCCCGAAAATTCAAACTTTATTCACTAATTACACATAACTTCTACAAGACTTATACATAACACCTCAGCCCTTCAATACCTGTAACAAAACATGCACATCGTGGTTCAGTTCATTATCCTTGGCACGCAATGTTTCAATTGTACGTACCGCGTGCAGGACAGTCGTATGGTCGCGGCCACCAAAAGCATCACCAATAGAAGGGTAACTTTGTGACGTGAGATTCTTTGCCAACCACATGGCAACCTGGCGCGGACGAGCGATTTGGCGCGTACGCTTTTTTGAAAACAGATCGGCAACCTTGATCTTGAAGTAGTCAGCGACCGTTTTTTGAATATTTTCGACCGTAATTTGCCGGTTAACCGCACCGATCAAATCTTTTAGCGACGCTTTGGCAAGATCAAGATCGATTTTTTGCCCATGGAATGACGCATAAGCAAGAACCTTCTTGAGCGCACCCTCAAGCTCACGAACGTTGGACCTAAGATGTTTGGCAATATAAAAAGCTACTTCGTCGTCAAGCTCGACCCTGTCCGCTTCCGCTTTCTTTTTAAGAATGGCAACGCGCATCTCGATTTCAGGCGGTTCGATCTGAACCGTAAGACCCCAGTCAAAACGGGTAATCAAACGGTCCTCCAAGCCAGAAATGTCCTTTGGATAGGTATCGCAGCTAATTACTATCTGCTTCTTTGATTCAATCAACGCATTGAAAACGAAGAAAAATTCTTCCTGTGTCCGATTCTTTCCGTTAAAAAACTGCACGTCGTCAAGCAAAAGGACATCAAGTGAACGGTAATAGCGCTTGAAAGCGTCAAACGATTTTGTCTGGTAAGCACGTACAACGTCCGAGTAATAATCCTCTGCGTGGACATAACGGACAACTTTGTCAGGATTGTGCTCCAGAATATGATTACCTATCGCGTGAATCAGGTGTGTCTTACCGAGACCGGCGCCACCATAGATGAACATCGGGTTGTAGGCAGCACCACCCGGGTTGATCGATACCTGAACCGAGGCCGCTCGTGCCAGATCGTTGGCTTTTCCGACGATCAAGTTTTCAAATGTAAAGCCGGGGATAAGCCGGGTTTTTTCATACACGGAGCGTGTCTTCGCATGCGTACGTTCCAAAGCAGAAAAAACCGGACTCTGCGAATTGAGTGACCGCTCTAACTGGCTTACCGCGTTTATCATCCGCGATGGGGTCGGATTGCCAGGCGCAGCTACTCGTTCACCCAGCATCAGAGAAACACTTACCGGCGCTGAGAAGAACGCGCTGCCGAGTTCTTCGATACGCGTCAGATAACGCTCCTTGACCCATTTAAGAATAAAGCCATTGGGTGCAAGCAAGCGCAATCCGTTCGAATAATCATCCTCACCTTCAAGACGAAGGGGGCGGATCCAGGTATTGAATTGCTGAGGCGGGAGTTCTTGTTCGAACTGGCTCAGACAGGAAGTCCAGAAGCTACTCATCACTATTGATTCAATACGTCCAGATTAGGTGCTGCAATATCCGTGCAATCATCCAAAATTAGGGGTAAGGAATGGATGACGTTCTAATACAGCTGTTTTGGTGAAGGAATTGCTTATGATTGATTTCAGTTGAATTTCCAGGGTGTTTGCTCCCAGAGAGAAGTGAATTTTAACCTGTCGGATGAAAGTTATCCACAGCTACCTTTAAAATTTAGACTTGACAAGCATTAGGGAGGCGCTGTCTAATTGCGCGTTTACTTCGTAATGACTTCAAGGGCTTAATAATGAAACGTACCTATCAACCGTCGGTTATTCGTCGCAAACGTACCCACGGCTTTCTCGTTCGTATGGCTACTCGCGGTGGTCGTGCCGTAATCCGTGCCCGTCGTGCCAAGGGTCGCCACCGCTTGGCCGTTTGAACACCAGACAACTACCGGGTAAACGCTTGGCAACAAGCTTTGCGTTTCCCAAGAGCTATCGACTGACAAAAACGGATGAGTACTCATCCGTTTTTGGTTTCAGGAGAGCATTTAAGAGCTCGCATTTCCTGTTACATTACCGCCTTCGGGCGGATGGAGAAGTTGCTGGTGCCCGCTTGGGCCTGGTTGTCGCCAAGCGGCTTTTGCGCCGTTCTGTTGATCGAAACCTGATTCGGCGGTTAGCTCGTGAGCACTTCCGCCTGATGCGCAGTCATCTGCCGTCGCGCGACCTGATATTGCGTTTGGCGGCTAAACCCAAAGCACTTGACCGGCGAGTCCTGGCTGAAGAAATTCGGGCCTTGCTGGGCAAAATGATCTCACCAGAACGATGAGCCGATGAAATTTCTGCTGCTAGCATTGATTCGCATCTACCAATATGCGATCAGCCCTGTTTTAGGGCGTCGCTGCCGTTTTTTCCCCAGCTGCTCGGAGTACACCACCGAGGCGGTGGAAAAATACGGTGCGCTCAAGGGCGCACGCCTCGGACTTAAACGCCTATCTCGCTGCCACCCATGGAATTCGGGTGGTTTTGACCCCGTCCCCTGATTTTTTAATTATATAGGCCGTTCATGGATAACCGACGCCTGATTCTCATGTTTGTCTTCGCTTTCTCTTTGGTCATGCTTTGGGATGCCTGGCAAAAATACAGCAACCCACCACCGCCCGCCGTTGTTGCCGCTAATGCTCCTGTAAGTGGTTCGTCTATACCGGTGCCCAGCGTGGCCCCGGCGGTGGCGGTGTCTGCGGCCCCGGCTGTTCCGTTAACCACCCCGGCGGTGGCAGGTGAAGTAGTCCGAGTAAAGACGGATCTTTTCATCGCCGACGTCTCCACGCAAGGCGGCGATATCGTTGGCCTTGAGTTGAATAGCTATAAGGCAAGCGATGACAATACAAAAAGTTTCTCGCTCTTTGACGCCAAGCATCAATACGCTGCACAAAGCGGATTGATTGGCGAAGGCTTACCTAATCACAAAACAAAGTTTTCTGTTTCTGCCGGTAGCCGGGAACTTGGCGCTGACGCGAAAACCATTCAGCTTCGCCTCGACGCCCCAGTTGTTGATGGCGTCAAGGTAGCCAAGATCTACACCTTTACTCGTGGCAGTTACCTGATCAACGTTGCTTACGAAATAGACAATGGCAGCCAAAAACAGGTTGCAGCGCATGCCTACTATCAGCTTCAGCGTGACAATGTCACCCCGGCAGGTGAGAGCAGCATGGTCAGCACCTTCACCGGACCGGCTTTGTACACCGAACAAGACAAGTTTCAGAAGATTACCTTCGAAGACGTCGAAAAGGGAAAGGCCAAGTTCAACGCCAACGCCGATAATGGCTGGATGGCGATGGTTCAACACTATTTCGTTTCAGCCTGGATTCCTCAGGAAAAACTGCAGCGCGAGTTCTATGTGCGCAAGCTGGACGGCAGCGTTCATCCTGCCGTTGCGGCCGGCCTTATCGTTCCAGCTCCGGTGGCCGAGCCGGGTGCCAAGGCTAGCCTTTCGGTCTCGCTATATGCCGGACCACAAATCCAGTCGTCGCTCGATCAGTTGGCAAAGCCGGTAGCCGACGGGGGTATCGGAGCTCAGGGCCTACCGCTGGTAGTGGATTACGGCTGGCTGACTATCGTGGCCGCCCCGATTTTCTGGTGCCTGGAAACCATCCACAAACTGGTTGGCAACTGGGGCTGGTCCATTGTCCTTCTGACCATCGGCATCAAGGCGCTCTTCTTCCCCTTGTCGGCAGCAAGCTACAAATCAATGGCCAAGATGAAGGCCATCGCACCACGCATGACCGCTTTGCGTGAGCGCTGCGGTGACGACAAGCAAAAGCTCAACATTGAAATGATGAATCTTTACAAGACCGAGAAAATCAATCCACTCGGTGGTTGTCTGCCAATACTGGTGCAGATCCCGGTCTTCATCGCGCTCTACTGGGCTTTGCTCGGTGCGGTTGAAATGCGTGGTGCTCCCTGGATTGGCTGGATCACGGACTTATCCGCTCCAGACTCGTTGTTCGGTGTAATCCCTTGGCTCAATTTTCCGATTGGCCCATTGCCGATCATCATGATGGGGACCATGTTGATTCAGACGAAGCTTAATCCGACGCCACCTGATCCCATCCAGGCCAAGATCACGACGCTCATGCCGTTTATTTTTGGCTTTATGTTCTTCTCCTTCCCGGCTGGTTTGGTGCTCTACTGGGTTGTCAACAATACCCTCTCCATTGCCCAGCAATGGCAGATCACGCGAATGATCGAGCGTGGCGGAAAAGCCGCGAACGACGCCAAGGCCTGACACGATTGCCGCCATAGCTACGGCTCCAGGCCGTGGCGGCATCGGCGTCATTCGTATCTCGGGCCAGGAGATCCTGGCCTTTGCACAAGCACTGAGCGCAAAGCAGCCCCTGCCTCGCCAGGCGACGCTCGCCGATTTCCGCGCGGCTGACGGCAGTCTCATCGACACCGGTCTGCTCCTCTTTTTCCCCGCACCACATTCCTTCACCGGCGAAGATGTTCTTGAACTGCAAGGCCATGGCGGCCCCGTAGTTCTGCAAATGCTGCTGGCGCGCTGCGTGGATCTTGGCGCACGTCTGGCCGAACCCGGCGAATTTACCCGCCGTGCCTACCTCAACGGAAAACTTGATCTGGCGCAAGCCGAAGCGGTAATCGATCTGATCGACGCGGCGACGACGGCTGCCGCGCGTAGCGCCGTACGTTCGCTGCATGGCGAGTTTTCAAAGGAAGTTAACGCACTTCTTGAGCAGCTGACTGAACTGCGGGCGCTGGTCGAAGCGACCCTCGATTTTCCTGAAGAAGAAGTTGATTTTCTCGAAGCAGCTGATGCCTTTGGCCGCCTTAAACGCCTGCAACAGAGGCTGGCGAAGGTGTTTGACCGCGCCCAGCAGGGCAGGCTGCTTCAAGGTGGATTACACGTGGTACTTGCCGGACAACCCAATGTCGGCAAGTCGAGCCTTCTGAACCGCCTGGCCGGCGACGAGCTCGCCATCGTTACCCCGGTGGCTGGCACCACTCGCGATGTCGTACGTGGCACCTTGCAACTCGAAGGCATCCCCCTGCATATCATTGATACTGCCGGGCTGCGTGCAACTGAAGACGAAATCGAGAAAATTGGAATCGCCCGTACCTGGCGCGAGGTCGAACGAGCCGACGTAGTCGTTCTGCTGGTCGATGCGCGAAGCGGGGTTGGCGAAGCAGAACGGGGCATTCTTGCCCAACTCCCGGCGTCACTCGCACGAATTACCGTTTATAACAAGGTCGATCTTGCCGGACGTGCAGCGCAACGCCATGAAGAAACTGATGGCGTTGCGATTTCACTCTCTGCCAAACATGGCGAAGGGGTCGAACTGTTGCATCAGGAATTGCTGCGTATTGCGGGCTGGCACCCAGTTGAAGACGTGTTCATTGCCCGCGAACGCCACTTGCGTGCCTTGTCCGATACCGGTAAACATATTGCTGCAGCTCAGACTCAATTGCCGCAACTCGAACTATTCGCCGAAGAATTGCGTCTGGCTCAATCCGCTCTTGGCTCGATAACCGGCGAATTTTCCGCCGATGATCTGCTGGGAGAAATCTTCGGGCGCTTCTGCATTGGCAAGTAAAAGCACTCCCGGCGTTTCCCAAAACATCCCGTAATCGTCCTTATGGCCCGCTTGCATGCGGGCTTTTTTACGCCTTCTGCCTCTCGTGCGCATCACTCACGCGCTTTACGGGCAGTCGGGTAGGGGACCGGCTATCGGAGATGCCAATAGCGGCACTGGCCGGGATTGTGCAAGCTTCGAGAATACCGTTATTCGCAAATAAATCTCGGTGATGTGTGGCGTGTTTGTCGATTAGTAGTCATTCGAGAACAATGTCGCGAAGCGGTTGAATGACAGGCAAACGTGTACAGCGTATTGCTTGTAATAAGAGTTTACATATAAAGACTATAAAGACAATGTCAGCCGTAACTCTGTGGATAACTAGAATTACTCGATAAATTTCAGTTACCTGCATGCAAGAAATGGGACTGTAAAACCCCTGTATCGTCCTGGGGGTAAAATTGAATAACTTTTCGCTGGATGCTCTTATCGAAAGTTGTTCACTTTCTACTCACAGCTTTTACATGGATTGTCCACTTGTTGATCTGCCCTGCCATTTATTTCCTGAAACCTTTTTCCCGAATGCATGCAAACGGGCTTTCGTTCCTATTCCTGATGATGTTTCTGTAAAATGGAGTGCTTTCTGGAGCGGGTATCCGGGTTGGAAACAAGCAAGCGGCGTTTCCCGGCTCTATTTCGCTTTCGTATTGGTCGGCACAAGAAAAGGCCGCTATTAACGGTCAGTCCAAAAAAAATTTTCCGACCCAAGGCTTTCTGTGACTATGGAATTTTCCCAGCTGTATATTCTTGCCGCCGCTTCTCTGCTCGCCGGTTTTATCGATTCGGTTGTCGGTGGCGGTGGACTGATCCAGATTCCGGCGCTTTTCACAACGCTTCCGAAAGAACTCCCGGCCACACTGTTCGGCACTAACAAAATTGCCAGTGTGTTCGGTACGAGCAACGCTGCTCTGGGTTACGCGCGCCGAGTGAATATGCCTTGGGGAACAACGTTACCGGCCGCACTGGCGGCTTTCGCTTGCTCCTATCTTGGCGCGATGTGTGTCGCCTGGCTGCCGCGCGAGTTGCTGCGCCCGATGATCCTGATCATGCTCATCGGCGCGGCAGGTTACACGTTCTGGCGCAAGGATTTTGGCGCGATTCACCGGCCGCAGCATACCGGGCGCAGCGAATTTTTTTATGCTCTGATACTGGGCGGCGTCATTGGTTTCTACGATGGATTTTTTGGGCCAGGTGCCGGAAGTTTTCTCATCTTTCTTTTCATCCGTTTCTTTGGCTTTGATTTCCTGCATGCCTCGGCAGCGTCAAAGGTAGTGAATGTCGCTACCAATCTCGCTGCAATTGGCTACTTTGTCCCGAACGGATTCTATATTCCAGTACTCGCCGCCGTCATGGCTACCGCCAATGTCTGTGGATCGATCATCGGGACGCGGATGGCGCTGCACCACGGTAGCGGGTTTGTGCGCAAACTGTTTCTGGTGGTCGTCAGCGCGCTGATTCTCAAGTTCGCGTGGGATACCTTCTGATTGTGCTCAAACCAGCTTGCGCTGTGCCAGATAGGTGAAAAGAATCTCCAGCCGCGACAACGGGTCATCGAGTTCCAGCAGTTTTTGCTTGGCGAGGGCTTGAATTGGAAGTATCTCGGTCAGGCGGTAACCGACCCAGCTTGCGTCATCAAACGCATGCGGTTCGGGCACCTTCTCCGGCCCCAGATCGCCGGAGACCTTTTTCAACAATGGCAACAGGCCAAGCTGCGCAGGAGGAATTACCCGACTTCCCTGTTCGGGAAGCAACTCGACTTGCGCACGCAACAAGCCGTCGGTCTGGGTTGCCTGCGACAGGATGCGGAAACGGCTTCCACCACGCAAGGTCAGCATCAGGATGCCGAGCTGCGGCATGTCACCTTGGTCGATGTTGGCCAGGGTGCCGATCAGATGCGGGACAGCCGGTTCGCCGACCTCCTTGCCGCTGGCGATCAGGCACACGCCGAAAGGCGTTCAAAACCTTGAGCGTCAGAACACCACCGGGAAAAAGGACGCCGCCGATGGGAAAAAGCGGAATCTCGAGAGTTTGAGTCCCGGTTTTGACGTCTATCGATTCCTTGCGCAGGAAATTCAGCCAATTCACGTTCAATCCTCGGTTTCGCCCCAGCGCTGCATCAAGGCATGCGGAACGGCCACCTGATCAAGAATGCGGGCAACGACGAAATCGACCATTTCCTCGACGCTTTTCGGATGGTGGTAGAAACCGGGATTGGGCGGAAGAATCACCGCGCCGGCACGCGACAGACGCAGCATGTTTTCAAGATGAATTGCCGAAAAAGGCGTTTCACGTGGAACCAGCACCAGTTTGCGGCCTTCCTTGAGCACTACGTCGGCGGCGCGTTCGATCAGGTTGCTGGCCAGTCCCTGGGCGATTGAGGCCAGTGTGCCCATGGTACAGGGGCAGACGACCATGGCATCGGGTGGATTGGAGCCGCTGGCGACCGGAGCGAACCATTCTTCGCGACCATAAACCTCCAGCGAGCCGGACAGTGCGGCGTAACGTTCGCGGAAAAATGCCTGCGTTTCTGCAGCTCGCGCTGGCAGTTCAAGCGCCATTTCCTGCCGGGCGACGATCTGGGCGACCTGCGAATAGAGCAACTGCACGCGGCAACCGGCGGCGAGCAGGCATTCGAGCAGGCGGATGCCGTAGGGCATTCCGGATGCGCCGGTGAAGGCGAGACAGATCGTCTTGGGCATTATTTACCTCGAAGCTTCAGTATCGGTGGCTGGGAGTTCGGCAAGCAAACGCGCCGCAATCAGTCCGTTGATGATACCGAAAGCGAGCGCAGCCGAGGCAAAAAGTGGAACCAGATAAAACAGCCCGTTATGAGGGATCAGCCACAATCGCGCCAGCAGCAACTGCCCGCCGATATGCGCAAAGGCGGCCAGAATGCTCCAGCTGACTGGCCCAAACCAGCGCCTCGGTAGATGGATGGCAAAGGCCAGAACAAACAGACTGAGCATGGCACCGGTCAGACTCATGAAAAACCCCGGTGAAAGAAATTGCCCGAGCAGCAAGCCGCCAGCGATGACGCGTAACCCGCAGACCCAGGCGGCGGTACCCCAGCCGTAACGCGCCAGTACGATCAGGGTGACGATATTGGACAAGCCGGGTTTGACGCCGGGCAAGGGCAGGGGAATCGCGGCATCGATCAGCGCCAGGCCAATCGCCGCCGCCGCCAGTTGTGCGATGCGGTGATCTTCTAGAGTCGTCGTCAGTTTAATAACTGAGTGAGTCATACGCTTCCTTGCCGCCCATGATCTGGACGCTGACCTGGTTCGGCGCACAGATGGCTATTTCGCCGGCGCGCTCCAGCCAGCCCTGGCGTACACAATACTGGTGCGGTCCCGGGTCGGAAACGACGCGCACGCGGCGTTTCTCAACGGCCACTGTCGTGATGCCGAGCGGGCCGGGAACTTCGATCTGGCGATTACGCGAAAGATCGAGCTCGGCGAATACGTCCCCGCCACGCTTGATGACCACTTTTTCCGCCGCGCCGCCTTGCCAGGCCAGGGGAAAGGATGCCACGCAGAAGGTCATGCCAAGTATTGCCACCAGCCAGTCACCGGGCCTGAACAGCGCCAGCCAGCGCATCAGCGTCGGCCGGTGGGCGTGGGCGGTTGCAGTTCGCGGTGTCGAACCAGTACGCGCGCCTGGTGATGGAACTGTCGTCCTAGCCACTCTGCAAAATAGACCGAGCGGTGCTGGCCGCCGGTGCAGCCGATACCCACGGTCAGATAGTTTCGATGATCACGAATATAGCAAGGCAACCAGGTCGTGACGAAGCGTGCGATGTCGTCACGCATCTGCACCACTTCAGTTTCAGCTTCAAGAAAGGCGATAACCGGAGCGTGACGGCCGGTCAGTGGGCGCAGGTTCAGGTCGTAGTAGGGGTTGGGCAGGCAGCGCACGTCGAAAACGAGTTCGGCATCGAGCGGAACACCATGCTTGAATCCAAAGGACTCGAAAATCAGGGTCATTCCCTGTTGCCCTTCGCTGGACGTGAATTGGCGTATCCATTCACGCAGGGCGTTGGGTTTCAGGTCGCTGGTGTCGATGTGGTGGCCCAGCTCGGACAGGCTTTCCAGGCGAACGCGCTCTTCGGCGATGGCTTCGGTCACCGTGCGCTGTTCGTTGGCCAGAGGATGCCTGCGGCGTGTTTCCGAATAGCGCTTGAGCAGGGTTTCGGTTTTGGTATCCAGAAAGAGGAATTGCAATTCCAGCTCGTTGGCACGCAGCGCAGCCAATTGTTGGGGAAGCATCGCGATGCTCTCGCCGCCGCGGATATCGATGGCGACGGCCACTTTGTCATAGCCTTGCTGGCCGAGATGATCGACGAGTTCCTGCAATAATTGAGACGGCAGATTGTCGACGCAATAGTAAGCCGTGTCCTCGAGCATATTGAGGGCGATTGACTTGCCGGAACCCGAGAGGCCACTGATGATCACGATGTGCATGGGTATGAGCATAGCGGAACGAGGCGTACACCGGCAAGCTGGACTGGCATAAACTAAGGACTCTGCCTGTGAAACTCAAATCATGAACCCTCTGGACATTGGTTTTCTTTCGGAAATTACCGCCGTGCGGCGCGATATCCACGCCCACCCCGAACTGGCTTTCAACGAAATGCGTACCTCCGATATCGTGGCGCATGAGCTTGCCGCCTACGGACTTGAAGTGCATCGCGGCTTGGCCAGAACCGGGGTGGTCGGCATCTTGCGCAAGGGCAGCAGTACACGTGCCATCGGTCTGCGCGCCGACATGGACGCCCTGCCTCTACAGGAGTACAACGAATTCCCACACCGTTCCCTGCACGCCGGACAGATGCACGCCTGCGGCCATGATGGGCACACCGCCATGTTGCTCGGTGCCGCGCGCTACATGGCCGAAAACCTGAGTTGGCTGGATTTCGACGGCACCGTCCATTTCATTTTCCAGCCCGCCGAGGAAGCGGAAGGCGGCGCCGACGTGATGATCAAGGACGGCCTGTTCAGGCGGTTTCCGATGGATGCCGTCTTCGGCATGCACAACTGGCCGGGGATTCCAGTCGGCGAAATGGCCATCATGCCGGGGCCGGTGATGGCCGGCACCTGCTCATTTGAGATTTCCGTGCTCGGCCATGGCTGCCACGCGGCGATGCCGCATCAGGGGGTCGATACCCTCGTTGTCGCCAGCCAGCTGGTGATCGCTTTGCAGACCATTGTTGCGCGTAATCTGCATCCCTGCGAAGCGGCCGTCGTAAGCGTCACGCAAATCCACGGTGGCGAAGCGTGGAACATCATCCCCAACGACGCCGTTCTGCGCGGAACTATCCGCAGCTTCAAGCCGGAGGTGCAGGAACTGGTCGAGCGGGCGATGGAACGGCTGTGTGCGGGAATCGCCAGCGCTTTCGGCGCCCAAATCACGGTCAGCTTCGACAACCGCTATCCGCCGACAGTGAACAGCGTGGCCGAAGCCGAGTTCTGCCAGCGGACGGCCGTTGCCCTCCTGGGCGAGGAGAAAGTGCGCAAGAACGAATCGCCATCGATGGGCGGAGAGGATTTCTCCTTCATGCTGCAAGAAAAACCGGGGTGCTACGTCTGGCTCGGTAATGGGCCCGGAACGGGAGGCTGCTCCCTGCACAACCCGCACTACGACTTCAACGACGATATCCTTCCGTTCGGCATCAGCTACTGGGTCAGCCTGGTGGAAAACGCGCTTTAGAAGCCGCATGCCCTGAGAGCCAATATCCATGCGGCTTTTCAGGGTATGTATCTGCAGATCGCCATTTGACGAGCGTTCCGGGGCGGTGACAGCAGAAAGACGTTATCAACACGTCGTCATCTGGCCTGGCTCAACAGATTTCCGCTTGTTTCCAGTTAAATCGTGTAATAAGGAGAACTTCCGATATACACAAGCCAAGACATCTGAATTACAGTGGCGGGTGTTTGTTTCGGGGATGGCTCGGGCTCGCGTTATCTCCAACCAAAGGAAATGGTCGGGAAAAGGCATTGGACGATATGAATAAGCTTCGCCGGATTCTCGTGGTTGACGGCTCGCGCGTGGTGCGGGTGACGTTGACTAAACATCTCAAGGAAGATTTCGAGATCATCGAGGAGGCCAACGGCGAATCGGCTTGGCAGACGCTCATGCTGGATGCCACGATCTCGGCGGTTGTTTCCGGAATCCACCTGCCCAAACTTGAGGCGCACGATCTGATCGCGCGCTTGCGCGCCAGTTCTCTTCGGCGCTTGAAGGAATTGCCATTCACGTTGATTGTCTCTGATGTCGACAATCAGGCGGATCGCGAGTTTGATCGTACTTGCGGGGTAACCGGATTTATTACCAAAACGATGAAGAAGGCGGCCATTGTTGCTTGCCTGAATGCTCTGTTTGAAGAGGGTGGCGAGGCTACAAGCGTGGTGGCGGAGGAAAAAGTACAGAGAAATTCGCCACCGAATGTCGTGCCCTTGTTTGCGCCGACGCCCGAACCCGAAAAACTGCTCGACAGCGAGGCGTTCTGGTCGGTCCTGACCGGCCTGTCCTTTGCCGAAGCGCCAACGGAGCCAGTGTGTGCTCTGGTTTTCGGGATCGATGACCGCGACGGGCTGATTGAGCGGTTTGGCAACGACGTGGCGGGATTGATCGCCGCACGGTTTGCCAATCTGCTGCTCTCCAAACTGACCCCGCTTGATGTGATTGGTCGTTGTCGTGGTGAGCGCTTGGCGATCATTTCGCGTAGCGTGGATCTGAAACAGGGCGTACGTTTTGGCAAACAGGTGTGCAAGAGCCTGGCGTCCGGGCAGATCACGATTCGCGGACAGAAGGTTAAGCTGACTGCCAGCGTGGGTGTTGCCAGCACCTCGGACGATGCTCTGACCAGCGGTAGCGAGCTGTTCTTCCTGGCCGATCAGCGTCTTGATCAGGCGCTGGTTTGCGGCGGCAATACCGTCGCCACCGAGTACAAGCCGAAATGTCCTTTGCACTGTCGTGAGAAGGACGTTTTTGAGATGCTCGATGCCTTGATGGTGAGAAAGGGAATGAACCTCGCGGGTAACGTCGGCACGCTTGGTCTGAAGATCATGCCGCTGTTGCAGGTAATCAATCAGGAACTGGCGCTTGGTTTGCCGCTGACGGAGATCCGGAAGCAGCTACAGCAACGCGCATCAAGCGAGGAAGCGACGGCCTGAATTACGCTGGATCATTCGGAGAAGGCTCTTCCTTCGTATTCTTGGCGAGCGGTGAGGGATTGCTGGTCGATGGCGTATCTACCGGGCGGCCGCAGCCGAGGCAGTCGCCGGATTCCGGGTCGACTCTGCAAATACCCTCACAAGGATAGAGCTCGTTCGCGTCGAAAGTGTCGTTCATTGACTAACGGTCTCACGACGCCGTGTAACAGCTGAAAGAATGCGCCACTTTTCCTCGTTCGAGGCCTGGCTCCAGATCGAAATCTCCGCAATCGTGCGAAAACAGCCATGGCATAGCCCTTTCTCTGCATCCAGAGTGCACACATTGATGCACGGCGAGGGAGGCGGGGGCGGTTTCTGTTTCTGAATCATGAGGGTCCGTTGTTGAATCGCTGCAAGATGGACCTCAGACAGGATTTAATCAATCCAGTTCGGTTTGCGCTTTTCCAGGAACGCGCCCAATCCTTCCATTCCCTCCGGGCTTGAGCGCACTCGGGTAATGCGCTGCACGGTTTCTTCGATGGTTGACTCGTCAATCGGCTGGCCGCTGATAATGCGAATCAGGGTCTTGCATTCCGCCTGGGCATGGGGCCCGCCTTTCAGCAGGCTCTCGATGATTTCGCCAATGGCGTCATCGAGTTGCTCCTCACCCGGAACGATTTCGTGCAGCAGGCCGATTCGGTAGGCCTCGGCGGCGGAAAAACGCTCGGCGCTCAGCATGTAGCGACGGCAGTAGCGTTCGCCGATGGCCGCCAGCACATAGGGGCTGATCACAGCGGGCAGGATGCCCAGCTTGACCTCGGTGAGCGCGAACAGCGCGTCGTAGGTGGCGACCGCGATATCGCAGGCAGCGATCAGGCCCACGCCGGCACCATAGGCCGGGCCTTGCACGCGGGCGATGGTTGGCTTGGAAAGCTCGTCCAGCGTACTCATCAGCAGTGCCAGTTTGTTCGCATCGCGCAGGCCTTCCTCCGGCGTAAAGCCTGCCGCGCGCCTCATCCAGTTGAGATCGGCGCCGGCGCAGAAGTTTTTACCGGTGGATGACAGCACCACGACACGCACCCGCGGATCGTCCTCCAGTTCAATCAGGCCGCTGATGATGTCGTCAACCAGCACGTCATCAAAGGCGTTGTGACGATCCGCCTTGTTCAATGTCAGGATGCCGACGAAGTCGTCTACCTCGGTAATAATCGATTGATACATAAACTCTCCACCAAGCCGTCAGGGGACACGACTGGAAATAACTGAATAACGGGGTATTTGCCCGTCGAAGCACTGTCTGATCCCGAACCGCTTGCTTTACGATCTAAGAAAAGCACCGAAACAGGTTTTGCTGATCCGATGCTTCCTAAGTTGGCGAAGTTTATAGCTTCCGGTGGCCATTTTACAATCCAAGGGGGGGATTCGATGTCGCAGCAGACGAATACCGAAGCGCAGCGCGTGTTGCCCGATCCTGTCGAGTTGGCCAGTCGCTATGCCGAAGTCGCTCAGCGCGCTTCGAAGTTGATGGCGCGCCATGTCGAGAAACAGTCCAAGAACGGATTTCCCATTTCGCATTACCGGCATCTTCAATCCGTTATCGGCCAAAAAATACGGCTACCGGACGAACGATGAACTTCCTGGTCCCGCCGACGATCTCCTTGCCAATGCCACGCACAACCCCGGTTCGTGGTGGCCTGACCGGCAGCAGTGGGTGACCCGGCAGGCCGGCGCTACGGAGGAAATTGTGACGCGCCAGCTAAAGGCGGCATCGGGTCTGTGTGTCAAGCTTCGCTTTGAGAAGCCAAAGGCCTAAACTACGGGCCATGAACGCGGCTCCCGATTATTCAGGCGGCGGTATCGTCAATCTGATGGGCGGTCGCCAGGCCTCGTACCTGCAACTTGCGGCGCTGCCGGCTGCCCGGATGGGCGAGGCGCGCCACGTTGTGCTGCTGGTGATTGACGGCCTGGGGCAAAAAACGCTCGACACCCACCTCGGTGGTTCAAATCTGCAACGCGGCCGTATCGCCTCACTGAGCTCGGTTTTTCCTTCGACCACCGCATCGGCGATTACCACCTTCATGACTGGGTTGGCGCCGGCGCAGCACGGCCTTACTGGCTGGCACATGCATCTTGAGGAAATCGACCAGACGCTGGCCATATTGCCGCTGACGCCGCGCTGCGAGCCGGCAAAGAAACTGCCGCAAGACCTCCCGCCCAAGCTTTTTGACTACCCGACCTTGTTTCAGCAGCTTGATCGTGAGTGCTGGGTGATCGCCCCACAACACATTGCCGGCAGTCCGTTCAACGCCTGGCACTCGCGTGGAGCCACGACGCTGGCCTATAGCACCCTGCCCGAAATGTTTGCGCAACTGGCCGGACTGCTGAACGATGCCTCGCTTCCCCGTTACATTTACGCCTACTATCCCGAACTGGACACGGTTTCGCACCGCTACGGTACCGACAGCGAGAAAGCACAGGAAACGCTGGTGGCGCTTGATGCTGCATTCGGCCAATTCGTCGACGATGTGCAGGGCTGTGATGCCTGGTTGCTAGCGACCGCCGACCACGGTTTCATCGACTCGCCGCCCGAGCGCGTGGTCAGTCTCGACGACCATCCGCAACTCGCCGCTTTGCTGCTCCGCCCACTCTGCGGCGAACGGCGCACGGCCTATTGTTACGTTGCGCCGCAAAATCGCCCGGCTTTCGAAGCCTATATTCGCCTGCATCTGGCGCATTGCGTCGATCTATGGTCGAGCGCTGATCTGATCTGCGACGGTTGGTTCGGTCCGCCGCCGTTCAATGTGAAACTTGCCTCGCGTGTCGGTGATTACGCGCTGGTGATGAAGGACAACTGGACGATCAAGGATTGGTTGCCGGGAGAAAAACGCTACCGCATGTTGGGCGTGCATGGCGGAGTTAGCGTCGATGAGATGCGCGTTCCTCTGGTTGCTATCAGGGTTTAGCCGCGCCTTTTCCACCCGAACGGTTGGTCAACAACACTCCGGTGATGACCAGTACGCCGCCCGCGAGAATCGCGCTGCCAAGCCGTTCATCAAGCAACAGCGCGCCGAGCAGAACGGCAAAAACCGGAACCAGGTTGATGAAGGCCGCCGCCCTGGTACTGCCGAGGTGATTGATTCCTTCTGAATACCAGGTAAAGGCAACGGTCGTTCCGAGCAGTCCAAGAAAGACGATACTCGACCAGCCTTTCCATGTCACAGCGGAAAAGGCGAACAGGCTGCCGTCGGCCAGTGCTGCGGTGGTCAGCATCAGCCAGCCGGTTAAACAGCCGCCGAAGGTCATGGCCAGCGGGGTAAAGCGCCCCGCGAGTCGTCGGCTGATCAGCGTGTAGCTGGCCCAGGCCAGCGCGGTTCCGAGCAGCAGCCATTCGCCGAAACCGACGTCGCCGGTGAACAGACGGGTCGGGTGGCCGTTGGTGACGACCATCAGGCAGCCGGACATGGCCAGAACGACGCCCAGCGCCTTCATCGGCGACATCGGGATGCGGAACAGCGCCCAATCGGCCAGGGCGATGATTGCCGGAATGAAGGCCACGACCAGCGCGCCGCGGCCGGCTTCGACCATTTTCAGGCCGTAGAGAAAGAAGATGTTGTAGAAGAAAACGCCGGTCAGCCCCAGCGAAGCCAGTATCAGCCAGTCGCGCCATGACCAGCGGGGGCGTCCCTCGCGAATATTCAGCAGAACGCCCAGGGCCAGCGTGGCGACAAAGAAGCGCCAGCTGGCGACCGTCAGTGGCGAGGCTTCCTGAACGGCAACGCGTCCGGCGATCCAGGTGCCGCCCCAGAAAAAGGCAGTGAGGAAAAGTTTCAGGAAAATGGCCGGGCGGGCTTGTGGCATTGGTGAGCCTGTTATGGGACGGGGAAACGAGGAGGCAGTTTATCGGTTCCCGGCGCTTTTACAATTGGTGCGCGTAGTAGAATTGACCGGACTATCACCTGAGGAGAAAGCTGTGGCTGTTGATGATGCGAAGCGTGCGCACACTGACCGGATGATCGCTGAAACCGTTCGTAATCGTCAGACGCGCGAACTGGGCTACCGCGAACAGGCGCTGAAGATTTACGCATGGATCTGTGGCCGTTGCGCCCGCGAGTTTACGCGCGAGAACCTGCAGCAACTGACCGTGCATCACCGCGACCATAACCACGACAACAATCCGACCGATGGCAGTAACTGGGAGTTGCTCTGCCTGTACTGCCACGACAACGAACATTCGCGCGAACTCGAGGCCGATGCGGCGCGTCTGGCGGGGCACAGTGGCAACAGCAAAGCTGCAGAAAATCGGGCAACGGCGCAGCCCTTCGCCAATCTGAAAGACCTGCTCAAGAAGAGTGGGCACTAACTCTGATTTGGCCTGCTAGTCGTCATCCAACTATTGATTGACACTTTCTTTAGTAGGGTCTAAATTCTGCCGACTCATCAGTCGGCAGAACCGGAATGAAGCAGGCCTTCTTTCAACTCACCCCTGAAAAACAGCAGTCCGTACTCAATGCGGCGCTGGCCGAATTCGGCACGCACGATTTTGATGCGGCATCACTTGACCGTATCGTCGCGGCCGCCGGGATTTCCAAGGGCGGGCTTTACGAGTACATCGCTTCGAAGGAGGAGTTGTACCTCTACTGCATGGAGCAGGCCTGGACCACGCTTTACCAGCATATCCGGGAACAGGTCGTGCTCGCCAACTCGCCGCTGCCCGAAGACATTCTCGACCGTTTCATGACCGTCTCGCGCATCGCCATCGAATGGTATCTGGCCAACCCGGCCATGCTCGGCCTGATCGTGCGCATCGCGCGCTTGCCGCGTGATGCGCTGGCGATGAAGGCGCAGGCCGTCTTCGAGAGCCATTTCTCCGAGGTGTTTGCTGGCCTGGATACCTCGCGGCTGGGCTACCCGGTCGATCAGCTGGTCGATCTGATCAAGTGGCTGCTGGCCAAAACGCGCAAGGATGTGCTGCTGGAAATCGATGCCGGACGTTCACTCGACGAGGTGCGCCGGGTCTATCTGGAGGAATGGTCGTTCTTCTGCTCGGTACTGAGCAAGGGGATTTATCGCCTCGGTTGAAGCCAAGAAACAGCGGCGAAATTTTTTTACCATCGACCGACTCGTCAGTCGGCAATTATCAGGGGGTGTGTCATGTTGGGATTGGGAGATTGGGGAGTCAGCCTGGCTTTTCTTTTAACGCTGGGTTCGACCGCATTTTGTGTGGTCTATGGCTTCGTCAACTGGAACAAGCCGAGTCCGGATGAGGAGATCCGGGAGATCGCCGAAGAAGAGGAATGGGAAAAGGGAGAACCGCAATGAACGCTACCGTTGTCGTAACCACCCTGATCTACCTCGCGATTACGGCCGGCCTTGGCTATTTAGGCTACATTCAGACGACGAGCGCGAAAGACTACCTGCTGGCCGGACGCAAGGTGCATCCGGT
>JFJP01012153.1_pt1 | contig 27463 bp, 29 predicted proteins | sample 431651 | NCBI WGS metagenome assembly JFJP01 (sample SAMN02602958, study PRJNA72255) | Microbial mat metagenome, whole genome shotgun sequencing project. | biome: fresh water; feature: sink hole; material: water; isolation source: purple microbial (photo- and chemosynthetic) mats found in...
GCGGGCGCGGTTTTTCCGTAATGATGGTAGGTCACTTCGGATAAACGGATAATTGGTTCAGTGGATAATTGGGATGATGTAGTAGACAATTTAATTTACTTTAGGATTGAAAGTGAATCAATGGAGTTGAAGCCACTTGCTTCAACTCCATTGATGATTTAGGGTATGGATTATTTTTTACGCGTAGTGCGGAGCAAACCGGTTTTTTCTACTGTCTTGCCGAGCCACCAGCCGAGGATGCCGGAGAAAATGAAACCCGAAATCAAGTTGATGGGAACGGCCGTCCAATAGGCGCTGACGATCTCAGGGGTTGAATCCCAACCGAAGAGCCATGCGGTCCATGTGGTACCAAATTGTGAAGCGGCTGCGCCGGCGAGAGCGAAAGCCCACCAGCCAAAATTTCCGTAGACCACAAAAGCCATGACTGCTTCTGCGCCAAGTCCCTGGGTGATGCCCCAGCCGATGGTGGAAATACCCGATGGGTTGCCGAGCAGGGCTTCCATGGTTGTCTCGATCAAACCAATGATCAACATGCTGCCGGGCTTGCGGACAAGGAAAAAAGCCAGCAGGTAAGCCCACATAAATACGCCTTGCAATGCCGCGCCAGCCAGCGGGCCGCCGGCGGCGTTGGCGGCGTTCCAGGCAATACCAGTGCCTGTGTTCACAACGCCAGCGATGGCGCCGATCACAGCCAGGATGATGAGGTCAGATGTGCTGTAGTTGAAATTAAATCCACCCGCAGTTTTTTCTGCTGAGCCGATCTTCACGTATTTGGCCAGCAATCCAAGTACGGCGACGATCAAAATGTTGATAACGAGCATAAGCGGAAGAGTCATTGAGTCTTTCTCCTTGAGATTTGTTTTACAGAACAATTGTGTTCTGATTTATCCATGTGGTTTATACCTTTAAACCCATCTCTTTCAATTCAGTTTTGACTTCCTCGTACATCTTTTGCCAGAAATCCAGCGGCTGAACTTTTTGCAGGTCATAGACCTCATCAAACGGCTTGCCGGGGTTTCCATCCTGTGTGAAGACATGCTCATATTTCGGTAAAAGTTGGAGGACAAAAGCGTTTGCTTCTTTTAGACTCATCTTCATTTTGTGCGTTGCCAATGCGACTTCCGCCATGAGACGCGCTTCCAGTCCAGAGCAATTGGGGGCGTTGCCGTCTGCCGCTCCACAGCCTTCGAGATGACATCCGCTGACTGCGTTGACAATGGCATTGGCGGCTGTTTCGTAGAGCAGTTCCTTCGTCCCAGCACCGGACTTCGGATAAATATCTGCGACGATAATCTCCGGTGCGTGACGCGCAAATGCCTGACCTGTGGCATTGATCACCCACAACACGTCGCGGGTGGATGTGGCGATGTGGCGCATGTGAATGGGGTGCAGGATGTGATAATCAGCAAGGCAGGTAATATTCGCAATCAAGTAAGATGCCACGTTGATCACAGCCGAACCGGCAGGACCGCCGCCCAGCCCGCCGACGATGACACATGGCAGGGAAGCGTTTACCATGCCATATTCGAGTGAGTTGACTGCGCGCGAAATATTGCGATGATCCATCTTGAGTTCGTTGAGCATGGGCACAAGATGCGAATCGCAGGAGCGCAAATAATCAGGATGTGCGGCGGCTAGGTCGCCCAATTCAGAAACCGAGCTTTGCGCGGCCAGCATTCCCATGCCAGCGCGCCCGACGCGTTTGAGCCCCTGACGCATATATTGCAATTCGCGCCGTGTGGATACGATCTCAATCGGATTCCCCGTTCGCACTTCGCGCCCGTCCACTTCGACGAGTGTGCCGCAGGTGGCGAGGTCGATCAACGGTTCCTGCATATAGGACATGACATTGGCGAGAAAGAATCTTTCGGGAATTGGCGTCCCTGGCGAACCGCCAAAGAATAACGGAGCCCGCTCATCGTTAAGATGACGGGCGTATAAAGTCCGCGCATCTTTCCCTTCGCCCATGACCACATTCTGTGGCGCGTTGCGGATGCCATTATCAATTTCATCCTGCGAGATTTCAATGACGCGTTCCGTGGTGCGGCTGTAGGAGCCGAGCGTCACGGCTAGTTCATAGCCCGCGTTATAGATGGCATCTGAAAGCGATGCGTCATCAGTAACCAGTTCATTTTGATTCCACTCAAGTTTGTATTTCTTAACCAGTCGCTTGGTGGTCATAGCCACTTTTTCAAGGTCCCAGTTTTCTTCAGCGAGGTATGGACCGGAATTTGCGCGGTCAAGTATTTCAAGATAATTAAGCATGTTGTCTCCGGTAAATAATTAGGCGCTGACCAGCGTATGCACCACTTTGACCGCATCCGCCGCGTTACGCGCCGTGCCATCCGCGCCGATGTGTTTAGCCCAGTCTTCGTTGACAGACGCGCCGCCGACCAGCACGATGAACTTTTCGCGGATTCCGCGCGCTTTGAGTGTTTCGATCAGGTCTTTCATGAAAGGCATCGAGGTGGTCAACAGCGCGGACAGGCATATCACCTGCGCGCCAATTTCTTCGGCTTTATCAATAATGGATTTGATCGGCACATCCACGCCCATGTCTGTGACTTCATACCCTGCCGCTGTCAACATGGACGAAACGATATTTTTCCCAATATCATGAATATCTGTTTGGATGGTGGCTGAAACCACTCTGCCCTTTACCTTATTATCGGTTCCCTCATATTTTTTCACTAAAGATGGCTTCACGACTTCCATTGCCGCCTTAAGAGCGCGACCCGCGAGCATGAGTTCGGGCAGGAAGTATTCGCCGTTTTCAAAACGTTTGCCCACTTCGTCTGCGCCAGTCATCAGTCCTTCGTTCAGGATTTCCAACGGGTCTACATTGGAATCGAGTGCAGATTGCGCTGCTTCGGTGGACGCTTCTGGATCACCATCTATAACTGCTTCAACCAGGGCTTGTACGTACGGGTTTTCTGACATAGGCTCTCCTAAATGCGATTCAAAATCAGGCAGGATTGTATGATAGGTATTATCTCTGGTCAATAGAATCAGGTGTTGAAAATTTGGCTTTCTTAAATTCGCTTTTCTCCTCCAATCTTTTTCAAAATCCGCAAGGGTTGGTGCAGGTTAGCGGATTGATTTTTTACTTTGCAAAAACGTATCCTCTCAATATTTCGGGGTAAATGGGTGACTGTCACCTTTCCCTGTATTTTTGAGAAGGTACGTCACAAAGCCACAAAGTTTTCCCTTCGAGTCCTTGAGACTTCGTGCCTTTGTGGTAAAAAAAGCAGGCGCTAAACTTGGCTATAAATTTGAAAACATGTCAACCTACTTTTGAAAAAGCCGTGTGAAAAACTTGCATTGCCCTACCCAAAACCATCACTCTCTGATAATATACAAGTCGCACGCCGATCTTTTAACTGCAAGCCCTCGGCTTTCTCCGTCGGGGGTTTTTGTGTGTGTATAAACTACTCGTCATCGCGGAGAATGATCGCGCACTGACGAATGAAACCACAGGTGTAAAAATGCTAATTGAACGAACTGACCTCCGAAACATCGCCATTATCGCGCACGTTGACCACGGCAAGACCACCCTTGTGGATGGATTGCTCGGACAATCTCACACCTTCCGCGAAAATCAACACGTTGAAGAGCGCGTGATGGATTCCAATGATCTTGAACGCGAGCGCGGCATTACCATCCTCGCCAAGAACACTGCCATTTCACTGATCGATCCTGTTTCCAATAAACCGATCAAAATCAATATTGTAGATACGCCCGGACATGCTGATTTTGGCGGTGAAGTTGAGCGTGTAATGAACATGGTGGACGGTGTTCTTTTGCTTGTTGACGCGGCAGAAGGTCCCATGCCTCAAACCCGCTTTGTGCTAAAGAAGGCGCTGGAGATGGGACATAAAGCCATTGTGGTGATCAACAAGGTAGACCGCAAAGACGCTGAGCCCGCGCGTGTGCTTAACGAAACTTTTGATTTATTCATCGAACTTGGCGCCAGCGAAGATCAAGCGGATTTTCCTGTGGTTTATGCCCAGGCAACTGCCGGACGCGCCGGACTCACACCGGACCTCGGATCTGATCTGCAACCCATGTTTGATACCATCCTCAAGCATATCCCTGCCCCCAAGGTTGATCCTGATGCGCCTTTGCAATTACTCGTCACCATGCTTGGTTATGATGATTATCGCGGCGTGACTGCCATTGGTCGTGTCTTTGCGGGCACGATCAAAGCCGGTCAAAAAATGGCGCGTATGAAATTGGATGGAACGATCCTGCCGGAAAGTGCGCGTTATCTTTATACTTTCAAAGGATTGAATAAAGTTGAAATAGATGAAGTCAAAGCTGGCGATATTGTTTCGCTGGCTGGTCTTGAAGGCATCGCCATTGGCGAAACGCTTGCCGACCCGATTGACCCCGTCGCCTTGCCGACCATCAAAGTGGAAGAACCAACTGTCCGCATGACGTTTGGCGTGAACACATCGCCTTTTACTGGCAAAGAGGGTACCTGGGGAACTTCTCGGAAACTGCGCGAGCGTTTATACGATGAACTTCGCACCAATGTTTCCTTGCGCGTGGAAGATACCGAATCTGCTGAAAACTTTTTAGTTTCGGGCCGTGGCGAATTGCATTTGGGTATTCTGATCGAAACCATGCGCCGCGAGGGCTATGAATTTCAAGTATCACGGCCTGAGGTAATTTATCACAAGGCTGATGACGGCGCTTTGCTTGAACCGTATGAAGAAGTGCATGTTGAGACTAGCAACGAAACTGTCGGCGTTGTTGTGGAAATGCTTGGAAGCAGGCGCGGCAAAATGACCGAGATGCATGATGCGGGTCAGGGAATGACGCGCATTGTCTACATCGTCCCGACGCGCGGTTTGCTTGGATTCCGCTACCAATTCCTTACATCCACGCGCGGCGAGGGTGTGATGCACACGATCTTTAATGGTTACGATGAGTTGGCAGGCAATATCACTTCACGTACGAGAGGCTCGATTGTTGCGTGGGAAGCAGGTTCAACCACTGCCTACTCACTCAAGAGCGCGGAAGAGCGCGGTGTGTTATTCATTGGACCTGGTGTGCAGGTTTATGAAGGCATGGTGGTCGGCGAAAATGCGCGCGGACAGGATATTCCGATTAACGTTTGCAAGAAGAAACATCTTACCAATATGCGCGCTTCCGGCGGTGATATGGAAATTCGCCTGACTCCGCCGCGATCAATGAGTTTGGACGAAGCGATTGAATATCTTTCAGATGATGAATTGCTGGAGATAACGCCTGAAAGTTACCGTATCCGCAAGCGTATTCTTGCAACCGAAGAACGCGGCAGACAAACGAAAAAAGCGAAGGAGCAGTTGGGGGAGGAGTAATCTGTACTTCTTATACAAAATCCGCATCCATCATGGATGCGGATTTTTATTTAAAGCAGGGAGTAAAATTATTTTTATGGACAACTCATTTTGGCAGTGGAACTGTTGGTTTCGCCGCTTTGGTTGTAAGCCTGAATTTGATAGGCTACGCTTTGGCCGGAGAGTAGAGTAATTGTTTCAGCGAAATACGTGGAATTTGCAGGCAGTTCGGCAATCATGTCTCCATTTCGTATAACGCGGTAGCCTGTTTCGGTACTTGAGTTGTCGTTCCATTTGAGGGAAATATCAGACTGCCCGTTGTCGTAGCAAAAAAATGTCCATCCATTTTTGGGGAACGTTGCCGCGTCTGGTGCTCCTCCGGTTGGTGTGGGCGGCGCTGTGACCGTTGGTATCACTGCAAAACTGCCAACGGGTGTTGTAAATTCACCGGACAACCAACATTCCCCATCTTTTGTAGAGACAACCCAGTAGTTTGGTGGAAAAAAGCCAATAATTTTTACAGACTCTGCCGGCAAAATCTGTGTGACACGCTCGTAGGAAGCGCCTGGTCCTGTGCGGCAATTAACTACTTCTCCAACGCTTGCCATGGGTTGAGAGTAAGTCGGCGTGCTGATGGCTTTTGTTGGCACTCCAATTGAATTGCCTGCGCTGGTTGGGCTGGCAAGCGGCGTGACAACATTGAGCGCGGCTTGTACAGTGAGCGCGGCGGCTGTGGCAATTTGTGGATCAGGCGCTCCGGCGGCGGGCAGGTTGCATGACGAGATCAATACGGTAATTGCAAGGCATAACCCCAGAAACTTCTTCATATTTTTTCTCCGATCATATTATTTGATTTTTTTATGAGCGCGTCCGCCAATGCGGAAAAATTCCACGAGCCCTTCTTCATTTCGAATAAAATCGCCGAGGGTATTCTTTAACGGCTCATCCAACCCAATGACTTGATCTTTGTCATAAAATGCGATTCGCATGGGCGGGATGACAGGCCCAGGCGGACTGTCTGGCGTGGGGAAGCCGCCCAGTGGAATATGATGATACATAAGATCGCCATTCTTTATTTTCAGATCAAATGCTTCAGTGCCGATGCGATATGAACCCGTAAACTCGCGCAATTGATTTACAGGTGTTTTGATCAACTTAGGCGTGGACGGCTTGATATCACAATACAGTTCCAGCGCAAGAGATACTACATTTGTATTCAGAATACCGCCTTCATCACTGTTGGTGAGGATGGTGAGCGCAAAATCCTTTTGCGGAATGAACATAAAAATGGCTTGCTGACCATGGGTTGCGCCGCCGTGGCTGTACCGAACGACATCGCCGGGTGGGCTGATGAACCAGGTAATGCCCATGTTGCCGCGCCTGCCCATGCTGATTTGTGGGACGCGCATGGCTTCGAGTGTTTTGCGTTTGATCACACGACTGCCGTTTCCCATGTGAAATCGCGCGTAGGCAAGCAGGTCTTTTACGGTACTGACCAAGCCGCCCACGCCATTTCCCGCGCGACCAATTGCCCAGGGGCGCGCAACAAATATTTTTTTCCCTTCGTTATAGTGACCCACAGCAAAGCGATGGGTGATGAGAACATCGCTTGGGTAAAAGAACGACATGCTTAATCCGAGTGGGTCAAGCAGCATTTCCTGCGCGGCTTGTTCATAGGGTTTCCCTGTAATTACTTCAATCAGGCGTGACGCAATGTTGAAACCCGCGTTATTGTATGACCATATTTTCCCGGGTGGCGTAATTTGCGGAAGTTTTGCAATATCCTTTACCATCTTTGCCAGCGCGTCGTCGCCATTGCCGAAGTTGTTGAAATAATCTCCGACCCAGCCGCCGCTGTGCGTTAGCAGGTGGCGCGTGGTGACTTGCTTTGCTGTGCTTTCATCGCTTAGTTCCAAATCTTTGAGCATTTTTCGCACGGGCGCATCGAGATCCAATTTGCCTTGCTCTGCCAGTTTCATCAGCATGGTGCCTGTCAGGGTTTTGCTGATCGAACCGACTTGGAAAAGCGTATCGGGCGTAACGGGCAGCGGATTCTCGACACTGGTCACGCCGAACCCGGCGGTATGCTCCATGCCCTTGTACCAGATTCCCACTGCAACGCCAGGAATGGATAACCTTTTCATTTCTGAAACTATTTTTTGCGATACCTTTTTGAAATTTGGATCTTTGATGCTTGATGTGGATCGATTCATTTGTTTGCTCACCTTATTCTGTATCTCAGGCTTGTTTCCAGATCAAATTTTTGGGACGGCGCGTAATATCTTCAATAATTACGAAAGAAGGATATAGGTGTTTGCGCCTTTTAACTGTGATTGTCGTAACGCCTCTCCTGCTTTTTGGAGAACAATTTCGACTGAGAGTGTGGCTCCGCCTGCATGGGTGGTTGATCCAATATGAAGTGAGAATGTTACAGAATTTCCATCAGCAGTTTCAAATTTATTTTTGAATACAGACAACAATCTTTCGCAAACCGCCTCTGCGCTATGTTTGTCTGAATTGGGCATTAACAGCATGTACATATTTCCCGTTTTCGATGGAATATCCACCGAGCGCAGGTGGGCGTTCAGTTCAGATGAAAAAATACCGGGTGCGGCGTTCAGGGCTTCTGCGCTTAACGCAGAGGGGAGCATCTCAATTTGGAGCAGACTCAGCGGAGAGGGGTATCGTTTGCAGCGCGAGATTTCATATTCCAATAAAATTTGAAACACATCATTGCTGTAAACATCTTGATTGGGTGAATCAATTTTTTTCATACGACTCTCCGGTTTTAATTTAATTTTTTTTATTTCTCACACACAATGGATTGAATGAGCGCATCCAAGCCAGTCAACGAGGGCATAAAGGTATTGGGGTCTGTGGCGTTCAGTTTTTGCTTTACCAACTCAAAGTGCTGGGGAATGTTCTCAAAGTTTTCCCAATCAAATGGCACGCCGTCAGCCGGTAACGGGGTATCGGGGTTTCCGTCTAGCGAGAGAAAAGCGGCGTTGATCGGTAAAATAGCCGAGACATAATACCTGCCGTCGCTTGTCAACCCTTGAAACGTATAAAACAGTCCGTTATTGTTTACCGGATAGGGCGCCTGCGCGTATTGTGTTAAGAAACGAATCCCCGCCCCATTTTGAAATTTTATAGGTTGCTCATTGGAATGAAAAACCTGCGCGGCGTTGAATGCGGGCAGGAAGGGTATGTTTTCGGGCAGCGGCTGGCCGGAAGAATTGATGATTGTTTTGAGGTCGTTAATTACATCCGCCACATCCTGATTCATTTGAATGTACTCATCAACGGGGTACACAAAAATCATGGGTTCGTGAAAGCCTTCAGGCAAAGGGTAACCTTGAATCAAATATCGATTATAGGCAGGTCCAATATCCCACCACGGCATGTCGTTGGATGGGGGGATTGCTTCAACCGCCTCGGCTTGCACGCCATTGCCCAGCCCGTTTGGAATTACAAACGAAACGCCATTAATGGAAATGCTCGTTCCGCTGATTGGCGTTTGTGTTGGCGGCGCGGTTGAAGTGAGCGCCTGAAATGTTCCAGCGACAATTGTTTCCACCCCAGGCTGTGCTGGCGCGGCGGGCGCGGATATTAATCCACAAGCCAGGGTTGTGAATACCAGAACCATTATCAAACTCAAAAGGTTTCGTTTCATTTTTTCTTCCCTCCGATTGCGTTTTTCAAAATTCCGATCCGTTCAATTTCCAATTCCACAACGTCGCCTGCGTTTAGCCAGGGACCCTGTGCTTTGGTCAATTCCAATAAACAACCTGTGCCAACTGTGCCAGACCCAATTACATCGCCGGACTGCAATTCGCATGTGTCTGAGGCTCTTGCGATGATCTCGCCGAATGACCAAAAAATATCTTTGAAATTCCCGCTGGATATTTCAACTCCGTTGAGTTTTGCCGACATCTTGAGATTGTACACCCCCGGGCGTTTCTCTGCTCGATCAGCAATCGCTTCGCTCGTCACGATAACAGGCCCTAAAGACGAGGCAAAGTCCTTCCCCTTGGCTGGACCAAGCCCCATTTTCATTTCTACTTGTTGCACATCTCTTGCCGACCAATCATTGAAGATGGTGTAGCCAAAAATGTGATCGCGCGCATTCTCAGGTTTGATATTTATGCCTGCCTTGCCGATGATAACTGCGATCTCCAATTCAAAATCCAATGCCTGTGTGTAATGTGGAAAGGGTATTTCATCGCCTGATCCGAAAATACTATGCGGATTGGTGTAATAGAAAGCCGGAAATTTATACCAAGCCTCTGGCACGTCGCGTCCGCGGTTTTGGCTGGCGGTGCGGACATGCTGTTCAAATGCGTAGGCGTCGCGCAGGGATGTTGGGTGAAGCGGTGCATGAAACCTTACTTCATCCATTGCGAAGGATTCTTTGGATGCGTGGATTGCGGCTTGCTGTGCGCCAATTTCAATCACGGCGCGCATGTCTGCGAAGGGCAGCGGGTAGATTCTGCCATTTGAAACAAGGGCAGGCTGAGGCTGGGTGTGAGGCGTACTTATCGTGGCGAAGATCATCTGGGGCGGCGATCAGGAATTTAATCTTTGTGATTGGGCGGGTGATTGTTTTTGCGAAGCGCGCCAATCTTTGATGAGGAATGGAATGTAAAGCACGAAGAAGATTGCAAACCCGATTGCTTCCAGTTCAAAAATATACCAGGGCCAGGGGGAAAGCATATCCAGCAGGGTGGGGATGTTTTGCGGTTTGTAGGCGACGAAAAGATAGTTGCTGCCGATGGCAAGGTTAAGGAAGAAGATGACCAACATGTAAAGATTCGTCCAAATAAAGACGCGCTTGAAGGATTGCAGGGTGGGTCGGAAGCCTTCGACGACGGTCATGTAAATGGCGATGTTGATCAATAACCCGTGCGCGATGAAAGTTTGCATAATGCGAAAATGCGGGAAGTTGTAGGCGGCGGCGTCGGCGGGGGTGAGGACGGCTTGAATGGCTCCGCCAAGCCCCAGGAAGTAGGTCAATTCATAAATGGTGTAATTTTTTGTGACCAGCATGTAGGCTGACGCCCAGATGATGACACTGCACACATGTAGCGGGAGCATGGTCTGAATATTCCAAATTCCCCAATATGCCGACCAGACATGCAGGGCTGATTCATTTACCACGATTGCAATGGCAAAGATCCAGCGGATAATTTGCCTGTCTTTTTCGCTCCATACCTTGCGGAAGTATAAATAGGAAAAACAACAGAGCGCGATAATGGCAATCGCGGTCAGGTGCGCGGCGCCAAAGAGTTCAAAAGGCGTTCCTTCATAGACCAGTGCAAAATATTTTTCCATGTTGCGCTACTCCTTAAATGTGTGTTTCTTAAAGGCTTTTTACCACTGAGAGGCTGTTTAATAAGTCGGCTTTTGTGACCACAAAGGCGCAAAGTCTCAAAGACTCGAAGGAAAAACTTTGCGGCTTTGTGTCTTTGTGACTTCGTGGTGAAGTTATTAAACAGTTTCTGAGGAAAAACTATTAAAAATCTCTGTGCTCACTGTGGTAATTAAGATTGAGCCCTGAGGCTTTTTTGTATGAAATTTTGCCAGATTGGATATTCGGCGGGATTCCATATTTTCCGTAAATCTCTGAATGCGTTTTCCTCTGCCCAGCCGAGGCTGTTAAATCTATACAATGCGATAAAGCCCGTAGCGCGGTAATTTGCCTGACAGTGGACAAGTATTTTTTCATGTTTATGTCTGTCCATGATCGATAAAAATTTGTTCAAGTTTTCTGTTGTTGGGTTTTCCCATTCTACGGGAATTTCGTAGTAGGTAATATTTTGCGCTTCGACCAATTCTTTTTCGTTGGGCATCCAGCCTTCCGATTTGTCTGTGGCGAGGTTGATCACGACTTGTACGCCGCCTTCAGCAATGGATGAAATCTGTTCTGGTGTTGGCATTCCACTGCAAAAAAGGCCGTCACTTAATTTTAGGTAGTTGTAAATATTTTTCATTTATTTCACCTGCTCTATTTTTCCATTCGTCATCGTTTGCAAGTCTTCGGTCTTTAATTCAAAGATTGCGTTGGGCGTGCCAGCCGCCGCCCAGATGGTTTGATAGGATAGGAAATCTTCATCGAGATATGTTTCCATTTTTTCTGCATGACCGATGGGAGGAACACCGCCGATGGCGAAGCCGGTAACGGTTCGCACGAAATCGGCATCGGCGCGGCTGATGGTTTCTCCCGCATACCCGCTGATTCGTTTTTCGTCTACGCGGTTTGCTCCGCTGGTGAGAACCAAAATTGGCTTGCCGCTGGACTTGCCGCGAAAAATAAGCGACTTCACGATCTGTCCCAGTTCACAGCCTGCGCGGTCTGCGGCTTCCTGCGCTGTGCGCGTGGACTCGGCGTGTTCGATCACTGTGTAATTAAAACCAAGCGAGTTTAGTAAATTTTGAATTTTTTGAGCAGATGGGGAAAGTTGAGTCATGGCTCATATTATAATTGTTACATGCCTACACAAGAAGAAATTTACAAAACCGAAGGGGACAAATACGAAGCGTTGATTGCCCGCGAGGATTTTCAGGGAAATATTCTAAAATCTTTGCGCGAGATTACGCCTTTGGAAAACCGCGTGGTTTACGACCTCGGCGCTGGCACGGGACGATTGGCGGGGTTGCTCGCTCCGCATGTGAAGCATGTCCGCGCTTTTGATATTTCGGAGGAGATGCTGCGCGTGTGTCGTGAGAAATTCATCGCCAGCGGAGCGGCCAACTGGCAGGTGGATGTTGCCGATCACCGCCACCTGCCTGTGGCTGATTTATCTGCTGACCTTGTGGTTTCTGGCTGGAGCCTGAGCTATCTCGCAGTCTGGAACCCTGAATCGGCGCGGAGTGAGTTGGAAAAATGGATGAACGAAATGAAGCGCATTTTGCGATCAAACAGTCATATCGTCCTGTTTGAATCGCTTGGCACGGGGAATGAGTCGCCGATTCAATTGGAGCATCTCAAAGATTTTTATCCCTGGCTTGATGAAGTTGGTTTCCAGCATAAATGGATTCGCACAGATTACAAATTTGATTCACTTGAAGAAGCCGAATATCTCTCCCGCTTTTTCTTTGGCGATGAACTGGGCGATAAAGTAAAACAAAATAAATGGGTAATTTTGCCTGAATGTACTGGCGTATGGTGGCGGGAAATGAAAGGATGAAGGATGAGGGCTGAATGATGAAAAAAAGACCGTCTTGCAGGGCGGTCTTTTTTTCATCATTCATTATTCCCGTATCTTGAATTTATTTTTTATCGCCATAACAAGTCCGACAAGAATTAATAAAATACTTGCGCCTGCAAAGAACCATTTGATTGTGGATATTAAAGTGAGCATCCACGCCAGTGCAATGGGTTGTGATGGGAATATCGAAAGCAAAATTACGATCACAATATTTTCAAGCAGGTCAAAGAACCATGCGCCCAGCGGCGCGATGTTGAACTTTCGCATGGGGCTTTTGGGGGCAAATCCACGCTGGAAGAGCCATGAGATCAATAAGCCAAAGAAGAATAAATATACAATCGGGTAGACAATGTCTACTGTCAATTCCACATTGCGGTAAAACGGGCGTCCATATTCGCCGTATTCATTGATCATGCCAAAGATTTTTGCCGGCGTTGCAAAGAGCATCAAGTCGAGCGGTTGAATGCCGCCTTTGTCGCCTTGCATCATGGCTTGAACAAGCGGCAGAAGAAATCCACTGAAAAAAGCGTCAAGTAAAAATAGGATAAAAACCAGCCAGCCTTTGTTCCATTGATAAAAACGTTCTGAAATATTTTTGAACATGTGATCTCCATTGATAAAGTTTCAAAAGTTGTAAATAAAACACGCCGCCATGAATTTGGTGACGTGTTTTATTTCTTGCACATGGTAGATTATTACTTTATCAGCGCGCCAGAATTTTATAGGTTGCCTGTGTTTGAGTTCAATGCTTGCAATGCTCGCGCGCGTACCCATTTGTATTTGTCCTTCGTTAATTCTTCGATCTCTGCGCCGATGGTATTCATTGCATCGAGAGATTCGATGGCGCAATAGCGGACGGCGGGATCGGGATCGGAGAGCGCTTTGATTAGGAATGGGATGGCTTTGGCGTCGCCGATCATTCCAAGTGTGCGGGCTGCGCCGTAGCGGGCGTCGGGGTCTGCGTCTTCGCGCATGGCTTCAATGAGCGGTTCAACGGCTGCGCTTCCAATTTGGCTTAAGCCGAAAGTGGCAAAAGAGTGTCGCTCGGGTTCGCTCAGGTCGGCGATATGGCGGGCAATTTCCATTCTCTGTTCGTCCTGTTCCATGTTTTTGAGGATGGATTTGCGTCTTTGGTCGTTGTGCGCTTTCACGCTAAGCCATGCCTCACGCCGTAAAATTTCCTCTTGAATGTTTGTTCCACACCCCTCGCAAAACTCCACTTGAGATGAATTGGAGCGATAGCAGACGGGGCAGTCGAGCAAGAGTTTTGTGCCACAGCGTGTGCAATATCTTTGATACGCGCTGTTTACGGTTTCACACTTGGAACAAATATTTGGCTGTTTTTTATCCTCTTTTGAAGACAGGAGAAGTAATGAGCCGCAGGCTTGGCATTTGAACGGCTGTCTGGAGGCGGTTGCTTTCGAAAATGGGTGTCCGCAGTTGGGGCAGTTGAGGCTGGCGAGAGTCATTCGAGTTTCCTTCTTTTTTTGGGGAAATTTCAAACTTGTCAATGATGCTTATTTTATCAGCGGATCTCCGCCGATCAAGGCGTCTTCCACTCGCTGTTTGTGTTCGCCATGCATTGGCATGGATTCCATCTCTTTCAGCGAGAAATATCCAAAGGCTGTCGTTTCGTCGCTCAATCCCAATTCACCGCTGATGATTTCGGCTTCAAAACTTAAGACGACGAAGAATGCTTTATTTCCATCGGGATAGATCACCAATTGGTCGGGGTTGCTGTAGACGCCGATTAGGCGCGTTACGCGCGCTTTCAAGCCCGTCTCCTCCCATATTTCACGTTCACATGCCTGCGCTGCGCTTTCGCCTGATTCCATGCCGCCACCTGGCAGGCACCAGCGCCCATTGTCTGTGCGCTGGGTGAGCAAGACTTTTTCGCGGGTTTGATCAAAGATCGTTGCGCTGCATCCGACTCGTAGTTTGCCTTCCTTGCCGAGTTGGGGTCCGTATAGCACTTGTGTCATATTAATTCCTTTTTGTTTTGAGAATGGTTAAATGTATTTTTCACAGTTTCCCTGTTTTTTTGCAAGTCCATAGATCAAAAATATGTCTACAGTATAATCTCTGTCATCACTTATTTTTTACAGGAGCAAAATGAAAAATTCAAAGGACATTTCCTTTGTGATGCTGTTATTGATGGTCATGTCGGCTTGTTCCTCTTCCCCAGCCCCTGCCATTGCGACAGTTCCAACGTCTGTTCCGTTGTCCACGGCATTATCATCCCCTACGCCAAACAGCATACTTTTTGAAGACAGTGAATTTACCAATTCCTGCACAGTTGATTCGACAGCAGATGTGGAACGCTTTGTGGAAAATGGTCAATTCAATATGCGCGTGCTGACTCCATTTTATGCCAAATGGACTAAATGCACAAAAGTTGAATATGCAGATTTCATCCTGGAGGTTGATGCAACACAAGTGAGCGGCCCGGATGATAATTCTTATGGCGTAATTTTTCGCTATGGAATTAATGCAGGCGAGTTTTACGCTTTTTTAATCAGCGGCGATGGGTTTTATGTTTTTACTGTGGATGGAGCAGAGCGCGAAGACGCGGAACTACTTGTGGATTGGACACAGTCTCCTGTAATTAAACAGGGCGCGCAGACCAATCATATTAAAATTGTCGCGGTTGGGGAAAATATGAAATATTACGTTAATGACCAGTTTTTGGGGGAAGTGCAGGATGCTCGCTTTGGCGCTGGCGTTGTTGGTTTTTTTACCGGCACATTGGCGCAAGGCGGCGTACAAATTTCTTTCGATAATCTTAAGATTTCAAAGCCGTAAATTGATGAAAAATAGAAGCGCACAGAGAATATCTCCATGCGCTTTTATTTTATTGAATGAACGTGCCGTTGCGTAACTCTGCGATGGTTTGTTGAATTTCTTCAACTGTGTTCATGACGAACGGACCGTAGGGAACGATGGGTTCTTTGAATGGCGCGCCTGCGATCAACATAAAACGCGCGCCGGTTTCGGTCTTCACTTCAATATGCCCGCCGTCGTCGTTGAATACCACCATGCTGACAGATTCTACAACTTCGTTGCCAAACTCACCTGCGCCTTCGAATACGTAGGCGAGGACGGTGTGTCCGCTTGGGACGGGGTAAACGAATCTCGAAGCAGGATCCAACTTTACGTCCATGTAAAGCGGCGCGGCGGCGATCTCTGTCACGGGTCCGCGAATCCCATCCAATTCTCCAGCCACGAGGCGAATGGTTGCGCCATCTTTTTGAATGACGGGAATGGTGGACGAATTGACTTCCTGGTAACGCGGCTGGCTCATTTTTTGAGCGGCGGGTAAATTGACCCACAGTTGAAAGCCGTAAATATTTCCGCTTTCGCCGCGACGGGGCATTTCTTCGTGTAAGATGCCGCGTCCGCTGGTCATCCATTGCACGTCGCCGGGTCCGATTGTGCCTGAGTTGCCGAGGCTGTCGCGGTGATTCACCGAGCCGTCCAGAATATAGGTGACGGTTTCAATGCCGCGATGCGGGTGCATGGGGAATCCGCGCAGGGGACCTTCGAGCGGGTTGTTGAAAGCGAAATGATCGAAGAGTAAAAATGGGTCGTGTTCATTGCTGGCGCGCGGAGAGACCGAGCGGCGCAATAAAACGCCCGCGCCTTCCACGGCGAGTTGTGGTTCGATGATTTGGGATATGCTTCTAAAGTTGTTCATGCGTTCTTTGATGAGGTGAGATGTGCGGATATTACGAAAGAATTTAGGTTGTAACTTTTTTGTCTTTTACGCATCCAAATTAATTGGAGTTGCAAAAAGTTTTTGATTAAGGAGTAGTCATGCCGATTTTTGAATTTGTTTGTACCGAGTGTAATAAATCTTTTGAAGACCTTGTATTCAGCCTCAGTAGAATTGATGAGGTGGTTTGTCCTGCGTGCGGCAGCAGCCAGGTGAAGAAGAAGATGTCCACATTTGCCTCCAAACCGGCGGCGGGCGCGAGTTCGTTTTCGCTGGGGACGAGTTCGTCGTCTTCGTGCGGTACGGGCAGTGTTTGAGGGGGGTAATCCCCGATTGGTAGTTTGCCGATCTTCCTCTAAAAATATATTGCGAAGCAAAAAAGAAATGCGGAGAAAATTTTCTCCGCATTTCTTTTTTATAAAGTAGAATCTTTCATCATGAATACTCAATTAAAGTTGCGGCATGTTGGCGAGTTGGAATGGACGTGGACAATTTTGGGGCTTGCCATTTTTTTTGGAACCTTCGTGCGCGTGCTTCCCGTTTTCCTGGCTGGGTTTCCGATCAATGACGGCGGGATGTTTTTGGTGATGATGCGCGACCTGCGGGGAAGTGGTTTTGCGCTTCCGATGTACACAACTTATAACCAAGTAAATATTCCATACGCCTACCCGCCTTTTGGTTTTTATCTTGGCGCTTTTCTGGGGGTGATCGGGATTTCTGGCTCGCAGGTGTTGATGTATTTGCCATCTGTGTTTACTGTACTAACCGTTCCATTATTTTATTTGCTTGCAAAACAAATCATGGCAGATCGTCCGCGCGCGGCTTTGGCGACGGCTTTCTTTGCTTTTGCGCCTGGTAACTACGTCTGGCTTTTGATGGGCGGCGGTTTGACGCGCGCATTGGGGACGTTATTTTTTATTGCTTCATTAATTTTTGTTCTGCGTACTTTTCAAAAACCATCCTGGCGAATGACGGGCTTGGCGATCGCTTCGTGCGCTTTGGTTGTGCTGAGTCATCCACAGATGGCTTTTCTGACGGCTATGAGTTGCCTCATCTTTGGCGTGTTTCTAATCCGCTCGCGAAGCGCTTTGATCCACGCGGTTGTGATTGCCGCGGGGACTTTGTTGCTTACTTCGCCCTGGTGGGGAGTTGTGATATTTCGGCATGGGCTGGCGCCGTTCCTTTCTGCCAGTCAGTCTGGTGATCTCAGCGTGTCTTTGGCGGCATTATGGGAAAACCTGCTCTCGCGCCAGACGATCCTGCCGTTTGCGACTCTCTTCCGCTGGCTGGGACTTGGCTGGGCAATTTACAAACGCCGCTTTGATCTGTTGATTTGGGGCTTCCTCCCTTATTTTATAGACCAGCGCAGCGCATCCATTGTGACTTCGTTTTTATATCCCATGCTTGCCGCGTATGGGTTTTTGGATATCCTGCCCGCGCTGATTAATTTTATCCGCGCGCGAAAATGGATTGTGGAAAAAGATAATGCGTTTATGAACCGCCATGCTTTTTCGATGAGTTTGCTTGGCATTCTGTTCTATTTGATTATCGAATGTTTCGTCCATGCGTACGTAATCCGCAACGTGACGCTTTCTTATGCTTCACGGGATATGATGTCTTGGGTCAGGGACAATACGCCTGCCGATGGCAGTTTCTTAATCCTCACCGGTCGCGCCGATGTGATGACCGACTCAGTGCAGGAATGGTTCCCCGCTTTGGCAGAGCGTCATTCCGCCGCTACTTTACAAGGCTTGGAGTGGATTCTGGGCGATGGGTTTTATCCACGCTGGAATGATTTATCTGCTTTGCAATCATGCCGCGACATGGCTTGTGTTGATTCGCTTGGAAGCAAAATTAACATCGAATACAACTACGTCATCCTCGACGTTAGCCAGACGCCTTCCGACTTTTCTGATTTATTTTCGGCAAAGGGCTATGCAGAGGTTTACGGGAATGGGCAATATGTGGTGTTTGGGCAGTAGATAAATAGTGAATAGTAAATTCAGGGTGAGAGATGCTCTCAATCCCGAAGGGATGAAATGATTGTAGAGATGTGTAGGAGAAAATAAAAACCCCGAAGGGGTGGCATGGATTTATGCCGCCTTCGGGGTTTTATTATGCGAGCTTCTCCAGATTTTTACTTTACAGTCCCCAACAAACGCGGATACCAATACCATAAAATATCCGCGACAGGTTTGCTGTGAATGGATGCCGATTTATCCTGTAAAGCGGCTGGCGGATAATATCCACGGCTGACAAAGCCAGTGATCCAATTGCGCGTGTTAATTGCCGTGAGGATTGATTCGTAAATATCCGCCTGAGTTTGCAGACTTAAACTGACCGAACTAAGGTCTGCGTTGGGTCTGCTGAGTGCGCTCCATTCAAGACAGCCGCCTTTGCCGTCTGGAATGCAATTCCCGGCCGCGCCTGCCGCAGATGGATAAGCCACTGCAAGAACAAGCGGTTTTTTCAACAAGGACGCAAGCGGCGAAACTTCATTATCCAGCAGGCGGGCGGCTTCATTGGCGTAATCTGTTTTTGTTGCGCTTGGGTTGGTGGAGAGCGACGCCGACCAGAGCAGATAAATCCCATCCACATCCTGTAGAAAATTTAGCGGCGTTTCAAGTGAGGCTTTGGTATAAGGCAGTGCCCACAGGATTTGTCCTTTGAAATGCTGACGCGCTTCCGCGATGATCGATTTCCATTGAGCTTCGCTATCTGCCGGAACGTTGGACGGGTTGCCATCCGATAGTTTTCCGGCAGGCAGGGCGGGAGATACCCAATCGCCGCCGAGGATTAGGGTCTGCGCTCCGGTTTGGGTGGCAAGGTCTGCGTAGTTGATCGCGAATGATCGGTAGCGTGAAAACCACGTCTGCCACCACTGTGCATCTCGCGGCGCGCCCAGCCAGAAAGTGGATGCAGAAGCGGGGAAGTTCGGCGTTGGAAAGAGTGAGACGTTAAGTCCCAAGGCTCGGGCTTGTGAAATCATAATCGCCGAATCAATCCACAGCGGGTCTTGCCCGGGAATCGGAGAAAATCTCAAAGGTGAAGCGCTGGCGTATGTCCAACTTGGGGTGAGAATCACCATGTTGGCTCCAAGCGCCTGCGTGTTGGAAAATGCCTGCGGCGCATAATAGGACCAATTGGGGCGGTAGGTGGGTTGGAATTCCACGCCGGCAATGAATCCGCTGGCGCGCGGAGTGATGTTTGCGCCAACCAGTGTGATCGGCTCCGGGCTTTCGTACCACTTCCAGGCGTTGACTGTGTCTTGAATATCTTGCGCGGTGAGGCTGGTGATTGCCTGCCGACCCGTTGGCGCAACGCCGACCGTCTGGGCATCGTCTGCGCTTCCGCATTGACCGTTGCGGCAATAGCGATATGAAAAAGTGCCGAGGATATTGAGCGGGCTGTAAACTTTGTACGCCCAGCGATTATTGCCAAGCGGCCACATGGGGATGGGTTCCATCCAGCCAAACGTGTTGAATTGAATGTAGATCACATCACCGGGCGGCGTAACCGATGGAACGCTTACCTCAAAAAGAATGGGCGCATCTCCGGCAGACCAGGAGGCAACCGAGTCTTGAAGCGTCACTTCCTGGGCCGGCACAATAAACTCGCGCAAATTCCACGCGCCATCTTCCTTGTGTTCTGCATTCCAAAAGCCATCGCCTAATGTGTATTTATATTGAATGTGCGCGCCTGCGGGCAGGGCAAGGGTGATCGCGTACCGTCCGTCTGCTTGCAGGCTCATGGTGGGCATACGGTCTGCATTTGTGCTGATGCCGCCTTGCAAATCAGCGAAGGTGTTTCCAAGTTGTAAAATATTGCCCGCAATTCGCACAGGCACACCAGGTACGGTGGTATCTGGCACAGCCACTGTAAATGTAACATTCACAAGTTGCAAGGGCTTCACGCGCAGATCAACCAGCGTTGTATGCCCATCGGCTACTGTTGCCCCTTGCTGAAAGGTTTGATACATACCATCCATGCTGTACACCAGCAGGTTTTGTGTGCCTGTCGGCAATCCGGCAAATTCAAAATGTCCGCTCGAATCAGTGATGGATTGCATTCCGCCCGCGCTGACCAGCAGATTGGGTAATGAAGATCCGGTGTCTGCATTAAATACCTGTCCTTGAATTATGCCGGTTGCGCGCGCGTACGCTTTATCGCCCCAATCTGCAACGATGTCTTGCACTTCGGCTGGACCTGTAACAAAATACATACGGTAGCGAATTGCCCCGCCGAAATTGGTATCTTCCAGCACCTGTGAAACGCCGCGCCGCACATAGCGATATTTCACAACAGAATTATAGGGGAGCGGCAGCGTGGCGGTGTACGTCGCTGAATTGAGTGAACTCATTGGGTATTGCGTGGCATTCAACGAAAGCCCCGTCACCTCATCCATAATGGCAATTGCCATTGTTTCATTGGCTTGAAGCGCTTCAGGCAAGACCACTGTAAACGTAGTTTGCGCCATTGCCTGAGGCGTTGGCGAGGGAACAACAACCCCTGGCGTTTGAGTGGATGTGCCGGAAATAATGGGATTTTCAAACAATGAAAGCGTGCAAGCCTGTCCAACCAGGACAAGCACAATTGCCGCAGTGATAAGACTGCGTGATGATACAGATCGCATATTCATTCTCTCTCCTCGATAAAACAATCGCTTCCTTCGCCGCCCTAGCCTGTTTCTGCTTCGTCGGCCTTTTTCTGCTCTTCGGCTTGATTCCGCTTTCGCCCGGCGTGGGCAATGTAACTCAAACCAATGCTGAGGAAATATAGCAAGATCATGGGCGCCATTACCAGTCCCTGGTTGACAGGGTCAATCGTCGGCGTGATGATTGCGGCAACGGCGGCGATGATCACAATTGCCAACCGCCACTGCTGGGCAAGTATCTGCGGCTTGATAAATCCAAGCGCAGATAATACATAGATCACCAAAGGGAATTCAAAAAATACGCCGATCCAAAACATTAATCCGGTTACAAAAGAAAAATAAGATTGCGGACGCAACTCTGTTTTGATGTTCATAAAACTATTCAGGAAAGGCAGCGCGGTGGGGAGCATCAGATAAAAAGTAAAAGCCGCGCCGCCGATGAAGAAAATGGATGCCAGTGGAATTCCAATCAGCCCCATTTTGCGTTCATACGGTCTAAGCCCGGGCGCGGCAAACAACCAAAGTTCAAATGCAATGTAAGGGATTGCCAGTGCAATGCCTGAGAATAGAGCCACCTTCATGAATACGCTGACCGATTCGGTGACTTCAATGGCAATTAGTTTATCAATACCGCCGACGGGCTGGGCAAGAAAGTTAATAACTTTTTGTGTAAAAATAAAAGAAACGCCAACCATGAGAATCAGCGACAATAGCGCGCGCAGGAGGTGCATCCGCAGCGCTTCAACCTGATCCCACATCATTTGGCGCGTGTCTTTGTTGTTGGTCAGTTCAACAAAAACTTCTGTGATCGGGTGTTCCTCGGGTTCGGTGTTCAGAAATTTGTTGAATTGCTGTATTTTCAGAAAAGGGAACGCGATGATATTGTAGATCAGGCGGAATGGGAATGTGACAACCCGCCATACCCGATCAAAAAACTTTGGAAACCTTCGGTAAATTGCCCGAAAAGGGAATGCAACGAGGTTAAAGATAAAGCGGAATGGAACGGCAATAACCCGCCATGGTCCCGTAAGGAATTTACGCATCTTTTGCTTGATCGCTTTCGTTTTCTTTTATTTCTGTTGATGCAGGCGGCGCAATGTTATTTTCCGGTGTGCGGATGATGGGCGTCGGCTGGGGGCGCGGAGGGGTAATATGGTTGTACGGCCTGCTGCCGATCAGGTTGGTGGTATCCTTCAATTCTTTTCCAATGTCGCCCAATTCTTCATTTGCATCCCGCATCAGGCGGTTGGGTAATGTCTTCAATTCGCGCGAAGTTTGCTGGAACATCCTCCAGCCGTCAGACGTGATAATACTGCGCAGCCATTTGCCGATGGTCTTGCCTGCTTTTTGCATATCTTTTGGACCAAGAACAATCAACGCAATGATAACGATGAAAATAAATTCAGAGGGTCCAACGCCAAGAATTTCCATTTTTAAGTTTCCAATTTCGTTTCGTGTTCGATTCTACTTTGAATGATCTGGTTAATCTCGTGTTCGTGATCTGCCAATGTTCCAAGCACACCGTTGATAAAGCGCGGCGCAGAGTCTGAGCCATATTGTTTTGCCAGTTCCACGGCTTCATTGATGGCAACCTTAACCGGAGTTTCACGGTACACGGCGAATTCCCAGAAGGCAATTCGTAAAATATTTCGATCAATGGCCGCAATTTGATCCAATGGCCATTCAGGCGCATATTTTGCAATTAATTGGTCCAGGTCCTGGGTGAGTGGCAGCACGCCAAAGATGATCTGTCTTGCAAATTCGGCAAGATCGTCGGCAAGCGGAATCTCTTCCAGGCGTATTCTTAATACGTCGCCTGGAAGATGATTGTTTGCAATGTCAGTTTCGTAAAGTACTTGCAGAGCAACGGATCGCGCCCTGGTTCGGGGTTTCATGCTTTCAAGCCTCGCTATCCTCGTAATCAATATCTTCAATGTGAATATTCACATAGCCAACATCCATGCCGACCATTTCTTGAATGGCGCGCGCCACGTTTTGCTGGACATTGCGGCTAACCTCGCGGATGTTTATATCCTGCTGGAGGACAAGATGCAAGTCTACATAGGCTGTATTCTCTTCCGTCTCAATCCGGACGCCGTCACCCGCTCCCCGTTTGAAGAAGCGATTTACGCCGCCGGAGACGGGAGCCAGCCTGCTGACGCCCGGCACGCTTAACGCAGAGAGGCGCGCAATTGTTGTCAGGACATCAGGCGATACGGTTGTTTTTCCTTGTGTGTTGTTTTCTGTCATTCTTACTCCTTTTACATCATTGCCATGCCGCCATCCACGCCAAGGACTTGACCGGTGATGTAGGCGGCTTCATCTGAGGCGAGAAATGCGGCGGCGTAGGCGATCTCTTCGGGTTTGCCTTTACGCGCCAGTGGAACCATTTTTAGCGCGGCTTCAAGTATTTCGGGGGTCATGCCATCTAAAATTTCGGTATCTACAAACCCGGGTGCAATGGCATTGACGGTGATATTTCGCGCTGCAACTTCACGCGCCAGCGCTTTTGTAAAGCCAATTTGACCTGCTTTGGAAGCCGAGTAATTTGTCTGTCCGGCGTTGCCCATTTGCCCCGCCACTGAAGCCATGTTGATGATGCGTCCGACGCGCTTTCTCATCATGTGTTTGACTGCGGCTTTTGAGCAGTTGAACGCGCTCTTCAAGTTGGTGTTGATCACCGCGTCCCAATCTGCTTCGGGCATCATCATAATTAATTGGTCGCGGGTGATGCCGGCGTTGTTGACGAGGATGCTTAGGTCACCAAAGGTTTCCACTGCAAACTTTATCAATGCTTCGGCTTGTTTGAAATCTGAAACATCTGCCTGATATGCGGCGGCTTTTCCACCTGCAGATTGGATCTGCGCAACTACTTCTTCGGCGGCTTCGGGTGACTTGTTGTAGTTGACGACAACTGCCGCGCCGCGCGCTGCAAATTCCACGGCGATTGCGCGTCCAATTCCGCGTGAGCCGCCGGTGACGAGCGCTACCTTGTTTTCTAACGATAAAGCGGGTGACATGAATTAACTCCTATGTTGAAATTATACATCATGTGGAATAACCCACTACGCCCTCTTTGGAAACGGTATTGCTTCTCTGAGTTACGCATTATCCCAAGGTTGGGGTAAAAAACTCACCTGGGATGTTTTTTGATTAGACCGCTTGCGAAAGTCCATTTTTGACCACAAAGACACAAAGTCTCGAAGACTCAAAGAAAAAAATTTAGTGACCTTGTGTCTTGGTGGCTTTGTGGTTTTCAACTGCAAGAGGTCTACTATTCTTTGGCGCGCACGCCAAAAGCCAATCCAATGCCGCCGCCTAGCGCAAGGATCGCCGCCCATAGGAAGGCATCTTCCCAGAAACGCATGGGGAACAGGCGAATGAGGGTATCTGAATAATAGAATAGCCAGGAATCGCCCGTGAAGAATACCTGATGAAAGAGCGTGAAGAATTGCCAGAACACATCAGGGTTGATCAGGATGCCGACGCCCGCCACAAGACCAAGCGCAGTAGCCAGCCCGATCATCCACATGCCGCCGCGCCGCAAACCGTTGACGTAGTCCGGCGTCCACTTTCCGCGTTTGGCGAAGATGGCAAGCACGGCTAGAATGATGAGGGAGATGGTCCAAACGCCCAAAGCATTGATTACCACGTTTTTGACATCTGCCATGTGACTGAGCTCTCGCTCGTTGTAAAGCGGAGTTCCGTCGTCAAACTTCAGATCGCCGAGGTAGGAAATATCTGCATTGTTGACGAGATACTCCAAAGCGAAGGGCGCCCATTGTAAGCGGTCTTGTTGGGTCATGCCATATTCATCGGCTGGAAAGTAGGGCATTCTATATTCAACATTGATGTAAATGGGGCTGAGCAAAATACGCAAAGCCGTCCCAATTAAGGCAAGGGGCACAAGTAGCGAGACGAGATAGGATAGGATGTTGGAAAGGGTTGGTTTCATGGTTTCTCTTTTAATTGTCATTGCGAGCCGCGTTCTTGTTCTTGGCGGCGAAGCAATCCACCGCGTATTTGGAGATTGTTTTGGGCGAAAGAGCGTCACCCTCGCAACGACATTAAGTAATTACTGCAAAAATTCCAGTCCGCCTTGCAAGACGAAACTAACAACCATGTCATTGACGATCCACTCAATGGGGGCGAGGTCGTCGGTGAAGACGGTTGTCGTTTCGTAGCCGTCTTTGAAATTGGCAAAGGTGGATGACATGGCGGAGACTAGCAACGGGTGCGTGCTTGGGTCTGTGGCGAGCGCGACCAAATTGGCCGTGAAATTTTCACGGGTGGTCGGTTGTTTGGTGGCGAAGATCATGGTGTTGAGCGTGCCGGGAATATCCATGATGTGAATGGATGCAAACTGGGTTGACATGGTGGTTGCCAGCCCGTCGATTAGGCGGCGGTCGCCCGGAACTGATCCCACGTTGATGGTCAGCGTCCCGTCATCGGTTAGGTGCGAAGCGATGATCCCAAAGAATTCCTGTGTGGTCATGTGCGGCGGGATGTACGGCGGGCGATAGGCATCCACGGCGATGATGTCGTATTTATATTCGCTTCGTTCAAGGTTCAGCCGTCCGTCGCCGATGTGGACTGTGAGGTTGGGCAGGTTCAATCCAAAATACTTTTCGCCGACCTCCACAATTTTTCCGTCAAGTTCGAAACCGTCAATGGGAATATCGCCATAGACTGCGGCGGCTTGGCGCGCGGCGGTGCCAGCGGCGAGACCGACAATTGCCATGCGTTTTATATCCTGTGGTTTGCGGTTTGCGTAAAAATACGGCCCGACCAAAAACTGTTCCCACGGCCCGCCATAGTTTAGAGTGTCAGGGTGGTAAATGGAGTGAACTCCCTGACCATCGTTTAGACGTAGGAGCGTGTAGCCATTTTGTTGCTGTACTTGAATATAGTTGTACGCCGACTCGGTTTCGTAAACTTGCCCAGTGCTGTTCTTGAGCGCCTGATTGGCGGAGAATATGGCAATTATCGCCAACAGGATCGGCATCCAGATCAACTTGAGCATTTCTTTTTTGGATGCAAATTTTCCCAAACCCGCCAATGCGACGAACAGTAAAAATAAACCGAAAAGCAAAAATGTTTTGGTTGTGCCGATGGTTGGGATGGTGACGAGGGTGGGTAAAAATGTGCCGATAAACGAGCCGAGCGTTGAGATGGCGTATATTTTTCCTGAGACTTCGCCGGACTTTGTTGTATCGTCTACCGAAAGACGAATGGCAAAGGGGGAGATCATGCCCAGCAGTGTGATCGGGACGCTAAACAAAATTAATACGGCGACGAACGATCCCGCCATAATTCCGACACTCAGCGCTTCAAATGCGGTTGCGGCGTACCTGAGAACTGGTACGGCGATATAGGGAACGAGCGCAATTGTGAATGCGCCCCAAGCCAGAATGCGATACATTGCGCCCGGCGTTGGGTTTTTATCAGCCCATTTGCCGCCGAGCGAATACCCCAGCGAGAGGTAGATCAAGATCAGTCCGATAATGCTTGCCCAGACGAGGTTGCTTGTGCCAAAGACGTTGCCAATTAAACGTCCGGCGGCAAGTTCGGCGGCGAGGGTGGTCATGCCAGAAACGAAAACTGTAAAGAGCAGATATTTTTTCATTGGTTTCCCGTTAAATAAGATGGGGCGGATTATAACAAGGATGAGGAATGATGGATGAAATAAAAAAATCCCCCCCCACAAGTGGATTTTGCGCGCGTTTCATTTTAGAGAGCGTTTCTTAAGTCCAAATTTGTAACAAGCATTAACCACAGAGAGCACAGAGGTCACAGAGATTTTTAATAAATTTTTCTCAGTGATCTTCGTGATCTAAGTGATAAAAAGCATTTAAGAAAATACTCTCTTAGCTGGACTTTGCAATGCGTAGCGTGTGTCGTGTTCCGTAAGAGACTGTTTAGCAAGCCTGTTTTTTGACCACAAAGGCACGAAGTCACTAAGACTCGAAGGGAAAAACTTTGCATCTTAGCGACTTCGTGCTGAAGTTATTAAACAATCTCTAAACGCAGCCGTACCATCCAACTGCGCCCTTGCAATAAATTAATTTATTTTTTCCAATTCTTTTTCTATTTTTTCAACCAATTCCTGCGGAACAAAATTGGGGTGATTGGCTGCGACTTGTTCAAGCGTGAGCCCGCCCGCCATGCTCATATCTTCCATCAGCAGGAATCCGCCAACGTATTTCGAAAGGATGGCGCGCCCATCGGGATCACCAAGCAGGGTGTCAATGGTGAGTCCGGTGTGCAGGCGTGATGCGCGCGGCGCGGGTTCAAGGATGACGCTCCGCTTCTCGTGTACGTCATGGCTGGATGCGCCAACGAGGATTTCAAACTCGCCTGCTTCAGTTGCCCATGTGTTCTTGAGTGTATCAAAATACCAGAAGGCTTCGCGGTCAAGGTTGAACGTGACGGTTTTGGTCTGCTGCGGCTTGAGTTCAATTTTCTCGAAGGCTTTGAGTTCCTTTTCAGGGCGGGCAAACGTGGATTTGACATCTCGCACGTAAAGCTGTACGACCTCCTTGCCGATCACTTTGCCTGTGTTGGT
>JFJP01031709.1_pt1 | contig 27457 bp, 31 predicted proteins | sample 431651 | NCBI WGS metagenome assembly JFJP01 (sample SAMN02602958, study PRJNA72255) | Microbial mat metagenome, whole genome shotgun sequencing project. | biome: fresh water; feature: sink hole; material: water; isolation source: purple microbial (photo- and chemosynthetic) mats found in...
AAAACGTTTAAATAAACCACCGTGTTTGCATGATGCGCTGAAAGGTGCTACTCAATTGTTCATGGCAATTATTTATTAACCATTACTATAATTTCGTTTTTCACAAATAACAAATTAGCATAAATAGTTTTTAAATCATCAATTCTCATGCTGTCAAAATTTTGAGAAACAAAATATTGGTATTTATTTTTTTCTAGTTTTTCCAATATGACAAAATGCCACATTGCGCCGATAATATATGCACCTTTTATTGAGTTCCAATGATTTAATTCGACTGCGCTAATAAGTTCTGCCAATAATTGTGGTCGTGGATTGCCATATTCTTCGCTGCGTTTAAATTCTTGAATAAAAAAATACGGTGTCTTGCTTTTCACTAACCCTGATGAAACGACAAAATCGGTTGTACCGCTAAAAATAAAGTCATCTGTTTCATATCGTAACGATAATTCATAAAAATCTCGTATGTTATCTTTAAAAGATTTGAAATGGACTTTATTTAACACGGGTACTAAAAAATTTACTTTTAAATCCTCTTCACTATAACTCTCAATGAGCAATTCATTTTCTTGGATTAAAGTAATAAATAGTGCTTCTGTGCTGCTGTCTATGGAGATGTTATGTTCAAACCATTGTTTAAAAATAGATTTGTCCAGATTTTTTTCAATATCAACTAAACCCTCTAAATCACTATCACGAATTTTGCTATATTGGTAGGATGGTTTTGTCTCTTTATTTTCGCCTTTTATCGTGCGTATTTCTTGTTTTAATGCTTCAATTTCCTTTAGAAGCCTTAATTCTACTTCTTCGGTCATTTTTTTCTCCGTGTGTTAAAAGCGTAGCCCGAAAACAGCGGTTGCTTTAGCGGGTGTGGCGGGTCATTTAAATTTATGAAAACAACAACAATCAAACGGCTTATTTTGTTTCCAACGATAAGCATTAAAATCGCGCTGGTCGGTGGATAGAATTTGTCCGTGTCCCAAATGTTCAGCCAATATCACTAAAGAACCATCCGCTAAATCCATTGGTAGTTCTTTATATTTTTTCATCAATTCAATCAGGCGTGGAAAGTGTTGTTTTTCCAAATGAAATACTTTATACGCATCTATTTCATAAGCCTGTAAAAATTTAATTTGCGCTTCTACGCCACAACCCGCAACAATAAATGACAGGTTTCAGTCATGACAAAATAGCTGGTAATTAATCTTTTATAATAAAGCTGATAAGATTTTTTAGCTAATGAGTGATACTGATCTTTCTCATTAGCCAACGCCACCCAAAATCCGGTATCAGCAATAATTTGATTTTGGCTCATAAACTGTGTTTTTCTTTTAAATAGTGGGTTAATTTATCTTTGTAATTGATGGATAAATTCTCATCTGCCGAGCCGCAACCGATAAAGCCAATTTCTTCTAGCGGTGTTTTGTGTGATATTTGGGCATTGGCATCGCTATTTTTTTCTTCAATGATTTTTATTGGAAATTGTTTGATGAGTTTTAATATTTCCAGCCAGTAATTGTCTTCAACTTCGAGGGTGATGGTTTTCATGTTTTTCTCCGTGTGTTAAAAGCGCAACCCGACAATTGCGGTTGTTTTAGCGGGTGTGGCGGGTGATGTTAAATCATTTTATGTCGGTTGGGGTGAGGAACGAACCCCAACATTGTCGGGTATTGGGTTGTTTTTGTTGGGGTTTTCCAGTTATCCCCAACCTACCGCGCTACAAAATATGCCATACATGGTTCATTGACAATAGAATTAGTATCATTGAAAATTGCATTTATAGGGCTATGCCATGATGACGGCTCATTATGGAGTAGGACGGAAAAGCTATTTTCAGTGCATACGACTGAATCAAACGCCCCGCTACTTCCACCCATAGCCCTTACTCTTCAAGTTTTCCAGTTGGATAGGTAAGTTTAATTGCTTCTTCAATTTTATTATCCATTTTGATACTCAAGTTGTTTAGATTGATACAGTGTTGGGATTTTCAAAGTTATACACAGCGTAACCATTTAATATTTAAAGCTAAATTTTTTAGTGTGTGGATAAACCTCGTTTTTAGTCGAAAATTTTAAATTTAGGAAAAACCCAGAAAAGTGCCATTTTTTGTGCTTTATAGTAGTTGCCTTTTTAAGCAACCTATAAAGGTGAAATATGTCGAAACGTCGTTATCCTAAAAATAAGTCTTCTAATTTGAAAGAAAATATTCTTGCAAACCTGAATGTAATTTCGTTGATTATCAAAGTAATAGAATTTATAAAAGATCAATTCTTTGATAATTAAAACAACATCCACTGAAATAATGGGCTGAGATACACAGCCCATTATTCGCTATTTTTTCTTTTTTTACCCCAAGACCATTGCGGTAAGTTTTCAAGTAGTTTTATTTTTTCTACAGTAAGATTAGTTTCTGTCCTTCTTTGAACTGCAACCCATTGACCTAAAGAGTAATTATCATATTTACTTTTTTGTGGAACGTTTGCATATCCATATTCGTCAACATATTTTTTTAAATATTCAAACCCTTCCTTCCATTGGTCTTCAAGCACATTCCAAGACCATTGTGGTAATGATTCAAGTAATTTCATTCTTTCTAAATTAATTTTCTCTTTGCTTTTAGACCTTCTTTGAATATCAACCCATACACCCAGTTTAAAATCATCATATTTAAAATGTTTTGGAACTTTTGTATCACCATATTTTTCGGCGTACTTTTTTAAATATTCAAAACCTATATTCCATTTATCTTCAAATGTATTCCAAGACCATTTAGGTAAACTTTCAAGTAATTTTATTTTTTCAGAATTAAGCTTAGTTTCGACTCTTCTTTGAACTGCAACCCACTGACCTAAAGGGTAGTTATCATATATTAAATGTTGTGGAACTTTTGCATGATTAAACTCCTCAATATATTTTTTTAAACAAAAAAAACCTTTGTCCCATTGTTCCTCAAAGGGATTCCAAGACCATTGTGGTAAATTTTCAAGTTTTTTAAGTTGCTCTAAACTAAGATTATTTTTTTCTCTCCTTTGAATTCTTACCCATACACCTAGATTAGAGTTTTTATACTTTAATCTATTATCAGGAACTCTCGCATGACCATGTTCTTTTACATATTCCTCTAGCAAACCATACCAAGAATACCAAGCAGAAGTTGTCATCTCCACAATCCGCGCATTTAACGCAGTAACAAACTCATCCCCCACCGTGCGCGGCAAATCCACCACAATCTTGGAAAAACCACCACCCGCACCGCCGCGACTCCTGCCTAACGCCGTCCGAAAACTATCCAATTCCTCCCCCAACTCATAATCATGCGAGCGCAACGCTTTCAACACCTCCCAAATCGGCTTAAAACAACTCTGTTCCAGCTCAAGCTGCGGATCATCACCCTCATTAATAAATACAGGAATCACAATAATACCGTGCGCTTTATTTTCACTTTTGCGAATCGCCCGCCCCACCGCCTGCACAATATCCACCTGACTTTTGCGCGGGTCAATAAACGCCACCCCATCCAACGCCGGCACATCCACACCTTCCGACAAACACCGCGCATTCGCCAGCAATCGTCTATCGGCATCATAAAGCGTTTTCAAATGCGTCAGTTTTTCGCTGCGATCGTCAGTGTTCATTTTTCCCGACACATAATCCGTTGCTATTTTTCCAGACGGCTTATGTTCTGTCGCCACCCAATCAAATACCTGCTTAAAACCAGCGGCAAAATCAGCGGCTCGTTGCACCCGCCCATGAAAACTAATCACCCGCTTTAAATCATAATCGCGCATCACTTTCAGCAACCCGATATACGCCGCCAGCGTTTGCGCATCGGCTTCCAGTCCGGTTTCGGTCTGCAAAAATTCCCTTTTATCAATCCACGCCTTCATCATCGGGTCATCCACCCCGACAATCAGCACTTTGTAATCGGTCAACAACTCGCGCTCAATCGCCTCACTAAAATTCAACCGATGCAACACCCGCCCGAAAATCCGCTCATCCTCCATACACGCCATCTCCACCCCGCGCCCTTCGGCAGCCACTTTCACGGCAGTCGAAAACACGCGCGGCGTAGCAGTCATAAACAGCCGTTTTTTTGCTCTGATTTTTGCCTCATCCAACACACAGGCAAAATCATTGGACACTTTCCCCGCGCAACGGTGGGCTTCATCAGCAAACACCATATCAAACGCCGGAATCGCTGAATTTTCCTGCACTTTGGCGATTTGTGGCGAGGATTGATAAGTGCAAAAAATCACTTTCTGACCGGATGACAGCAGAAACTTTTCAATCTCCACCGCATCGGTAGTGACGGGTAAACCTAAATCCAACGTATGCGCGATTGCCGCGTCTTCTTCTTTGCTGACGGTTGCATCGGAACACACGCACAGAAAACTAAAATCCACATTTTTGGCAAAACACCATTCCCGCAGCGTTTGCGACAATAAACCCAATGAGGGCAATAAAACCAGCGTGGTTTCAGCCTGTAACGCTTCGTTAATCCAAAGTGAAGTAAACGTTTTGCCCGTGCCACACGCCATAATCAACTGTCCTTTGTCGGCAGTCGCTAAACCTTGCACAACGGCATTAATGGCTTCGGTTTGATGGGGTCGCGGGGTTGGTTTTTCGATGAGTTGAACTTGATAAAGATTTTCAAAACTGACAGGGAACACCAGCGTGGAATTTTCCAAATGATTCAGCAATACACAAACGGTCGGCTTTTCCTGTGCTTTGATAACTTGTTCTGCACCCACACCTAAGTTGTTTGTGGTGGCAATTAAAATTCGTCCGCTGATTTGGGAACGATTCGACTCTGATAAAAACGAATCAATATCGGCTTTTTTCAGTGAATAATCAGGCTGATAACATTTTGCCTGCACTGCCCAATGCGTACCGTCTTTGAATTCACAAACTAAATCAATTCCTCGGTCTTTACCCCAGCGTTGCGGATAATCATTCCATAACCAAACTTTAGAAATTTGGGCTTGCTGTACAGAATCATTTTCTAAAAACCATTTGGCAATGACTTCAAACTGCTTGCCTTTGATATTCGAGTCAAGAGAAAGAGAGTTAAAAAGTAAAGAAAACGAATTCATTTTTTATATTCCCCGCTCATCCCACGCTTTATCCAGCCGTTTCGTGGATACTGGATAAGCCGTTTTTTTGTGCTGGGCAAACAGCGAAATTCTAAATTCCTCTAAATGCCAACGAAACGCCTCTCGCTCGGGCAACACAGACACTTTTTTCAGGCGTTTTTCCACATCCGTCCAATAGCGTTTTTCATAACGGGCTAACTCCAGCATTTTTTGCATTTCAACGGCGTTTTTTTCCAAACGATACGCAATACCTTGTAAATAACGCGGCAGCATTTTTAATTGCACATAGGGGGTATAGCGCAAAAAACCTTGATAAATCAATACACTTAATTGTTGCCGCACATCCGCTTCCAGTTCCTGTGCCAGTTTGCCTGTTTTTAACTGTGCCATAATTTTGCCGTAAGCGACTAAAATTTCATGCAGCAACGTGACCAGTGCATTGCCCAAACTGAGCAATTGTGCTTTATGCGCGTGTAAGGTTTGTTCAAACATCGCTTGGCTACGAATCGTTTTTTCTTCAACAAACAAGGTATAAAGCAATGTGTGCAGCACGTCGTCCTTAAAACTAAGGCTCGTCCGCTCTTTTAACAAAGGATGTGGGGCAAGTTGGCTATACAGCATTTCCGCCGCCGCCGAACGTGGCATCGCTTTTAAAAAATATTTCCCTTCTTTGCTGCATTGCAAGGCAAAAAGGCGCGTCAAGCCTGCTTCATGGATTAATCGCGCTTTGGCTTCGGTATCAAAAATCCGCACGCCCACACTGTCTTTTTCATCGACAATCGCAGGAAAACCAATAATCGTTTGATTTTTTTGGATAAATTGATAGGTTTCAGGTAAATCAGGAAACACCCACAACAAACACTGGCTAAAATTAAATTCATCTGCGGCTAATTGCTCAAAACTATTTCCTGCCTCAACCTGATGTTTTTCCTGCAATTTTTTCAAATCGCGCCCGTAACTTAAGGTTTTCCCTTCCTCATCCAGTACCCGATAATTCATTTTTAAATGCGCAGGAATGCTATCGGGCTGCCATTGATTTAACGGAATTGCCTCTTCTGTTAATTTACGCAAGCGATTTCCCAACCATTCATACAGCGACCCTTTAAAGTCAGGTTCAATCTCTAAACACTGTTTGACCGTTTGCGGAATCGGCACAAAATGTTTCCGCAGTTGCTTGGGTAAGGTTTTTAGCAGCGCGACCAATTTTTCTTCCAGCAAGCCAGGAACCAGCCAGTCAAACGGTTGGGCGGTTAATTGATTGAGCTGATGAACGGGAATCAACACCGTGACTCCATCTTCATCGTGACCCGGTTCAAACCGATAACACAGCTCTAAATTGAGTCGCCCCACTTTTTTGCGGTCAGGAAAATTCCATTCATCGTGGACTAATGCTTGCTCGCGGGTTAAATCTTCTTTGGTCAAAAACAAAATCTGCGGATTGTCGCGCTCGGCAGTTTTGCGCCATTTATCCAGCGTCACCCCGCTGACTACCGTTTCTGGCAAACGATGGTGATAAAATTGATACAAACCTTCTTCATCTTCAATTAAATCCACGCGCCGTTCTTTGTGTTGAATATAGCCGACCTCTTCCAGCAGAATTTGATTGGCTTTAAAAAACGGCGCAATCGTATGGTAATCCTGCAACACCAAGCCTTGGCGAATAAACATCTCCCGCGCCGCGATGGGGTCAATTTTTTCATAAGGAATTTTGCGTCCCGCTTGCAACGTCAAGCCATATAATAAGGTGCGCTCGCTAATCATGCAGCGACCCGTTTTTTTCTCCCAATGCGGTTCAGAATAACTGCGTTTGACTAAGTGTTGCGCACATTGTTCAATCCATTCAGGTTCAATCTTTGCTACGGTACGGGCATATACTTTACTGGTTTCCACCTGCTCGGCGGACATAATCCATTTGGGTTTTAACTTATATTGCCCTGAACCGGGGAAAATATGAAACTTCAAACCGCGCGTGCCTAAATACTCACTTTGCTCTTGCTTAAAACCAATCGTGGATAACAAACCGGGTAGCAACGCGCGATGGATATTTTCATAACCTGCGGGTAACTCATTGGTTTTTAATTTTAATTCGCCTTTTACCACTTGCATAATTTGCGTATGAATATCATGCCACTCGCGCATTCGCAGATACGATAAAAACTGCTGCTTGGCATATTGGCGTAACTTATTGTTGGTTAAATGTTTTTTCTGCTCCTCAAACAAATTCCAAATGTTGAGCAACGTTAAAAAATCTGATTCTGGCACACGAAACGCAGCGTGTTTTTGTTCCGCTTGCGGCATTTTATCAGCGGGTTTTTCACGCGGGTCTTGCACACTCAACCCCGCGACAATAATCGCCACTTCGGTTAAACAATGCTCTTCAGCCGCCGCGAGCAACATTCGCGCTAATTTCGGGTCAGCGGGAATTTTTGCCAATTGTTTCCCTGTTTCGGTCAATTTCCCGTCTTTATCCAGCGCGTGAACTTCCAATAAAGTTAATTTGCCATCGCGAATCATCTTGCTTTCAGGCGGCTCAACAAAGGGAAAATCCTCAATATCGCCCAATTTTAACGCCGCCATTTGCAAAATTACCGCTGACAAATTGGTACGCAAAATTTCAGGTTCGGTAAATAACGGTCGTCCAGCAAAATCCTCCGGCGAATACAAGCGAATACAAATGCCATCCGCCACCCGCCCACAACGCCCTGAACGCTGATTGGCACTGGCTTGGGAAATTTTTTCAATCGGCAGCCGCTGAATTTTACTGCGATGGCTATAACGACTAATTCGGGCGTGTCCCGTATCAATGACACAACGAATCCCTGGCACAGTCAGCGAAGTTTCTGCCACATTGGTTGCGAGGACAATGCGCATTTGCGACTGCGGTTTAAACACCCGCTCTTGCTCGGCAACACTGAGTTTGGCATACAGCGGCAAAATTTCGCAATGCGCCGGATGATGTTTGCGCAAGGATTCAGTAGTTTCACGGATTTCATGTTCGCCGGTCAAAAAAATCAAAATATCACCGCGAATATCGCGATGCAATTCATCGACCGCATCTAAAATGGCTTGTTGCAACGCATCATCGGTTTCATCGTCTTCTTCGCTTTGTTCAATCGGGCGATAACGAATTTCAACAGGATACGTCCGTCCTGAAACATTGATAATCGGGGCGTTGTTAAAATGGGTGGAAAAACGCTGCGGGTCGATGGTGGCGGAGGTAATAATGACTTTTAAATCGGGGCGTTTGGGCAACAACCATTTTAAATAACCGAGCAGAAAGTCAATATTCAAACTGCGCTCATGCGCCTCGTCAATGATAATGGTGTCGTATTGATTTAAATAAGGGTCGGTTTGTGATTCTGCCAGCAAAATGCCATCAGTCATCAATTTAACCAGTGATTGTGGATGGGTTTGGTCGTGAAAACGCACTTTGTAACCCACCGATGCGCCGATTTTTTGCCCCAATTCTTCGGCAATTCTGTCGGCAACGGTGCGGGCGGCAATCCGGCGCGGTTGGGTGTGTCCGATAAAACCGCTCACGCCACGTCCTGCTTGTAAACAAATTTTCGGCAATTGCGTGGTTTTACCTGAACCAGTTTCACCACAGACAATAACCACTTGATTTTTTTGAATTAACTGGGCGATTTCGTCTTTTTTTTCGGTAACGGGTAAATCAGGAAAATTCAAAGCAGGAATGCTGGCACTGCGTTGTTCGTAGCGTTGTTGAGATTGCTGCAAACGTAATTGTACTTGCACTAATTTGGCTTGGATGTCGCGACCTTTTTGCGCATCAGTGCGCAGGGTTTGCAATTGTCGCTTGAGCAGGGGTTTGTCTTGGCTGAGGCAGCGGTCGAGTTGTTTGAACAGCGGTTTGATTAAATCGGGTGTGGACATGGGGAACAGCGGCTAAATTTGAACATTATACGCTGTGGTGAGGAGTTTATCGGGCAATTTTGCATTTTTCACGTCAATTGCGTTAAGCTGATAATAAAAAGTTTATTTTGGTGCGTTTTGTCATTTCCCAAACCTCGTTAAGTTCTTTTAAATACAAAATTTCCCGCTGTTGCGTGGCACAACGTTGTCTTTTAAGTCGAGCCTTAATTTGTTTGACGGTTTGCTTGCAAAAATTCTTGCATATCTTCGTTATCCACACGGCGATAAATTTCTGTTACCAGCAATTTTAAATCCAAGGATTCAAAATAAACCTCATCACTTAAAAAATAATGATGCGAGTCCCAGTTGACAGAACGGCGCGATACTTCGACATCCACAAAATCCTGCTCAATTAACACATATTCCTGCAAACTAGGCAACGATTGATAAGCCAGCCGTTTTAAAGTACGGTCTTTGCGTTGGGTTGAATTAGACAACACTTCCACAATCAACAATGGTTTTTCGGTGTAATACACATCTGCGTTATTAGAATCGCAAATCACGACCACGTCAGGATAAAAAAATTTGTGGCGATTTACATTGACTTTGAAATCGGCAATTAACACATCGCGGGGTAAATTTTTTAAATGTTGTCTTAATTCTCCAGACACATTACTGGCAATACGCCCATGATTAGTACTTGCACCTGCCATCGCATAAACGTGACCGTCTATATATTCATGCTTAATGTCAGAAATTAATTCGCCTTGCAAATAGTCTTCTACGCTGATTGGGTTATCTTTTAATACGGCATTCATGATTTTTCTCGTTTGTGCATATCCAGCAGTTCTTTTAAATACAAAATTTCCCGCTGTTGCAGGGCAAGTTCTTTGTCTTTTAATTCTAAACGGCTAAGGCAACAACAAAACATGAGGATAGTCGCGGATTTTTCCGTCAACAGTAATTAACGGGCAACTATAAATCCTCGCTGTTGCCACAATCATTTGGTCGGCTGGGTCTTTGTGAAATGGTTTAGGCAATTGCGTAGATTCCAGCGCGATTTCTGGCGTAAGGTTGAGCAGTTTGATATTGGGATAAGCCAGTGCTGTTTTAAGCCATTCGTTGACAGGACACGGTAGCGTTAAGCGTTGATATTCAACCAGTTTGGATACTTCCCAGCAAGAAATAACACTGATACCTAAGCCTTCGTTTTCATGTTGTTGTAATAACTGATTGTATTCAGTTGGTAAGCTGTCATCACCGTGCGTCCACCACACCCAGATATGCGTGTCTAATAAAATCATGCCAAAACTTCCCAATCGTCACTTGCAACCGGTTCGGTGGGATTTTTGTAGTCAATTTTTGTGCCGCGTAAGGGATAAAGGTTGGTTTTTGGCTGGTTTTGTTGTTCGTGCAGCAGCCCTAAGCGGAAGGTGTGAATAAGTTGATAAACGTCAATTAATCTATCAGGTGGAATTTGTTTGATTTCTGCAATGACTTGGTTTTGTAGCATGATTCAATCTCCTGTTTTGGTTTTTAGCAACACAATGATTTCTATTAAGTTTTCAATTTCACGCTGTTGCATGGCAAGTTCTTTGTCTTTTAATTCAAGCAGTAATTGCAGTTTTCAAGTTTTAATACTAACAGAAATTTAGCGTTTCAATCGTGATATGATAAGCGAATACGTTTTATCTCTAAAATATTTGTTGAACGATAATTTGAGGACTCCTTTATCATGTTTGCTTCTGCTATTGCCATAATTAAATGGGTACTCGTTTTAATATCCGGTGGCGCACTTTACCAAGGATTTGCTAACAATAATAACGGCAATAATAACAATACATTAGCCGCAAAAATTGCTGGGGCTATTGTAACGACTATTACGATGGTCGCTTTTGCCTCTGATGCGTCGGGACTTTTGGGTGGTTTGGGTGGTAATCAACCGACACAAACCGAAGCCGTTAAAACTGAGCAACTATTTTGGGAAAGTGTGGAAAAACATCCCAGCGAAAAATTGTATCGTGATTATTTGAAAGCGTATCCAGAAGGGAAGTTTAAAGATATTGCGCTTGCTCAGTTAGTATCTGTTGCTCCACCTGCTCCTGTTGCCGAGGCGAAACAACAAGCAGCCCCTGCGCCAACTCCTTCAGAACCCGTACAAACAGCGAAAGCAGCAGAAGTGCCTGAATCAACAGAAGGCTGGCAAACGATAGATCGTTATCAAGTGAAAGACGGGTTAGTAAGAGATACTAAAACAGGTTTAATGTGGATGCGGTGTAGTTTGGGGCAAACTTGGGATGGTTCAACCTGCAAAGGCGAGCCTACATCTTACCAATGGAAAGAGGCGATGAAGTTTCCTAGCGACTTTAGCTATGAAGGTTATAGTGATTGGCAAGTTCCCAGTTTTGAGGAATTAGAGTCCTTAGTTTATTGCAGCACTGGAAAAGATACCAATCCAGCAGCAGATGGCTTTTGTAAAAACTACTCTGTTGAGCCGACAATTATGAGCGATGTATTTCCTCAAACTTCTCAACATTCCGGTACATGGTCTTCCTATAGAGGCTATGGAATAATCTTCAAGAACGACTATTCACGCATATATCCGAGTGATACAGGGGTTGCTGATAGCAGTTTTGTAGTACGGCTGGTTCGCTATGAAATAAAACCGCCTGTATCCGCTACGATAGGACAATATCAAGTCAACAATGGCTTGGTGACAGATACTAAAACGGGGTTAATGTGGATGCGTTGTAGTGCGGGTCAAACTTGGGACGGTTCAATGTGTCAAGGAGAGCCTGTACGGGTTTCTTCTGATAACGCTAAAAAAATGGCTGATGAACAACTGAATTATGAAAATTATACCGATTGGCGACTACCAACACAGGATGAACTAAAAACGCTGATTTATTGCAGCAGTGGAAAACCTAAAATTATGGATAAAATACATGATTCGTGTGAAGGTGATTATACGAAGCCTACAATTATGCGCGATGTGTTTCCTCAAACTCCTTATTATTGGTCATCTTGGTCATCTTACAATGGATCAGGAATTCCTGGATTTGTAGCTGTGGATTTTAGCAACGGTCATTCCGAATACTACGCGGGAGATTCTGGAGGAATATCCGCTGTGAGATTTGTGCGTAACGTAAAATAAGCACATAGATGGTTTGCGATAGGTTTCACTGCGTTCAGCGCATTTAATAAGAGGATAGAAATTATGAGTAACTTTATTGTTGATGAAGGCATTGCAACAGATACAACAACAGGTTTAATGTGGTTGCGTTTTGCATTAGGGCAAGAATGGAAAAATGGTACAGTTGAAGGTAATCCAACAGAAGTTGATTGGGAAACTGCTTTTGAAAGTTTGAGAAAATTTAATGATGAAGGCGGCTATGCAGGTTACGCCGATTGGCAATTGCCCACGATTGATCAATTAAAAACATTAATTGATACAGTTAAGGGCAAAGAAGGTAATTATATTGATGCCGATGTTTTCCCTACACATGGTGCGTCTTTCTGGTCATCTTCACCCTATCCTCATGTTACTCAGTTTAAGGATGCCGCTTGGCTTGTGAATTTCTGTAAAGATTATGGTCGTGGCTACAATGAAGATGACTATGACCCCAAGAAATTTAACAATGCAGTTCGATTTGTGCGTAGCGAAAAGTAAGTTTTTCTCTCTTTGCGATACCTCATTAGCGATGACGTAATCCACCGAATAATTATCGGATGGATTACGTTGACTGTTCCGCTTTAGATGTCAGCGGAATCTATCACCTAATCGTTTGAATCTGTCGTATTTTCATCATCAAGCGGCTTATCATCTGGTGTGAGTGCAGCCAATACATCATGGACAGACGCACCGAATGAACCACCGAAGCCAAAATTTTCAATCGCGGATAAATTAAATTCAGGAATTTGTTGATTTTGCATAATTTTAAAGCAGTTAGTGAATACTATTACTTAAGTTGCAAATTCAATTTTTTTGAAGATTCACCTAAATTGATTGAAACTATATGGTGAGGATAAAGTTTTTAAAGCGCAGTTAAATTTTTAGCAACGCGATAAGATGCGCTTCGTTCCTCAGCACATCCTATAAAGAAGCAAATTCATAGGATGCGCTGAACAAAGGGAAGCGCATCATCCATAAAACAAAAACCGCCCTCGGCAAACCAACGGCGGTTTTTTATTGCCGGTTGTTTTAAATGAACACCGTTGCTATCATTGTAAGCAGTTTAATTTAACCGCAAAAATTCATGCCAACGCTACTGCTTTATGACGGATTTAAATTCTTCTTTTATGCCAACGAACACGAACCTAAGCATGTTCATGTTATGAAAGGTGATGATTTTGCTAAAATTGAATTGCAAACCCTAAAAATCATTGATAATTACATGAAGCCAAAAGACATGAAAAAAGCGTTATTAATTGTCAAAAATCATCAGACTAAATTTGAGGAGCAATGGGATGAGTTTTTTAATCAAGGGTAAATCCGTACATTTTGACGATCGCTATTTGCATGTTGAACTGGAAGATGGTCGAATAATATTAACACCGATGGCATGGTACAAAGAATTGCAAACAGCCACGTTTAAACAATTGAGCCATTATCAATTTATTTGTCAGGGTACAGGGATAGAATGGCTCGATTTAGATTATCATCTCAGCATTGAAAGTATGTTGCTATCGCAAACACTCCGCAAAGCAGCGTAACTTTCTAATCTTCACTTCTAAACCGCCCTCGGCAAACACCAACGGCGGTTTTTTATTACCTTTTTTGTTTATAAAGAGCTAAAATAAGAGCTTAATTTGGCACTCAGGTTTCATCATGCAAGCAATCCTAGCCCCTTTCAGCGCAAGTATTTCCGAATTAAAAAAAAATCCAACCGCTTTGCTTAATAAAGCTCAAGGTGAAGTCATCGCTATTTTAAATCATAATTCGCCTGCCGCTTATTTTGTTCCAGCCGCTGTTTATAAGCAACTCATTGAAAAACTTGAAGATTATGAATTAGGTCAACTAGTTAAAGAGCGACAAAACGAAAAACCGTTCGCTATCGAAGTCTCACTCGATGACTTATAAACTAAAGTTTCTACCCAGCGCGAAAAAAGAATGGGATAAATTGGATAACGGCATCAAAGCTCAATTTAAGCGCAAACTGGAAAAATGTTTGAAAAATCCACATATTCTTGCAAATCGGCTTACGGGCTTTGATCGTGCCTATAAAATTAAACTTCGTGCCGTAGGTTATCGGCTGGTTTATGAGGTTGATGACCAAGAAATTATTGTGTTTGTTATCGCAGTGGGTAAACGAGAAAATAATGCGGTATACGATAAAGCCAGAGACCGAAAAAATTAATTCATCAAACAAAAACCGCCCTCGGCAAACCAACGGCGGTTTTTTATTGCCTGTGGATTGCGTTTTATCAGGTATAATTTTATCCATCAAAACGTTTTATCAGTAAGAGAACTCACTATGATAACCAGCCCTTTCAGCTTGCCCATTCCTGAACGGATAAAACTTGTCGAAGCCTTGTGGGACAGCATTGCGCACGAACAAGCTAGTCTTTATATTCCCGCTAAACATCAAAAAGAACTCGATTTGCGTTTAGCGGCTTACAGCAAAGACCGCTTAAAAGGTCGTTTAAGCCATGAAGTTTTAGCCAATATTTGGAAAAAACTGTGACTTTGCAAATTTACATTCGTCCTGAAGCTGAATCTGACCTTGAAGATGCTGCGCTTTGGTATCAAACACAAGCAGCGGGATTAGGTTATGAATTTTTAGACGAAGTTAAAAAAACTCTGCAAATCATGGCAGATAATCCTGAGATTTTTCAGATAATTTATAAGCATATTCGCCGCGCCATCCTACAACGCTTTCCCTTTGTCATTTATTACCAAATCGAAGAAGAAATAATCGTTGTACTTGCGGTAATACACGCTAACCGTAATCCGCATGATTGGAAAAAACGCTTAAATTAATCCTATACAAAACCGCCTTCGGCAAAACCAACGGCGGTTTTTTATTAACCTTACGCACACCCAAGATTTTGCAACCACCTGCTGAAGAGCTTTAACAGACCGCTTATTCTTCAGCGTAAAACGATTGCAGTTGTATCGCGCTTTTCAAACGCCCTTTTTTTCAAACAACGCAATGGATTCAACGTGTGAAGTTTGTGGAAACATATCCATCACCCCAGCTTTAATCAATTTATAGCCTAATTCATGCACCAAAATTCCCGCATCACGCGCCAAGGTTGAGGGATTACAAGAAACATAAATAATTTGCTGCGGTTGCCAGCGTTTTAGATTGTGTAAAACCTCACTCGCGCCCGCGCGGGACGGGTCTAGCAACACCTTAGTGTAGGTCTGTCTTGCCCACGCCTGCCCGCTAACGTCTTTACTTAAATCCGCCGCATAAAACTCCACATTATCCAATTGATTTAGCAAGGCATTTTCTCTGGCATGGTGAATCAACGGCAAATCGCCTTCTACACCGACCACTCGCCCTGCTTGCGTTGCTAAGGGCAGGGTAAAATTGCCCAAGCCACAAAATAAATCCAGCACCACATCGTCTTTGGTTAAGGCAAATGTTTCCATTACGCGCCGAATCATTTGCCGATTAATCGCATAATTGACTTGCGTGAACATTGCAGGTCTAAACTTAAAGGTAATCCCATAATCGGGCAGCGCGTAGCTGGGCAACACCTCAGGCTCACCGTCTAGCGGCTTAATGGTATCGACTCCTTTGGATTGCAGACAGATTGAAATACCGTATTGATGGGCAAAGGTGCGTAAAATTTCTTTGTCTGCATCACTGGCAGGCTGCATCACCCGAAACGCGAGTACACAATCACTATCGCCAATCGCGACTTCAATTTGCGGAATTTGCGCTTTGATGGATAATTGCCCAATCATCTCAGACAGTGCTAATAAATTTTCCCCAATCAGTGGGTGCATTACTTTGCAACTGTCAATTTCGGCTAAAAACGGTTGTCCACGTTCCCGAAAACCGACTAGAACCCTGCCTTTTTTCTCCACATATTTCACGCCCATCCGTGCTTTTGCACGATAACCCCAATGGGCGGCGGTTAAAGGCTGCCAAATATCTGGAATCTCTACTTTACCTAAGCGGCTAAACTGCTCTTGCAATAAACCTTGTTTTAACAAAATTTGCTGCTCATTGGCAACGTGCTGAAAACTACAGCCACCACAGATTCCATAATGCGCACATTCGGGTCTAACCCGTTCAGGAGCAGGTTGGATAATTTTTACCGCCCGCCCTTGGTTATAATCTTTGTGTTTATCCGTATAAACAAATTCAATTTTCTCACCTGCAAGCGCGTCATCAATAAACACCACTTTTCCGTCAACGTGCGCCACGCCACGTCCGTCGTGGGACAATGATTCAACGGTTGCAAGGGTTGGCTCTTGGGAAAAGGTTTTTTTGCGCGTTCTGTGTCGTGCCATAATTATTTTTGTTTCCAGTTATTGTTTGAAACTTCATACCACCAACCCGCTTGTGCATTGCTAATCCACCGCCCTGCAAAGGTTTGTTTAATTTGTCCATACCAATCAGAATGCCCATTCGCATTCGCAATCGCATGATACAATTCTTCACGGTCACTATTTTCTGCACTGACTAATTTCGTTGCCGCATTACGGTCTTTTAAAGGAATGCTGCTGGCATCTTTGACTGCAACCAGTCCATCCCGTTTAATGCCAATAAAGCCTTTGCTATAAAAACTATCCAAACTAGAAAAACGGGCTTTCATTTTTGCCTGTATCCTGCGAATGTCCTCGCTATCAATATCTAAATCCGCCTCTTCTGCTTGGGCAGGGCTAATAATCTGATTTAACCCTATTTCTAACCAATGCAAGGCCGCTTGTTGCCAGGGATTTGCTTGTGCTTTGGGTTCGATTTTCTTGGCAGGCTGATTTTCTTGAATTTCTTTGATAATTTGATCAGCCGCTTTTTCAGCCGCAGCGGCAGGAAAGTAAATATTAATGGTGACGCACGCCGTTAAGAGCATTGCGCCAAGTAGAGTTAGTTTTTTCATAAAGGTTCTCGCTTAATGTCATTCAAAGATAAGTAATGAGTCAAAAGTTGCTGGAGCTTGCTTAAATCCTTTTTTAAGAAAGGGGCTTTTAACTCTGTGGGTTGCATAAGAAAAAGTGGGGTGACGTTTAAAATAGGATGAGCGACTAATTTATTTTTTCAAATGCGCTTCTAATGCTTGTAAACGTTCTTTTGAGCCTATGTCCATCCAAAACCCTGTAAATAATTCACCTGTAATGAACCCTTGTGCCATTTTTTCCAGCAGCAACGGCGCAAGTTTTCTTTTTCCAGCGGTTAAATTGGCAAACAAGTGCGGATGATACAAACCAATTCCGCTAAAAGTAAGTTTGGGTTCGCCCGTTGTCTGCAAAACCCCAGTTTTGGATAAATAAAAATCGCCGTTGGAATTATGCGCAGGATTGGCAATCATCACCAAATGCGCTAAACCGTGCAGCGGTTTTTGCAAACTGGTAAATGGAAAATCACAGGCAATATCGGCATTTACTACTAAAAAGGGTGCATCGCCCAATAAGGGCAATGCTTGTATAATACCACCTGCGGTTTCTAACGCGGTTTCTTCCACCGAATACACAAGCGTTACGCCAAATTGCTTGCCATCTCCCAAGGTTTGCCTAATCTGCTCGCCCAAATAAGCCACATTTATCACAATTTCAGAAAAACCTGCCCGCTGTAAATTTTCAATAGTGTATTGAATCAAAGGCTTACCCGCGACACACAGTAACGGTTTAGGACAGGTATCGGTCAAAGGACGTAATCGTTCACCGCGTCCTGCGGCTAAAATCATCACCTTCATAATTTATCCTGATAAAAAGGCAAAACGTTCTGTTGTAAATAACTATAAAAATCGCTCAATTCAGGATATTTTTGACACACTTGCTCTACATATTGCATGGTGCGGGGAATGTCGGCTAAATAGCCCGATTTGTTATCGCGCAAATGCAGTCGAGCAAAAATGCCGATGGCTTTTAAGTGCCGTTGCAAGCCCATTAAATCAAACCAACGAATAAAGGTTTCTAAGGAACAATCCAGCAATTTTGCAGCGGATAAATGCTGAAAATAATCACTGACCCAAGCGTCTAATTGCGGTTGTGTCCACGCGATATAACAATCCCGCAACAGTGATACTAAATCGTAAGTAATCGCCCCAATCACAGCATCTTGAAAATCAATCACACCGGGGCTGCCATTTTCCTGATACATCAAATTGCGCGAATGGTAATCGCGATGTACGCAAACTTGCGGTTGTGCCAATGCCGATTCAATCAACAACTGATTTAACGGTTGTTGTATTTGAATTGGCAAGGTTTTGCCTAAAAGTTGTTGCAAAAACCAGTCATAAAAAAGCGATAACTCTTTTTCTAATAACGCGGCATCATAATGCGGTAAGTCCGTGGTTTTCGGACAAGTATTGCGTTGCAGTTTCAATAATTCTTGTAACGCAGGTTGATACAGCGCGGTAGCGGTGTCGGTGTTGAGATGTTCCAATAAACATTGTCCACCAAAATCATCCAGCAACAAAAAACCTTGGTTGATATTTTGCTGATGAATGCGTGGCACATTGACTTGGGATTGCGCAAACAGTCGTGCAACTTTAATAAAAGGGGCGGTATCTTCTAATTCAGGCGGCGCGTCCATGACAATGTGTTGTCCCTGCGTATGGCGAACCCGAAAATAACGCCGAAAACTCGCATCACTTGAGGCAGGTTGGAAAGAAATAAGGGTTAAGCCTAAATCATTTTCGAGCCAATCAACAATTAATTTGGCACGGGTATCGAGTGTTGTCATGGGAAATAAGCGTTTTATTGTAAAGAGACGGGCTATTTTAAGGTAAAATAACTTTTTTGTATTTTATTCGCTGTTTGCACTATCAAGCCACTAAACCAACCCCCTTAAACCATGTATCGTCACTGCCTTGTTCTTTTTTTAACTTTTTACACTGAGCTGAATGTTGCCGCTGCGGTTAGTGATTGGAATTGTGAAAAAAATGAAGCAGGTGAATGGGCGTGTGTGACAGAGGTAAAAAGCAATAAGGTCAATAAACCGCGTCCAGCTGTCCCTGTTAAGCCTATTCCGACTGTTAAAAACAAGCCACTTCCTGTTACAGAAAATCCAGTTCCTGTTGCTCCCGCGCCGATAGTTAAACCAATCCTCAAACAAACGCCGCCTGTGGTTTTAAAAGCCGAACCGTTGCCCATTACCGACAATCCTATTCCTGTGACAAAAAAAGCCCAGCCTTTAGTGTCTGGCACAAAACCTTTGCCTGGTAAAGCCCCGATTCCCTTTAAAAAAGGTGTTGCGGCTGAACAACCCCCTGCGATTGATACGGCTCTTAATAATCCTGAAGGTTGGCGTTGCGCACCCAATAATGAAAATGCAACCTGGGATTGTCAATTGGTGGGGGCGAATCCGAAAGGAAAAGTTCATCTTGTGAATGATGAAAGCAGTCGTATTCATTTAATCGACCCCGCTTTTAGCAGCCAAGAAGAACGGGTGTTTAAAAATTTGCAAACCGAATTTCCGTTTGACCCGTGGGAACAATGTTCTGCGCCCAATTTGCCCAAGCGCAAAGTCGAATCGCATCGTGAATTACGCGACACCACGCCGTTGGAAATTGATTCGGATTATTCTGAAGTGTTTGACAAGGAAGTGACAGGCTTTGTTGGTGGGGTTGATATGCGGCGCGCTGACCAACATTTAACCGCTGACATGGCAAGTTACGACACGGTTTCTGAAATGATGGACACCCAAGGCGATGTGTATTACAGCGAAGATGGTTTAGCACTTTATAGTCGCAGTGCCACCTTAAAAATGGCAAGTGATAAATCCATTTTGCGCGATGTGTTGTTTGAAGCAATCGGCCCTTATCGGGGCAGCGCGGAAGTGGCGTATCGGGATAGTAAAGACTTATCCCATTACAAACAAGCCGCTTACACCAGTTGTCATCCGGGTAATCAAGATTGGGTGATTCATGCCGAGCGTTTAAAAATGAATCGGGAAACCGGTAAAGGCGCGGCAACTAATGCGTGGCTAGAATTTAAAGGTGTGCCGTTGTTTTATACCCCCTATATCAATTTTCCGTTAGATGACCGGCGCATGACAGGCTTTTTACCGCCGTCGTTTAGCAATACCTCACGCAGCGGTTTTCAATTAAGTATGCCGTTTTATTGGAATCTTGCTCCCAATTATGACTTATTACTTAAACCGCGCTATCTCACCAAACGTGGGCCACTGTTGGATGCAGATTTTCGGTATTTAACTGAAATGACCCGAGGTTCTGTGGGGGTTGAGTTTATGCCTTACGACCAAGTGCGCGACAGGTCGCGTTTTTCTGGCACGGTTAAAAATACCACCGTCTTTACGCCACGTCTGTTCAGTGATATAGATTTAAACTATGTGTCAGATAAAGATTATTTTTACGAATTAGGCAATAGTCTTAGTTTTACCAACAACCGCTATATTCAAAGTCGCGCTGATTTAAATTATAACCGTGAAGGGGTGTCTTTCTTAACGCGGTTTGAAGCGTATCAAACCATTGACAATACCGTTGCAAAAACCGATAGACCGTATCAAAAATTGCCACAAGTGCTGTTAAATTTAAATCATGCGTTTAATAGTGTTGTGCCTGTTCAAACCACGATGGAAAACGAATTTGTGTATTTTTATCGCAGTGGCAGAACCAGTGGACAGCGATTTAACACCAAGCCATCGGTCAGTTTGCCTTTCGGCGGCTCAGGGGCGTTTATCACCCCTAAATTTTCTTTACAATACACCCAATATTTTTTGGACAACCAAGTTGTAGGACAACAACGCAATATCAGCCGTTTTTTACCGATTGCCGCGCTGGATACAGGGGCATTTTTTGAAAGCAAACTCAATTTTGCGGGCAGTTCATTACTACATACCATTGAACCCAGAGCGTATTATTTATATATTCCACGCACCAATCAAGCCAATATTCCTATTTTCGACACCTCAATTTATGACTTTACTTTCAATAGCTTATTCCGTGAAAACCGCTTCAGTGGCACAGATAGGGTGCAAGATGCTAATCAACTTTCTTTGGCAGTCACGTCCAAATTAATTGATGGACAATCGGGTTTAGAATATTTGCGCTTAAATTTAGGACAGCAATACTATTTTGCTAATCGAAATGTCACCTTGCCTAATCACACGGTGGAAAATACCCGAATGTCAACGGTGATTGGCGAATTAAGCGGTCATGTCAATGAGCATTTATCTTTTAACACGGGGCTACAATGGGATCCTCACTTAAATGATGTAACCCGCGGCATTGCCTCGATGCAGTTTACTAACAGCCCTAAGCAAATCATCAATCTTGGTTATCGCTATCGGAAAGACCCGATTGAGCAAAATCAAGTAATTCAAAGTGATGTGTCTTTTTATTGGCCGATTTATGATGATTGGTATGCGACAGGACGCTGGCTGTATTCTTTAAAACACAATATGACCCAAGAAAGTTTTATTGGTTTGGAAAAAGACAGTTGTTGCTGGCGATTTAGCATTTTAGGACGGCGATTTACCAATAATTTGAGCAACACCATTGATACACAATTGCAAACAGGCGTTTTTGTGCAGTTTGAATTAAAAGGCTTAAGCACGATTGGTGATAAAGTGGATGACTTTTTAGAACGCAATATTTCTGGCTATCAAAACCCACATAGAAAAGATTAATATGACAAACCGATTACACCTTGTCCTGATAGGACTTCTTTCACTGACTTGCAGTTTGGCAAAAGCCGAGCCTTTAGACCAAATTGTGGCGGTAGTCGAAGAAGATGTGGTATTGCACAGCGAGTTAGACCGCGAAGTGTTTGATATTACAGAAAAGTTAAAAGCCAATAAAGTGGCGATGCCGCCTGCCAATATTTTAAAAAGACAAGTTTTAGAGCGAATTATTGTGCAGAAATTGCAGCAACAGATGGCGCAAAAATCAGGGGCGCAAGTCAGTGATGAAATGTTGCAAAGTGCGGTTGCAGATATTGCCAAAAACAATAAAGTGTCCGTGCCGCAGTTTAAAGAAATGCTGATTAAACAAGGCATGAACTACAAAACGTTTGAAGAAAACATTAGCAACGAAATTATTATGAACCAGTTGCGCGGTCGGGAAATCGGCGCTCGGATTAAAGTCACCGACAATGAAATTAACCATTATTTAGAAACGCAAGGCAGTTTAGGGGGCGGCAACGTTAGTTATCATCTTGGACATATTTTGGTGTCCATTCCAGAAACCGCTTCGGCGGCGATGATTCAAAAAGCAACCGATAAGGCGCGTGACATCGTGGCAAAATTGCGTAAAGGGCAAAATTTTTCCCAATTGGCAATGAGTGTTTCTGATGATGAAAATGCCTTAAAAGGCGGCGATTTAGGTTGGCGAACCTTAGGACAAATCCCGACTTTGTTTGTGGAAACCCTGACAAAAATGAAACAAGGGCAAGTGGCAGAGCCGATTCGCAGTCCGAGTGGCTTTCATATTGTTAAATTATTGGAAGAAAAAGGGCGGGTCAAATTAGAAGCCCATCACATAATGACCAAAACCAAAGCGCGGCATATTCTTATTAAAACTAATGAGATAGTCAACGATGATGAAGCGCAAAAAAAGCTGTTAGCCTTAAAACAGCGGATTAAAGAAGGGGATGATTTTGCGACATTAGCGCGGGCGCATTCGGATGATAAAGGCACGGCAATAAAAGGGGGCGATTTAGGCTGGGTTGTTCCGGGTGCGTTAGTGCCGCCTTTTGAGCAAGCGATGAATAATTTAAGCTTAAACCAAATCAGCGAACCTGTGCAGACTCAGTTTGGCTGGCACATTATTCAAGTGCTGGAGCGGGAAAAGAAAGACAATAGTAGTGAGTTTAAAAAAAATCAAATTGCCGATGAAATTCGCCGCCGTAAAATAGAAGAAGAAACAGAGCTGTGGTTGCGCCGATTGCGTGATGAGGCTTTTGTACAAGTTTATTTGGAACGACTTTAAAAAATGGATGTAGCATCGCCGCTTTCCATCGCTTCTTTGACAAAAAAAGAAGAGAAATTTAAAAAACGCTTAGAACGCATTTTAAAACAGCAGGATTTAACTTTACAGCGTGATTTAATTCTGCGTGTTTGTCAGCAATTAGAGATAGATTTAGTTGACTGCGCGGCGGCATTGGTGTTGTTAAGTCAATCTAATTTATATCCTAGCAGCGCATTACAAACGACACCCTCAACGGCTCAACGACTGATTGAGACTGAAAAATCCGTTTCACTCTCGCCATTGGTTCCTGTTCCTAAAATGATTTGTTATCGGGTTGAGGTTGGAGCAAAACATGAAGTGACAGAAGAGGCGATTAAGGCAGTTTTTGTCAAGGAAGCGGGGGTGGATATTAAAATGATTGGCAAAGTGACGATTCATTTTCACTATACTTTAATTGAATTACCCGAAGGAATGCCGACGGATATTTATCATTTGTTGACAACGGTGAGTTTGCAACAGCAAAAATTGAACATTAAACGCTTAAAACTACGCGACCGTTCTTACTCAACAGGGCATTTGCGCCGCAAACGTTAATTTTAACCTTGCAAAAAAGGATTGTGCCGCATTTCAGCCCCAAAAGTTGATAGTTCGCCATGTCCTGGAATAAAAGTCACTTCTTCACCCAAATTCCACAAATGCTGCTTAATCGAGGCAATGAGTTGGCTATGATTGCCGCGCGGTAAGTCAGACCGTCCAACTGAATTTTTAAATAACACATCCCCTACAAACGCCAATTGCAACGGACGATGAAACAGCACAATGTGACCGGGTGTGTGACCTGGGCAATGCAAGACTTCTAACACCTGCTCGCCAAACTGTACAGTATCCCCATGCTTTAACCAACGGGTCGGCGCAAAGGTTTTTACAGACGAAAAACCAAACCGCTGGCATTGACTGGGAATAGCAGTAATTAAAAACTCATCATCGTGATGAGGGCCGATAATCGGTGCTGCAAATAAAGCGGCAAGTTCTGCTGTACCGCCAACGTGGTCTAAATGCCCATGCGTTAAAATAATCAGTTCTAAGCTCACATTTTGTTGTTTTATTTCCGCACACAATACTTCAACATCGCCGCCGGGGTCGATTAACGCGGCTTTGCCTGTTTTTTCACAAACTAATAAAGAGCAGTTTTGTTGATAGGATGTAACAGGAATAATAGAGACTTTCATAAAAGTTAGGATGTCTGGTAATCGTAAGGGTAGGTGGAAAATTAGCAAACTATGATGCGGCTTTCTACACAAATTGTAAACCCTTTGCATCACAGGGTTTAAGCGCACTTTCAGAGCTGAATTGTATTAAACAACCAATGCCATAGGGTTTATAGTTTCTGATTGTTTTTTAAAGACACTATTTTTTAGAATGCAATAAGGTAAAATGAGGCTGAAAAAAGCGCGGGTTTTCGCTGGTTGTTTTAGCGCATATCCAACAATTACGTCTATTATTTTGCAGGCACGGTTATGTTTACAATAAAAAGAAAAAATTTAAATTATATCAAGCCACACTTTATTTTATTCGCACTGTTGTTTTTAGTGACTCAAACGGTATTTGCTGATTATCCAAGCCAGTCCGAGACGGTCATCAATGATTATGCTGCCATTATTGAGCCTGCCCAGCGCGATAAAATTAGTAGGTTAGTTGCCGATTTAAAACAACGCCAATCTATTGATGCTGTAGTCGTAACAATTAATTCCATTCACGATTATGAAACAGGTGATAAAACTATTGAGTCATTTGCCACGAATTTATTTAACAGATGGCAAATTGGCAGCCAAGAAAATAACGATGCTATTTTATTGTTAGTTGCCATTAAAGACCGTAAAGTGCGAATAGAAGTGGGTGAGGATTATGGGAACAAGTTAAATAGTGCGATGCAATATGTGATTGATGAGCATATTTTGCCGCATTTTAGGGAAAATGCTTATAGCGAAGGCATTTATCAAGGGGTTTTTATGATTGCAAAACTATTAACCGCATCTGAGCAGGACGCTCAACCAAACACTTCGGGAACAAAATTTACTAACAATGATGAAACGTGGTGGGGACAGTCGCTGTCTTTTATCACTGAGCTGCTAGAGGATTTTAAAATCCAATTAGTCGCAGCTTTTTCAGGTCTTGTTGTTATTTGGCGTAGCATCACTTCCTATTTGCGCTATCGCCGCCGCCAGTGTCCACATTGCCGCATCACAATGGAACGTTTAAATGAACAAGCCGATGATGTTTATTTAGAACCTGGACAACAAAAAGAGGAAACATTAGAGTCGGTGGATTATGATATTTGGAAGTGTAAGCATTGCAATTATCACGCACTATTGCGCTATAACAGGTTTTTTTCCAGCGTTGAAACCTGTCCGCATTGTCATTATAAAACGGTTAAAGTAAGACGAACCACCTTATCAGAACCCACTTATACCTCAACAGGTAGAGAGAAAATTAATAAACATTGCAATCACTGTTCTTACCGTGATGAGCAGATTTTGATTTTGCCTCAACGTGTTCATAGCAGTAGTGGAAACAGTAATGGAAGCAGTAGTGGTGGCGGCAGTTCCTCAGGCGGCGGCGCGAGCGGCAGTTGGTAAACAGCAAAGAATTTGCGGTTGAAAAAAATAAATTCGTGTCAATTAGTCTTCTCTTATTGGTCAACCTATGCAAACACAGCAACAATTATGGCAGCAGCATTTTCCACAATTTATGGCGAGCCAAGGACAGCAGGTTTTCTATCCTGGGAGTTTATGTGAAAACTATCTGCTAATGCTGGAAGGGCGTATAAAGACACAGCTAATTTCAGAATCAGGGCGCGAAATTTTGCTATATCATGTCTGCTCAGGGGACTCGTGTGTTTTAACCACCTCATGCTTACTCGGTGGCAATTGTTATCCTGCCGAAGGCATTACAGAAAGCCCTGTTTTGGCGTTTGCCATCTCAGCGATTGCTTTTCACCGCTGCTTAGAGCAATCGGCTTTTTTTCGGGAGTTTGTGTTTAAAAACTTTGCCAATCGACTGGCAACCGTTATCTTGAGAATGGAAGAGGTTGTTTTTGATACGATTGACAGACGCTTAAGTCGATTACTTCTGACTTATAAGCAACCAACTGTAAACATCACGCACCAAGAGCTGGCCGCCGAATTGGGGACAGCTCGTGAAGTGGTTTCAAGACACTTAAAAAACTTTGAAAAACGCGGCTGGTTACGGTTAAACCGTGGAATCATCGAAATTATTAATCCAAATGCTTTAGCACAATCAATGGCTTAATTATTCAGCATCATTGCTTGATGATTGTTGATTTTTGGCTTCTTCGGCTTGCTCGTTTTTGATTAAACTTAAAAAAGTAAATCCAATCAATAAACCTAACACCGCCGCCATGACCAATGGCAAAGCAAAAGGAATGTCGTGGTGGTCTCGCATATTCATGCCAAAAACAGACGAAAAAATACTCAGTACAAAATCTATCATGTTGCTATCCTCACTTAAAATGTATAAAAGACATCAAACACTTTACAATGTAGCTAACTTGTTAATGTCCGCCGTTATACTAGGCTAGTTAAAACAAATTCTCAGTGATTAAGTCACATCACATAAACAAATCTATAGCAGGGGGATGTTATGTTATACGAAGTGGAAGGCGATATTTTACTCAGCAGAGCGCAAGTCATTGGGCATGGCGTATCGGCAAATGATCCCATGAACCAAGGATTGTCAAAAATCCTGCACGAAAATTTTCCCTCTATGCACAAAGAGTTTCATCATTGGTGTCATCAGCATCATCCAAAACCTGGACAAGTTTGGCTGTGGCAAGGCTTGGCAGAAACCAAAATTGCCCATTTAATTATTAAAGACGGTGGCTATACCCATCAACCTGAAATAACCAAAACCAGTTCCAGCCACATCAAACACGCGCTTCATGCGTTAAAAAAGCTTGCGGTTAAAGAAAAATTTAGCTCCATTGCCCTGCCGCGTTTAGGGACAGGCATTGGCGGCATAGATTGGGCTGAAGTTTTACCGATTATTCAGTATGAATTAAGCGATTTAGCCATTCCTGTTTATGTTTACAGCCATTACAAACCGCAAAAACGAGCCATTGAACCGCGCTAATCAACAAATTCGTGGTAATTGTTCACCACTGAGCAAATCTAACACCCGCTCAATCCCCATTGCCGTTTTTAAAGTGACATAGCCTTTTTCATCAATGGCCATCACCGTGCCGATTTGCACAGCGTGTTTGCCAGTTTGGTGACGATGCAAAATCGCTAGTGCATCAGTGACTTGTGTTGCGGGTAAAAACAACACACAGCAGCCTTCGTTGGCAATATATAACGGGTCAAAGCCCAACAGCTCACACGCACTTTTTACGTCCTCGGCAATCGGAACGGCAGTTTCACTGATTTGTA
>JFJP01037477.1_pt1 | contig 27455 bp, 12 predicted proteins | sample 431651 | NCBI WGS metagenome assembly JFJP01 (sample SAMN02602958, study PRJNA72255) | Microbial mat metagenome, whole genome shotgun sequencing project. | biome: fresh water; feature: sink hole; material: water; isolation source: purple microbial (photo- and chemosynthetic) mats found in...
GAATTTATTGATTTACGTCAGAAAATAAAGTTTGAAAAAAATGAAGACACAAAAGTAAATCTAATAAATGATTATCTTGAAATTGGAACATCTTATAATTTTATACTCAATGAAAAGAATTATTAAGAATGAAAATTCCAAAATAGTCGAAGGTAAATTAAATTATCCGGCAAAGGCTTCTGAAATTAGAACAATTTTAGAACAAGAGCAAAATGGATTTTGTGCTTATACCGAATATCGCATTACAGCAGGTTTTTCAACAGATGTAGAGCATTTTAATCCAAAGTTAAAAGACAGCAATGACGATAATTATTACAATTGGTTTGCAGTGAGCCACAAATGGAATAATTTTAAAAGCAATAAATGGTCTGATTTTCAACCAGTTTTATATCCAATTGCAAAAGATTTGGAAGAAAGAGTTATTTATGACAAAGAAGAAGCTATTTATCTTTGGAAAGAAAATGATATTGAAGCCCGAAATTTAATTAAATTATTGAATTTGAATGATAATAAACTTGTAAAAGAGCGAAAAGCAAAAATTGAATTGCTAAGAACGCTTTTTGGTGAACAAGAAAAAGAATTATCATTCAAAAAATGGTTAAATCATCCGAAATCAAAAAAAGATTTAATCGAATTTAGGCGAGCAATAGAAGAAGTATTCGATATTAATTTAGAAAATGAATAAAAAAATATAGCATTATGGCATCAAAAGCAATAAATATAAATGTAAAAGTTTGGCGACAAGCTAGCCCAAAAGACAAAGGAAAGTTTGAAACCTACCCACTCAAAGACATTTCGGTAGATAGCTCTTTCCTCGAAATGATGGACGTTCTCAACGAACAGCTCATCACCGAAGGCAAACAACCTGTGGCTTTCGACCACGATTGCCGCGAAGGTATTTGCGGAATGTGCAGCCTCTACATCAACGGACGCGCTCACGGACCCGACGAAGAAGTTACTACTTGCCAACTACACATGCGCAAGTTCCACGACGGACAAACCGTAGTGATAGAGCCTTGGCGTGCAGGCGGTTTCCCTGTGATTAAAGATTTAATGGTGGATAGAGGTGCTTACGAAAAAATACTTCAAGCCGGAGGTTTCGTTTCCGTCAATACTGGAGGTGTACCCGATGGAAACGCAATTCCAATCCCCAAAGCCGATGCCGATGAGGCAATGGACGCTGCTTCGTGCATTGGTTGCGGTGCCTGCGCTGCTACTTGCAAAAACTCTTCGGCTATGCTCTTTGTGGCTGCCAAAGTTTCGCAGTTGGCACTTTTGCCACAAGGAAAGATTGAAGCAACTCGCCGTGCCAAAAATATGGTTGCTAAAATGGACGAACTAGGCTTTGGAAGCTGCACCAACACAGGTGCTTGCGAAGTGGAATGTCCCAAAGGCATTTCAGTTGCACACATCGCTCGCCTAAACCGCGAATATTTAGTAGCAAACTTAAAAGGATAATTTTCCTTTTTATTGTTTTGAAAAGATAAAAATGAAATTATCATTTTTATCTTTTCTTTTTTTTTTAGAAGTTGCAAAACAAAAATTAAACACCAATACTATTTCATTTTGAGAAAAAACGTTGTTCTTTGTTTATTTTTAAGCACTTGACAAAACAAAATATACAATTAATTTTGGTTTTCTACTTATATTAAGAAATAACCACACTCGAAAGCGAAGATTTGATGCCTTCAAGCGAATTGGCAATGCGCAACATTTGTTCAATTGCGCCAGCAATTTGAGCATTTTGTCCAAAACCTTTCATCTTTTGTTCGCGCATAAAAATTTCTTTTATTTCGTGCCACCGTTTTTTCTCTACTTCCGAAAGTTTATTGGTAATTTCTTTAAATTTCAACAAATTAGCTTCTGCGCTACTGGTTAGCGTTTGCGATTCGCTTTCGTAGTGCGACAATATTAAGGTTTCCAGCTCTTTATCGTTCATTATTGGCATTAACTTCTCAGCAAGCTTGTTCATATTTCGGTACGAACCTTGCAATTTAAAAGCTGGTTCGGTTCTATATTGTTCTTGCTGTGCAGCCGAAGCGATATATTCTTGATTTACAAGCGATATAATATCTCTAACTCGAATCATTTTTTTCAATATTTCCACGTATTCCGTAATCTCCTCTGGCGAATGGCTTGCTTCAAAGTCAAGACCATCTTTATTGCCTGTTTCAGCTATTTTTACCAATGTGTAAACATCTTTTTGACTTTTTCCGGCTAGTTTTGCAAGTATCGAATTTGCCGTTAAACTATTTTCTATATAGCTCAAATTGAACACATCAGCTGTATCGCCAATAATATCGCCAAGGTTGTAAATGTCGGCACGGTTTGCTAACATATCCGGTATTTTGAACTTGTCGCCACTTTCGGTGTAAGGATTTCCCGCCATTACAAGGCACACTTTTTTACCTCTGAAATCGTAAGTTTTTGTTCGCCCTTTGTAAACTCCTTCTATTTTGCGTTGTGCATCGGAAAAAGAAATAAATTTCTGCAAAAATTCTGGGTTACAATGTTGAATATCATCTAAATAAATCATAACATTGTCGCCCATTTCAAACGCCAAATTTAATTTCTGAAGCTCTTCGGCTGCCGTTGCATTGGGTGCCTCTTTGGGATCAACAGAAGTTACTTGATGCCCAATTGCAGGTCCATTAATCTTCATAAATATGATTCCCAAGCGGTTAGCAATATATTCCATAATCGTGGTTTTTCCATAACCTGGAGGCGAAATGAGCAACAACAAACCCATTAAATCGGTGCGCTTGTTCTCGCCAGCAGTACCAATTTGTTTGGCTAGATTTGTTCCTATCAAAGGCAAATAAAGCTTATCAATCAATTGGTTACGCACAAACGAACTTAATACACGAGGCGTAAATTCATTTAAGCGCAATTCTTTTTCGTAATTTGCAATCAATTGTTTTTTCAGCTCTGTGTATTTTTCAAATACAGGAACTATTGTTTGCTCATAAGTTTGCAATTTTTCGATGAACTCATTGAATTTCAGCTTATACTTCTGCTCTGCAATTGCATGGTGCGTGCCTTGAAATCCTAAAATTTCCACTTCCAAAGCCACTTCTATTCTTGTCTTGGAACTTAAATTGTCAAAAAACAATAGATTTGCTATTTCATTGATGTATTCTGTATTTGGATTTTGAATTTGATTAAAATAAGCTGTTATCCAGCTCTTTATGAGCATATATCGAGCAAAATCATTTTCGGAAAGTGTTCTCAAGCTTTGCAAAAATTTTTGATTCAATTGATTTTCTTTCAAGTAGCTCTGGAAATTCTCCATCAGTCGAACTGCCATTGAATCAACCACAAAGCTACCACTTCTACTAATTTCGTAAAACAAATATTCAGCCGCTTTTTGGGTGTTTATTTCTTCTTGAAAATTATTTATTTTGGTAAAATTTTGCATCTTTTGCGCTAATTCAAGCACAAGCGGTTCGTACTCTTTTGAATCGGGAAAAGCTTCCATAACAATGCCAAGTGCTTTCATTTGGTGGCTAAGCATTGTTTTTTCGCCATTTTTGAAGCTTTTTTGCCAAAAATATTCAGCCAAAGCTCGCACCGAAGGCGAAAAATAAAGTAAATCTGCTTTACTCCTGATATTCAATAGTTGTTGCAAAATCAACGCAGCATCAAAATCGTGAATCCCTTTTATATAGCCTTCGTTGTAACGAACAGCCATAAATTTATGAATATGATCTTGCAAATTTTCATGAGTCCAAAGACATAATTCTTTGATTTGCTTACTTTTAACAGTTTCGTTATAAACCAAATACGCTAGATATTCCGCTCTGTAAATTGTTTGATTTTCCGAAATAATTGCCTGCGACCAAACTTGCTGGGTATTGTTAAACTCTTCGTTTTCAATCTTTTCAAAAAGCCCAGTTCCTGTTAGATGATAATACATCGAATTGTCTCTAAAAACAGTGGTTAAGCCCAGTTTTTGAGTATTTACCGAAAAATTATGCTTTCCAAACTGAATAATATTTTCGCCCAAAACAAAAAGCTCATTTTTGTCTTTTAATTGCCTAATTGTATCCTCTTTGATGGTTTTCAGGCGGCTTTGAATTTCATCGGCTTTTACGCTGTCCGATATTGCAATTAATTGATTTACAAGCTCCCTAAGCTTTTCAATCATCAAATCCGATGCGTAGTAACCATTAATTTCAGCTACCGTTTTGAATCGCGAAACTCGGTTGCTTATGGCTTTTAAAATGCGGTCTGCCGACTGATAAAGCGAATCTGCTTTTCTATTTCGAGCTTCGATAAGGCTAATTTTGCGTGATTCAAAAGCATCATAAATCTCCTCGCGTTTGCTAGCAATTAATTCAACAAATTCATTAAATTCCGAAAATTTGCCTTCCAATTCTTCCAATTGAACCATCAATTTGGTCAAATATTCATCGGTTTTTTCGGGGGCATCGCAAAGGTCTAAATAATTTATAACTCCTTGGCTAATAAGCTTTATTTGAGCATTAAACTCTGCTTTTCCTTCGGTAGTTTGTAATTCTTGGCGTTTGCGGCGCAAGTTAGCTCTTATTTGGTTAAAGCTAGAGTAAATTGTTGATATATTGTCGATTATGCGAGTTGTTTGAGTAGCATCTTCTATTTTCAAATTGCTCACAATATCAATCAGCATCTCAAGCTCTTGCGAAACTTGTTCTATATTTTGCTCTATCTTATTTGCCTCTATTACTTTATCTACGGTATCTATATTTTTCCGTATTGCTTCAACTCTGTCTTTATAAGGATTTAAAGCATCATTTTTGAGTAAAAATTCAACCGTAGCTTGCGATAAAATAGTATTCTGCTCCGAAATTTGCTTTTCGTGAAATTCAACTTCTTTCAAATTTACATAGCGCAAATCTTTTAACGAAATTAATTCACCCCTAATCTTGCGTAGTTCAGCCAAATAAAAAACAAACTCATCAATTTTTTCGAGTACACGCCTTTTGATAGCTTTTACTAGTTCATCAGCTAAAGTAATAATTTTTTGTACTTGTTCGCTTGTATTTTTCTTAATTCTAATAACTTTTTCAAACTCATCTATTGCCGAAGATGCCGCTTTATTTATTTCGCCAATAGGAATATTCAGCTCGGCAGCTTCGCTATTTGAAAGCCAATAATACGTATCTAAAATATCTGTCGATTTTTTAACCAAATCGAGATAAAGCCCAGAATAACTATCTTCTTTATTTATTAAATTAATTAACTCGGTACATTCAGCCATCGCACGCACTATGTCCTTGTTGCCGACTTTGAAAAGGAAACTTTCTTTTGCCTCTTGCATATCGTAATCTATTGCAACATAAGGAGTTTGCCAAATTTGTATGGCGTGATGTTTCTGCGCTTCGCTGTTGGTTCTAAAATAGCACATTTCGCCATTTTCAAAAATAGTAAAACCATTGCAAGCAATTGGAGTTGCCACTTTCTGCTCTATCAGGTTGTAAAGCAGCAACATATACGATTGTGAGGTTGGGTTATAAAAAGCATACATAAAATCCTCACCGTTTGGCGACGAAACGCGCTTTTCAAACATCATCTTTGAATTATCCAAATCGAAAAACTTCGATTCGCCATTTTGCAAATAATAGCCGTTAGCAAAAATAATTCCATGGTCATCGGGCAAAAGCACACACGAATCCTCCAAAGCATCAATGCGTTTTGCCTGCTGAATTTTCTGATTATAAACAAAATAGCGAAATTTTTGCTCTTGATAAGGTCTTATTTTAAGCACTATCAAATTACCAATTATGGAGTAATAAAACTCGGCATCGTCGAGTGTTTGGTCTTTATTATCAACATCTTCCGAGTAAATTCCCTTTCCTGAATCGGTATTATTATCCACTTTTATGGTCAAATCTCCTTCGGTTGTTTCAACAAAAACCTTGTCTTCTATCGAAATATGAGGGTGTTTGCCAGCACGATGGTCTTCGCGCGTAGGTCGTTTCCAAATAAATTCATGCTGGTCTGGAAAAATATACTCGTGGTCGCTTCGGTTGTTTAAATATTTAATAGTCTGATTTTCATTCTCTTCCAAAATTAGCCATTTGAACGTTTTTATGTCGTTCAACCCTTTTCCGATTCTAAAAACCATGAAAAGGTGCACGCCAATTACAGCAAATTTAACAAAATAAGTACTTTTGTAATAATTGTAAAGATTTGCAAAATCCTCAATAAACATCTTATCAGCCAGCAAGTTGCTTTCTATTTGCTTGAAATGATGCTCTTTGTATTCAAAAATACTAAATACATCGCTGATATTCATATCTTTACGCAAACCTCTATTGACATTGTAGCCAAAAAGAAATTTATCGCCCAAAGCCAACATATCGGAAGGAATGCAGGTATTTTCGGTTGTAATTCGTTCATTAGCAATTAATTTTGTTTCTATCGACCCAAAAACATCTTTACGTGCATCGTTAAGCACAACGAGCCTTGCACGCAAATCGTCACCTTGCTTTTTTAATCTTGCTTGAATTATTTCGTAAGTTCCTGATTCTAATTGATTTTCAGTTTGTTCCTGAATTTTATCCTTTTCAGCCATTCCTTTTGTATATTAAGTATTTTGTTTTTTGTGGAAGCAAATCAATTATCAAAAATAAGTTTTTTTAGATTAAAATCAAAGTATTTGAATAAAAAATATTACTTTTTTTCAAAGGCTTGCTTTATGCTTAAAATTTATTCTATTCTAAAATAAAAAAACAGGTATTTTCTTAATAAGCTTTACATTAGCTATTTTTTGTAAGAAAATCTAAAAATAACTATTTTTGAAAAATTAGTTTAAATTAGAAATTTCAGTATTTTTGAAATAAATAATTAGAATGGAACAATATTTTTTTTCAAATTAAAAACTATTTCTATATTTGAAAAAAATAATTAAAATGGAAAAAAGAATAAAATTATCAAATAATGGTCCAGAATTTTCACGAATAGTATCTGGATTTTGGAAATTAGGTGCAGGAAATGCCGAATTAAATTACCAGCAACGTGAAGAATTAGTTGAAAAGGCGATAGATTACGGTATTACAACCTTCGATCATGCCGACATTTATGGCAACTATTCCAACGAAGCCGAATTTGGCGAAGTGCTGAAACACAAGCCTTTCCTTAGGCAAAAAATGGAAATAGTTACAAAATGTGGCATTAGAATGATGTCGCATAAAAAACCGGAACATTTTGTGCCGTCTTACGATACAAGCAAGCAACATATTTTAAATTCTGTTGAAAATTCACTGCGCAATTTGAATACAGATTACATTGATTTATTGCTTATTCATAGACCAAGTCCGTTGATGAATCCACACGAAATAGCAGAAGCTTTTTTGCAGTTAAAGCAAACAGGAAAAGTAAAATTTTTCGGTGTTTCTAATTTTACTCCTTCACAATTTGAAATGTTAAATTCATTCACCGAGTTGGTTACCAATCAAGTCGAAATTTCACTTTTAAAACGAGATTTCTTTCTTAATGGTACTCTCGATCAATGTATTACCAAAGGTTTTGCTCCAATGGCTTGGTCGCCTTTGGGTGGTGGTAGTTTTTTTAAAGAAACAAACGACAGTAACATTCTAAAAACAAAGGAATTAGCACAACATTTGAGCCAAAAGTACAATGCAAAATTAGACCATTTATTAATTGCTTTTTTATTAAAACACCCTGCTAATATTATTCCTGTATTAGGTTCTTCAAAACCCGAACGATTGAAAATTGGAATGGAAGCTATTGATATTGAGCTTACTACAATGGATTGGTTCGCCCTTTGGCAAGCTGCTGGAGGCTTAGTTCCTTAATTTAAGTTATATTGCTTATTTTTAATTTGTTATACACAAAATTGAGTTTCTAAATATATGAATATAGAAGAGTTGCGAAATTATTGTATTACGAAAAAGGCTGTTACAGAGAGCTTTCCATTTGACGAAACAACTTTGGTTTTTAAAGTTGCCGGAAAAATGTTTGCACTCACCGATTTAGAAGGCGAATTGAGTGTTAATTTAAAATGTGAGCCAGAAAGAGCCATAAAATTGCGTGAAGAATATCCCGCAATAACTTCAGGTTACCACATGGACAAAAAACATTGGAACACAATCAAAATTGATGATTCTTTGTCCGATGCTTTGATTTTTGAATTGATAGATAATTCTTATGATTTGATAATTAGTAAATTAACTAAAAAGCAAAAACTTGAATTTGGTTTTAATATTTAATGTAGCAACAATTTATACAGAAAATAGCAAATTACATTTGTATAATATTTTGAACTAAAAAGTTTAAAAATTCTATTATTTTATTTACTTTTGCAGCCTAAAATAAATCCCAATATTCTAAATTATAATATGGAAAGTACAAATAGTTTTAGTGGAATCGAGTTAGTCTTGCACGTTGCGGGCAATGGAACGGAAGAAAACGTTTTTAGAAAAAAAGAAGACGGGCAAGATGTTTTTTATAATTCGTATTCGCACGAGGGAATATCTAAAAAAGATGATTTTTGGTCGGGACATCAAGACCGATATGAGTCATGGGAAGAATTTTGGAGTGAATTTATTGAGCTCGAAGAATGGTGGTTTTATTACAAACCTATTCATGTGCATAGAGATTATAAAGATTTTATTCTCAAAGAGTTATTAATAATTTCCGAAAAAATTAAGCAATTAGCCGACAAAGGAAATATGGGCTTGTGGCGCGAACAATGTGTTAAATTATCATAATTAACAAGAAATGGTAAAGTGAAAAATGATGTTTTTTTAATACTTTCTTTGAAAAAAATATTCATTTTTCATTTATTATTTTTTTTTAGTCTTGCTAGTTATTCACAATTAAACTCAAATTTTAGAGAAAAGCAAATTGTTTTAAGTTCCGATTCATTAATTGTTGATAGTCTTAGTATTATACCAAATTCTTTATTTTTATTCGACTCAAATACGCAACTAGTTTCTGATAATAAATACCAAATTAATTATTTCTCATCACTTCTAATTTTCGATTCTGCTTTTGTAGCTCAACATAAAAATATTAAATTTAAAATACAGTATCGAATTTTTTCTACTGCTTTGAATATTACTTATTTTCATAGAGATACATTTCTAATTGTAAATCCACTTTTCGAACGGAAAAAAAATTATAACAACTTTATTTCAAATAATCAGTCTTTTTTGTTTGATGATGATTTAAAAAAAGAAGGAAGCATTTCGCGCGAAATAGCACTTGGCAATAAGCAAGATTTAGTTTTAAATTCCAATTTTAACCTCCAGCTTTCGGGTAAATTAACGTCCGATATTTCTATAATTGCTTCTATTTCAGAAAATAATATTCCCTTTCAAGCCGATGGAAATACACAACAATTGCAAGAATTTGATAAAATTTTCATCCAAATCTCTAATGTAAATCAGAAATTAACGGTTGGTGATTTTGAAATTTTTTCACCAGAAGGCTATTTTCTAAAATTAAATAAAAAGGTAAAAGGTGTTTCTTTTGAAATTATCGAAAAATATAAAACTTACCATTTAAAAAATGCTTTTTCTGCTTCAATTTCAAAAGGAACTTATCATAGAGTCAAAATACAAGGCATCGAAAATAATCAAGGTCCATATAGATTGTATGGTATTTATAATGAGTTATTTATAATAGTTTTATCTGGAAGTGAAAAAGTTTTTTTGAATGGGAAATTACTCAGCAGAGGCAGTGAATTTGATTACACAATTGATTATAATAAAGCTGAAATTCAATTCAATAATACTGTTCCAATTACAAAAGACAGCCGAATAATTATTGAATTTGAGTATTCAGAGCAAAATTATGCTCGTTTTAACTTTTTTACAAGCAATGAATTTTCTACTACTCATGCAAAATACGGCTTTAATTTTTACTCGGAAAGTGATAGCAAAACACAAACAATTAATCAAGAACTCTCTGAAAATGAAAAACTTTTTCTTTCCGAAATAGGAAATAATTTAGAAAATGCTTTTGTCGAAAATGTTGAAAAAGTTGATTTTGACGCCAATTTTATTCTTTACAAAATGCAAGATACTTTGGTGGCTGATAAAATTTACTCACCAATTTACATTTACACAACTTCCGCTGATACAACTAATTACAAACTAGGATTTACTTTTGTTGGTACAAATAAAGGCAATTATGTGCGCGAAAATTCTATTGCAAATGGAAAAATATACAAATGGATTGCACCTGTTAACAATTTGCCACAAGGTGATTATGAGCCAATTAAGCTCTTAATTACGCCCAAAAAGAAGCAAATGCTAACTTTTTGGGCAAAAAATAATTTCGGAAACAAGCTAAGCTCTGATATTGAAATTGCATTGACTAACAGCGACTTAAATACTTTTTCAAGCATAGGAAATTCTGAAACTAAAGGCGTTGCATTTTCAGGAAGCATAAGTTTTCCTTCCGAAAAGTATTTAATTCGGATTAAACAACTTGATTCTATTGCACAAAAAGATTCGCTTTTTGTAGGAAAAAGGGAAAAGAAAAAACCGTATTTCTTTTCTACACTTAAGTATCAATTTGTGCAAATGAATTTTAGTGCACTCGAAAATTTTCGAGAAGCTGAATTTGCTCGAAATTGGAACTTTTTGCAACAACCCAAGGGTAACGAAAGTAGTTTGAATTTGCAACTAAATTATGTGAAGACCGATAGTAATTTATTTGTTTATAATATTGATTATTACAATATTAGTACAGAATATAAGGCAATTAAAAATACTGTTTTGGCACGAACGAAAAATAAAAATTTTCGCAGCTTTTTTACAGGAAGCTATCTTTATACACAAAGTACTGCCTACGAAAGTAATTTTATTCGCTATAATTCTGAAATAGAAAGACTTAACAATACACACACACTAGGAATAACACATAATTTAGAATACAATGTGTGGAAGAAAAAACAAACCGACTCGTTACTAAATAATTCATATTCTTTTTTCGAATTCGATTTTTTTATAAAAAATAAGCTAGAATCTAAAAATAAGTGGCAAATTGTTTACCAATTTAGAAATGACTTTTTACCTTATCTTAATTCTCTTAAAAACAATTCATTATCTCAGGATTTGAATTTTAATGTTAAATTTTTGCAAAATAAAAGCAATGTATTTAAAACCAGTTTTATTTTTAGAAAATTAGAAATTAAAGATACTTTAGACTTGACTATAGAACCACAAAATTCATTTCGAGTGCAATTAGAGCATGCTCTTAAATTACGGAAAAACTTTTTAATAACTTCTTTGCTTTATGAAAATTTCACAGGCTTGGAACTTCAGCGCGAATATTCTTATTTTGAAGTAAACCAAGGACAAGGCAACTATGTTTGGAAAGATTACAATTTGAACACAATTAAAGAATTAGATGAATTTGAAATATCTAATTTTCAATATGATGCTAACTATATTCGTGTTTGGCTACCAAGTAGTAATTACCAAAAAGTATATGGAAATAAATTTAATTTTTCGGTAAAATTAGAGCCTAACCGTATTTGGAACAAAAAGAACGGTATAAAAAAGGTATTTTCAAATTTTTCGGATTATTTTTCATATAGTGCAGAACAAAAAACTGATGTTCAGGATTTTATTCCATATTTATTCAATGATGAATCGCTAGATTATTTTCAAACATTGAATTTTTCGGCTCGCAATATTTTTTCATTTAATAAAAGTAAACGCGTATTTAATTTCGACCACGTTTTTACAAATAATAAGGTATTTTTAATGTCTGCAAACGGCTTCGATTTTTCAGAAAATAGAGGAAGTGAATTCAAGTTTAAACTGCTGTTTTTAAAAACTTTTACATTCAGTAATGATTTTCTTTTGGGCAAAAAGAAAAATTTTTCGGAATATTTAATTATTCGTAATTATTCTATTGATATTAAGAAATTTAGCTCTATATTAAGTTATCAATACGATAGAAAATATAAATTTGACTTCAGCTTTTCTATTACTGAAAAGAAAAATACATTGGGTTTTGAACAAAGTTTTGAGAATAAATTTTCAGGTAAAATTGCTTATTCTATTGCATCAAAAAGTAATTTGAATATTTCAACAGATTTTATAAAAATTAAATTCAATAGCGAGTCTGTTAATTCATTGACTTATACTATGCTAGAAGGGCTATATCCTGGCAATAATGTTATTTGGAATATAACTTTTTTAAAAAATATTTCTAAAACCTTACAGCTTAATTTTAATTATTCAGGTAGAACAAACAAATCGGAAAAAATAATTCACAATGGAAGTGTACAAATTAAAGCTCTTTTTTAGTTCTTAAAATTTAAACTTTCCGAAAATTTAGCATTTCGGAAAGTTTTCTGGTAAATTAGAATTGCTTTGCAAGAACGCAAGTTTTTTTGTAACTTTTTACGGTTCCTTCCATGTCGAAAAGTTCTATAAAAATGATATAAATTCCCATATTTGCAACTTGATTTTCGTTATAAGTTCCGTCCCAAGTAAAAAAACCTTCTTGGTTAAGTAGCTCATTATTAGCTATTCTATATACTAATTTCCCATTTGTGTCGTAAATTAAAACATTTGCAGTATAGCCACTTTTATCAAGGTTGTAGCTTATGTACACTAAATCATCATAGCCATCGTTGTCAGGGGAAAATACTTCGGGGCTTATGGCAATAGTTTCATCGCTTGTTGGAGTTTCTTTGTATGCTGAATTTCTGTAAGTTGGCGTTGCAAAACCTACAAACTCAGAAGCAGAATGCCAATTTTGTTTATTATTTGTATTTACTTCTGTATCAATACGTTCAAGCGAAATTCCCTCTTTGTTTGAAAGTAACGCAAAGTGCATATTTTCGTTGTACGAGAAATCGTCGATAATGTCGATATTTTCATTCAAAATCACAATATTTCCTTCATTATCAGGCATTGAAGGGAGTGTATTTTGCAATACATTGAATTCATTTTCTGTATTATATGTTTTAATCGTATTTTCTTTGTCAGATGTAATAACAAAATAGTTGTTTGGAAACAATAAATTCGATTCTGTTATTAAAATTTTCGTCTTCAAATTTCCATTTTCATCTCTATTAGTAAGACTAAGAGTCTTTAAATCAATCACTTTTTCACTTCTATTGTAAAGCTCAATGAAATCAGAACCTTCGGGGTAAGGATTAAATAATACCTCATTAATTATTACATCTGATGGATTTGCTTTTTCGGGAATTGCAAAGCGAGCATTATAGGTTTGTGGCAATTTATTTCCTGCACAATCACTTATGTTTGAGTTAATTGTAAGTGTATAAATTGTTTTTTTTGCAAACGGCTGTTGAAATTTTAAAATGATAGAATAAGGCAGTTCTTCGCTTAGAATCAGTTCTTCTGGTTGCTTGATATCATTATCTACATTGAAGTTTGATAATTGAGGAATATTCTGAAAATCAATAATTTCATTAAAAGACAATTTTAATTTAGTTGAATCAATTAGCTCTAAATGCGTAAATTCAGGTTTTGAAATATCCGGATTTATGGCATATACTGAGTTTCTTTTCCCTGGTGTACCTCCTTGTCTGTCAATAGATTCCTTCCAGTTATCGGCTTCTTGACATAAATTATTTGGGTCGATGCGTTCGAGCGACCAGCCGCCATCGCGCTTTATTTCTGCTTGTATCCAACTCGAAGAATAATTAACTGACGTAATTGTTTTATTATCAATATTTTTAAGTTTAATCGACATTTCTGAATTAGAAAGACTAGGAAAGCCCAAAACAGGAAGAACTTTTCCAAAGCTTTCAAAATCAGAATAATCTTCGTCTTTGCACAAAATCAAAAATTCACCACTATTTATGTTGCAGTGATTTAATTTTTTTACGCTTGTATTTGCAATTAACTCCCAGTTTTTAAGTGTTATAGTGTAATTTGAACGGTTATAAATTTCAATATATTCCTTTGCTGGAAGTTGAACTCTTGGTTCTGGGTCTGGCATTATTTCATTAATAACCAAATCAAAAACTTCAGGCTTATGATAAATAAAGTTAATGTCTTGAATTTCAACAATATCACCTTCTACTGAACTTACATCTTGCAATGAAAGTTTGTAGTTTTGGTTGTTTTCAAAAGGTGTGTTAAATGTTAATTCAATACTTTTTTTATCGCTTAAAAGCTCAGAATTTGCAGGGTTTGAGCCTGTCGAAAGCATAAAATTTTGCTTGCTACTTACATAACTTGAACTTATTTCTTCGCTAAAATAGAGTGTTACTTTGGTCGAAGAATTAACTCCTATTTCATTGAATTTTAGAGGAATATAAGTAAATTCGTAGCTTGTCAAATCGATTATGTTTTCGGCTAAATCGCTCAATTGACTTATTTGAATTGTGTTTCTTGCGTCTATTTGAAAATTTTCGGCGAAAGATAATTCAATAATTTGCTTATTATCGCTATAATAATTTATCGTTTGTGGGTAAATATTATCATTAAGTTTGTAATTATTTATATCAAAAATAGTACTCTCTTTTAGAAATTCCGAAAATTTTATTCGTATTTTATTTTTTGTAATGGCTTTAAGTTCTTGAATATATGGTTTTTCTATGTCTGGAATTATTTCACCAACATAAATATCATCAAATCGATACAAATTGTAGCGGCTAGTTGTGGAGTAATCGCAATAAAAACCGAAATAATTAGATTTAGTAAACGTGTTATCTTCTGCATTTGCTTCAAAGGAATAATTTTCTTCATCAACTTTAGCTGAAAATATTTTCCACAGCCCATTTGCCTCTCTTGTTACTTTAATTTTTGTGTTAATATTTGAATTATAAGCACTTGTGCCCGATGCTATTTCTGTTATTTGGCTACCATTTTGCCGCATTAGTTTTATATAATCACTTCCAGTTTGCCCTATTTGAATGAAATACCCATTCAGCTCTTTCTTTAAGTCTAATTGATTAGAAATTAAATAAATACGAAGAAAATTACTTGATGTTGGGTTGAAACCTAAATCAAGAGTAAATCGCCATTCGGTTTCATTGGCTCGCAAGTTGAATGCGGATAACCCGAGTTTTGATGCTTGATTATCAGGTCCATTGGATTGAAGCTGTAAATTAGGATTAATGCCAAAATATTGAATATCTCCCATCCAATTAGGTTTTTTTGTTAAATCATTGTCGCTAAAATTTTCATTTTCCAAAGGTTCTGCTATTTGAATAATATTGCTAATCAATGAATTTTGGGCAAGGTTTATTGTCGAGAACTGAATATTGAAATTGTCATTTCCATCGTATTTTAGCGCCGAAAACTCGGCAATTCCATTTATAAATTGCTTTGAATCACCATTTTCAGAACTCAAATTTCCAACTCCTGTGTTTTTTGCAAAACTTAGATTTTCATTAAAATCGGTGTCAATATTTCCTTGCGCATCTACCGCTGCTATTTTGGCTGCCCAAGTTTGATTTTGGAGAACAAAGTTAGGAATTGCATCTATCCTAAGTCTATCTGCAACAATATCAACTGATTGAACAGTTCCATAAACCTTTATATTGTCGATTCTAAATGAGCCACCTCCAGATGTGGCACGCGAACTATTATTCCAAGCTTGTATTTTAATTCGAGCTGTTTTTATATTTTCGTAGCCATTAATAACTTGGTCGGCTGTTACGATTGCAACTGGCATATTTGCTTGAAAAACAGGCGTGTTGTCAATGGAAATGCCATAAGCAGAAGGTCCAGCATCAGTTGCATAAGCTTCGAAAGTGATGCGCGTAATTGTGAAAGTTGCATTAGCAGAGGTGTTTATATCGAAATAGAAATTTTTGGCTGTTGCTTGTGTTGTTTCATTCCAGCCGCCAGTTGACTCAATATAAGGTACTTCCGTGAAAGCGGTTGTTGTTTTATTTACACCAATAGTTCCTGTATTTATCGATAATTGATTTATTTCCAAATTATTATCTTTATTTGATACGGTCAAATAAGGGTCATTATTGAAATTAAATTCGATAATTTGAGAAAACAAATTACTATAAAAAAATATAATAAAAAAACTAAAAATCACGCGTTTCATTTAAAAAATAATTATGAATTGTTATTAATCCTATTGGTTAAAATTAGTTAGTTCAAGTCAAGTTTAAATGAAAAACGGTTTCCTATTTTTTCTTTACTTTGAATTACTAATTTACTGGCATGTAATTGAATTATTTTGTTGCTAATTACCAGACCTAAGCTTTTGGTTGGATTTTCAACTACCTGCTTAATGCTAAAAATATCTTCAAGTTGTTTATTATCAATTTCTTTTCCATTATCTTCTACGCTTATTTCTACAAAGTTATTCCGTTTTAATGTGGAAATTCTGACAATTCCATTTTCGTTAGTTTTGTCGATGGCATTACTAATTAAATTCCGTATAACTAATGACATAAGTATTTTATCGAAAGCTACAAAAAGCTCGTCGGTTAATATCGATTTAAGGTAAATTCCTTTGCTGCTAATTCTATTTTTAAACCAATTCAAATTATCGTCTATAAATTCATTAAGTTTATGTTTTTGAGTGTTTACACTTAATTTTCCAATTTCTAGCCTCGACCAATATAATAAATTTTCGAGCAATTCAAACAATTCTTGAGCTGTAAAATTTATTTGTTTGTTGTATTCAATTATCTGTTTTTTGCTCAAATTATCGTATTCATTTATTATTTTCTCAGAATAATTTAATAAATAATTAAATGGTTTTTTCAAATTAAATGCGATTAAATTAAAAAATCTATCTTTTGATAAATTAATTTCAATCAATTCTTCTTTCATTTTTTGCAATTTACTATTATTTTTTTGCAATTCTTCATTTTTGCTGTTTAATTGCTTTCTATATTTTTGCTTTATTTTTTTTACAAATAAAAGTATTATTAATGCTAGTATTGCAGTGAGGATACCGCTTACTAGATATAAATTAAATCGGTAATTTTTTTCTACTTCTTCTTCTTGGCTTTTTGTAATTACTTTCAATTGTGTTATTTTATTCTCTAAATTTTCAACGGAGTGCTTTATATTTAAGTTTGTTAATTCCTTGTCAATTAATTCATTATGAATAACACTATCTTCTTTGGCTAATAAATTTTCGTAAAAAAGTGCCGTTTTGTAATCATTGATTTTGGAATAGTAGGTCGAAAATGCTTTTAGAATGTCAATACGTGTGTATTTGAAGTTGTTTGTATTTGCAATTTGCTCAGCTTGTTTTAATTTTTGCAAAGCGAGTGCTGTTTTTCCTATATTCAAATATACTTTTGATAGGTCAAGAGCCATATAACATTCTAATTCAATATCAAATCCTTTATTATATTCTTCAGCCAATTTGAAGTATTCTAATGCGTTTTCATATTTTCCTGCGCTAAGGTAAGTAGAAGCTAAACTATGGTAAGTATTTGATAAATTTGCAGTATCATTAATTTCCTTTGAAAGAGCAATCGATTTTTTTAGATTTATTTCAGCCGAATCGTATCTACCCATGAGCGAATATTCATAGCCAATGTTATTGTGAGCTAATGCAATTGAGGCTGTATCGTTTAAAATCTTGCCGTATTTTAAATATTCATGATAAAATTTTATCGCTTGTTTGCGTTTATTTTGGTTCGAATACAAAAGTCCTAAGCCATTATAAACCGTAGAAATACCTAATGTATCTTTCAAATTTTTATATATTGCTAATGCTTTTTGATAGCAAATAATGGATTTATTATCAACCTCAAAATTAGAATAAACACTTGCAAGTGAAAAATAAATGGAAGCGCTAATTGGTGATTGATTGCCTTCTTTTTCGGCTATTTTCTCAGCTTTTATATAATATTCAGCACTTTTTTCTTGATTTTGTAGAGTTGTGTAAAGTTTTGCAAAACGGATATAAAAGATGTGTTTATTTTTTACATGATTGATCGTTTCACTTATTTTTTCAGCTTTTAAATAGTATTCAAGTGCTTTGTTTGCATCAGAATTTACTAAAAAAATATCAGCTTTTAGCCAATATAGGTCAAATAAATAGATATTTTTTTGCTTTTCTGTTATTTTTTTTATAGCTTGCTCTGCTATTTCTAAATGTATTAGCATTTTATCATAATTTGCAAAATTATAATATCCTTTTGTTATTGCTAAATGAATAGAAGCTATTAGTTCGTTCGCTTTACTTTTGTTTATTTCTAATGCTATTTTTGCATATTTCAACCTCAAATCAATGGAAATGCCTCTGTAATGCTCAGAAATAGAAAGAAATATTCTAACAGAATCTTCATTGGTCTTGCTATTTTCTAGTTTTGATTTAAAACCATCAGGAATACTCAAATTATTGAGATTTTGTGCCTTAATAGTATATTGAGCCACAAGTATAAACAGTATAAAGATGAATTTTTTCATAGCTTAGCCTTTTTTTGTGCAAGGAATTGAAAACGTAAAAGTTGAGCGTTTTCCTACTTCGCTCGTTACTTCTATATTACCGCCATTAATTATTACAAATTCTCTACAAATAGCTAAGCCTAAGCCAGTTCCTTTTTCTCCATTTGTTCCATTTGTAGTAAATTCTTTTTCGGCATTGAACAGCTTTTTTATGTTTTCTGCTGAAATTCCAATTCCGTTGTCTTCTATCGAAACAATTATAGTTGACTGTTTGTTTTGTGCATTTATCTTAATATTTCCATTTGTTTTGGTAAATTTTATTGCATTGTTTGTAATATTTCGCACTACGGTAGCAATCATTTCTCTGTCGAAATAGGCAAAGGTATTTTTTTCTATTTCAGCTTGTATTGTTATATTTTTATTAGCAGCTATCATTTTAAGCACTGCAAGTTCTTTTTGTACAATTTCATATAAATCAAATAGTTCGGGTTGGAATTTTAATTGTCCTATTTGGGTTTTCGACCAATCAAGTAAATTTTCAAGTAAGTTGTACAAACTTTTTGAAGAAGTGTAGATTAATTGGTTGAATTTAAGAATATCTTCCTTTTCTAACTCTTCCATACTATCGCTTATATATTCAGAAAGTCCTAATACTGAATTGAATGGACTTCGCAAATCGTGTGCTATAATGGAAAAAAAGCGATCTTTATTCTTGCCTACTTCTTCTAATTCTAATTTTGTTTTTTGTAATTTTTCATTACTTTTTTCAAGTTCTTTATTTTTTTTGATTATTTTTTTATTATAATTCTGAGTTAATATGAAATAATACAGGGCAATGATAAGGCTAATAGAAAAAAAGATAATCAATAAATTTAATAATTCTCTATTGCGTTCATAATTTTTTAGTTTAATTTTATTTTCAATTTCTTTCGATTCTAAATCAGTGATTGTGTTTTCTTTTATTGAAATTTCATTTTGTATATTGGCAAGAAAAATCTTTTTTTGAGAACTAATTTTTGAAAGGCTATCTTTCATCGCTTTGTAAATTAGTTGAATTTCAAATGTTTGTTTAAAATTATTTTGTTTTTTGTATATTTTGAGAAGTTTAAAGCTTACCTTTTTTGCAGTTTCGTGAATGTTGTATTTTCTTGAAAGTTCTAATGCTTTTAAATAATCTTCTTCGTAACTTTCAAATGGTAAATTTTGGTTTTCGCTTAATAGGGCTTTATTGTAAAATAAATTTGCTAATAAGCTATCATTCTGTGTTATATCAAAGCTTTTGTCGATGTATATCTTTGCTTTTGCATACTCTTTTTTTGATTGGAAAAGGATATTTTGTAGCAAATAGCAAGCTCTTAATTCTGAGTATATTTGCATTCTGCCAAAATATTCGGTACTATAATTCAAATAGCTTTGTATCTGATTGGTATTCTTGTAAATATGAAATTTAGTGTAGTACAAATAGGCTTCAGCTTTGAGGTCGTCAAATTTATATTGTTCTGAAAGTGTTATTGCACGTTCGATATTTTTGTTAAAGTTAACAGAATCATTTAGTTGGTGGTCTATTTTAGCAATGCTCAGATACGCTATAATAGCTAAACGTTGAGCTTTTTTAGATTTTGTTTCTGCTAGTGAGTAGTTTAATGCGTTGTTGTATAGTGAAATAGCGGAGTCGTAATTAAAGTGCTCTTTATAAATATTTGCTGATAAAATATAAAAAACGGCTTTTAAATTAGAAGGTTTAAGCATTCTATTGGTATTCAAAATAATACGCACTTCATTGGGCTTAAAGTTGAAAATACTTTTTAACAAAGATAAGTCTGAATTCAAACTTTTTTCTTCAAAATAATGTACTTTATCAATAGTTCTTTCTTGTGAGAATACGCTATACGATAAAATAATTAAGAATATTGTTATTAAATATCTCATTCTAAACACTATAACTATATGTTTTTACAGCAAAAAGCGTTTTACTTACTCTCTGCACATACTTTTTTTTTTACTTAATTTTTGTGGATTTATTGTCTTTAAAAATGATAAACGAATCTTTTTTTTTGTTTTAAATTTTGCATAAAAATAGTAAATAATTTATTTTTTTCAATCTTTTTTTTAAATTTAATACTATTTTCTTTTTTTTTTTAGTTATAACAATAGAAAGATTTTTCGCATTAGATTTTCAATCTTTATGAAAGCCTCTAATTATGAGAAGCTAAAGAAATTTCAGGAATCGAAAAATCTTAATTAACAATAGTAATTTAGTTTCATAATTATTAACATATTCTAACTCTAAAAAAATGAATAGTTTAAAAAAAACCTATTTTTTTGTAGTAACTTTTGTAACGTTTTTCCTTTTCTTATCTAATATGGCTCATGCACAGCTATATACAGTTTCTGGAAAACAAGTTAAAAGTTCATCGACTGCTAGCCCACAGTTGACTTGTACAGGAGTAAAAGTAACGAAACAGGTAAAAATTGTTTCGGTAACTGGCTCTAATGCAGGTTTTTGGATTACCGATGGAAAAAGCATAATTAAGCAATATTATAGCCCTAATGACAAAACTTCTATCGGTTTTCTTTTGAACCCAGGAACTTATTACGTGTACCCACGCTTGCAAAGTACTCAAACAACCGCTACGGTTACATTGGGGCTTAATTGATTGTAGTACAATTTATTCAATATATTTTATAGACTCTATTTAAGCTCAAGTAGAGCTAACTTTTTTTTGAGAAGCTACTTGTTGCATTACCAATTTATAGGTAGTGTAAAGAAATGGTGGCTTTTTGAAAAAGTTAGCTAAAATTGTAATTTTTTCAATTTTTAATGATAAAATAACAATTGAACAATGTAACAATTTGTAATTAGAATTTAGAAAAAATTGCTTAATTTTGCTTTTGTTAGGATTTAGGTTACTATCATGTTACGCTATCAAAATTTTAAAATAAGTGTTGTGAATTAAAAAAAACCAAAAAATATTAAAAAATACATATTTTTGGTTTTTTTTATTGTAAAAAAGATTATTTTTGTAGATAATTAAAATTCAAAATATCTAAACAGATATATTCAAAAAAGAGATTTATAAACTTTTAAAATTAGAAAACTATTAAAAAGCGATATAAAATATTAATAGCCTTTTTCTTAATATTGGTAACAATTCCTTTATTATTGTATGCCATTTTGAGAAGTAGTACCATGCAAACATATCTAATTCAAAAGATTACAAATTATATTTCGGAAGAATATAATACCGAAATTACAATTCAAGGCGTGGACATAAAACTATTTAAAACAATAGTACTTGAGAAACTGTATGTTGAAGATTTACAAAAAGATACACTTCTTTACGTAGAAGCCTTTGATGTAGGAATAGATGAATTCAAATTCTCTGAAAATAAGCTTGTTGTAGGTAGTATCGATTTGAATAATTCTACAATAAACATAAAAGTAGATACTGCTGGAGTAATGAATTTTCAATACCTTATTGATGCGTTTATGTCGTCAGAAGAAGACACAACAAGCTCTGCGCCATGGGATTTGAGTGTGAAAAAATTGAGTATCAAAAACGCAAATCTTTCTTACCACGATGCGCTTGCCGATACATTGCCCGATTCTCTTGCGCAAAAGGGCATGAATTTTTCAGACTTATCTTTCAAAAATACAAACCTGGTTGTTAGCGACATAGTGCTTGGCGATACCATTTCGTGCAAATTGAACAGCGTGAGCATGAAAGAAAAAAGCGGGTTTTTAGTTTCAAAAATTACTAGTTTAGTAAAATATTACGATACCGGAATAGAACTTCAAAACGTGGGTATTGCGTTGGAAAAAAGTATGTTGCAAGCCCATCACTTTACTATCTCGTATGATAGTTTGGGCGATTTTGGCGATTTTATGAACAAAGTAAAGCTTGATATTGATATAACCAACACTCGAATTTTTACCAGCGATTTAGCTTATGTTACTCCGCTTTTAGAAGGCTACAATCTCAATTTGGGATTTAAAGGTCAGTTTGAAGGATATGCAAGCGACTTAACTGCCGACTCGGTTGAAATAAGTTTTGAGAATAATACCCGTTTACTTACTAGTTTTACTGTGAAGGGTTTGCCAGATATTAATAATACGAATTTCGACGTAGTTATTCAAAAGCTTTCTACTTCAAAATCGGATTTAGACAAAATAAAACTACCACCTTTTGATGCAAATAGCTCACTTCCAGTGCCTTCGCAGATTGCTTCCTTGGGTGTAATTAATTATTCGGGTACGCTCAAAGGCAATATTTCGCACATAGATAATAAAGGCAATTTAATTACCGATGCCGGTAATTTAAAAGCCAATGCAATTATTGATTATGACACACTTACCAGCAAAATAGACTTTGATGTGCAGCTCGATGGCGAAAATATGGCGGTAAATAAATTACTTGGCAATAATGCAAATTATGGACAAATTAACCTAATGGCTAAGTTGAAAGGTACAAACCAAGGCAACTCGGTTAATGCTGATGTAGAAACGGTGGTTAGCAACTTTATTTTCAATGGATATACTTATTCCGAACTTGAGCTTTTAGGCAAAATTACCGAAAAAAGCTTCAATGGAAAGGTTACTTTGATTGACCCAAACATTATGCTCGATGTAAATGGCGACTTTTATTTTGCGGGCGATTCGGCTTCTTATGTGTTTAATGGCTCTTTACAACAAGCTCATTTAGAAAAGCTTGGCTTAGATACAACTCGCAAGCAAGGTGTTTTGTCGTTGCTTTTTGAAGGAAACATGTCGGGTGCTTCGCTTGATAATTTGAATGGTTCGGCTAGTATTTTAAATATCGATTATATTAGTGCAACCGACACATTTATCTTGGACGAATTAAAATTCTCGGCAAAAAATAATCCTCAAAAACATTTACACAAATTAAATATCAACTCACGGTTGTTTGATGTTTCGGTACATGGTGATTATATGGTGGCTGATTTAACCTACTCACTTGAAGATTTTTTGAGTAATTATCTGCCTTCGGTAATAACTAAACCCGAACTTGCTAAAGATAGAAAAATAGAAGAGTCAAAGATAAATTTTGACATTAATATAAAGCAAACCAGCGATTTATTCAAAATATTTGTGCCAGGTTTGAGTTTAGCCGAAGGTACTAATTTTAAAGGTAGTTATAATTCAAAAGGCAATGATTTCTCTATTAACGGCTATTCGCCTTATATTGCTTACAATGACCAACGACTTTCGCAAATTACAATTAATACAAATTCGACCGATAATGAATTGACAACCACTATTTTATCGGAAAAACTGAACTTTACAAAAGAAAATAGCTTACAGTTTTTTGAGTTAAAAAATGTATTGCGAAACGATTCTATTTTGCTTGGAATTAAATGGAACAGCAAAGCTGATTCGATAAAATATTCGGGTAACATTTCTACTATTTCTACTATAAAAAACAAGCTAAATGGTGGCTCTATTATCGAAACTTACATTAAGCCGTCGCAAATTGTTTTAGCCGATTCGCTTTGGAAAATTTCTCAAAGCTCGGTGTTTATCGATAGTTCTAATTTGTTAATCAACGATTTAGAAATATTTAATCGTTCGCAAAAAATTAGAATCGATGGAGCTATTTCGGCAAACGATAAAGATACTTTGGTACTTGGGTTTAACAAGTTTGAATTGAACAACTTAGATTTAATTACTTCCGAAAATGGAATTTACACAGTCGGGCAATTAAATGGCGATATTAAAATTAGTGGCGTTTACACTTCGCCTTATGTTTTTTCGGAAGCAAAAATAGATAGTTTTGTGTTAAATGACGAATTTATTGGCGATGTAAAGCTTTCGGGAAATACGTTTAAAGACAAAATTATGGTTGATGTTGCTGCTCAACGTTTGAAGCTTAGAACGCTCGAACTTTCGGGCAATTACAACCTTAAAACAGATTCGCTCGATTTTGAATTGATGCTCAATAAATTTAGACTCGAAGCCTTGCAGCCTTATTTTGAAGGTGTTATTTCGGGGCTCGATGGGCGTATCAATAGTTATTTGAAAATAGAAGGAACAACCGACAAACCAAAGATGAATGGTATTTTAAAATTTCATAAGTGTTTATTTACAGTTGATTATACCAAAGTGCAATACAATTTCACCGATAGTATTTTCATAACCGAAGATAAATTCTTTTTCAAAAATATGGAAATTTTTTCGGGTAGAAGCAGCAAAGCCTTTTTGAGTGGAGAAGTAACTCACGATTATTTTAGCAATATAGCAATGGATTTGACGCTAGATGCTAAAAACTTTTTGTTTGTAGATACTAAGCCAGGTGATAACGATATGTTTTACGGAACTGCTTATGCTTCGGGTTTGATAGGAATTAAAGGACCTTTAGACAAAATGGTGGTAGATGTGAATGTTACGCCAAAGCCTCGAACGCATTTGTATTTGCCTCTGAGTACAGCTTCGGAAGTTTCTGAAAATAACTTCATTACCTTTGTTAATGTGGACACAACTGCCAAAAGCCAAGTGGAAGAAGTTTTGAGCGACTTGTCGAGCATGCAAATTAATATGGCTGTGGAAATGACTCCCGATGCTATTATCGAAATGATTTTTGACGAAACCGTTGGTGATAAAATGACAGCGCAAGGTTCTGGAGCTATTCGTATGGAAATAAATACTTTAGGCGATTTTAATATGTATGGAGAATACAACATTTCTAAAGGTTCGTATTTGTTTACACTTCAAAATTTGATAAATAAATATTTTGAGGTAAAACCCGGAAGTACTTTAAAATGGAATGGCTCGCCTTACGATGCTGAGCTGGATTTGACGGCTGTATATAAAATTAAAAAAGTTCCGCTTTATGATTTGATTCTCGACGATGATTTCAAAGATACCAAAATTCCGGTAGATTGTAACTTGTCGATGGAAGGAAATTTGACAGCTCCAACCATTAAATTTGATGTGGACTTGAAAAATGCTGACGAAAAAATAGAAAGCCAAGTGAACAATCTTACCGAAGACGATTTGAACAAACAAGTTCTTTCGTTGCTTATTATCAATAAGTTTCAACCTCTGCCAGGTTTGAGTTCGGACTTTATTAGTGCTGGTGGGGTAGGTGTGAATACCACAGAGTTGCTCTCTAATCAGTTGAGTAACTGGCTTTCGCAGATTTCAAACGATTTCGATATTGGTATCAATTACCGTCCGGGAAGTGATATTTCGTCGCAAGAAGTAGAAGTTGCGCTTTCTACGCAACTTTGGAACGACCGAGTAAGCATAAACGGAAATGTGGGAGTAGAAGGACAAGGCGCAAGTAGCGAACAGTCTGGCAGCAACCTTGTTGGCGACTTTGATATAGAGGTGAAAATTACTAAAAATGGTAAATTCAGAGTGCGAGCCTTTACCCGCGCCAATAACAATACCGTTTACGAAATGGCTCCTTACACTCACGGGGCTGGTATTTTTTATCGCGAAGATTTTAATACTGTTTCGGAATTGCTCAATAAATACAAAACAACTCTTTTCAAACCTACAAAAAAGAGCCAACAAAAAGAAGAAAAAAACAAAAACACCAAGAATAATAAAGATGCAAAAACGGAAGAAGAATAAATTTGGTGGTTTATTTATGATACACTTGCGCCCAATTGATATGATGCAAAGCTACCTGTATCAATTGGCTGCAGGGGCTTAGGCTTTATTTCATACCTCCACATTGGGCAAGGTTTGCGGCAATAGCTCTTCAAGGTGGGCTTTCAAAAATTAAATTATTTCAAAACGGATTACTTTTTACTTTGACCAATACTACAATGTTACATTTTTTTCTCATTCCTCAAAATTTATATTTTATTCGCCTGACTGTTAGCAATATTGATACAGGTGGCTTGGAGCCATCTGTATTAATACTACCGCAGATTTTGGTTGTGTGGGTTTTGTTTTTTATATTTGCGGTGAATGGTATATATTTTTTAGAACTATTCATGTAAAAAATAGAAAGAGAGGTATAATTAATGCTCTACATAATTGAATTTAGACATACAAACCCAATAGATGAACAAAGAATACAATAAATTTACAACCGATTTAGCCAAAGCGAGAACCGAAGAAGACGTAAAAAATGCGTATGCAAAGCATTTCAAAGTTACTTACGACACTTCCGATAGGCACGATTTATATACACCCCAAGTTTTATTTGAATTCAAATACGATAAAAATATGTTGAACCTCAAAGCGAGAGCTACGGTTTTAGCTCAAGTTTTGTATTATGTTCATCGATTGAAATTTGGTTTTACACAAAAAGCAATTCCCGTCTTTTTATGTTTGTCGGATAAAAACGAAACGGTTTTAACCCAAACTATTAAATGGAAAAGCTATTATTCCGATGCTGAAAGTTACGATTGGGATTTAAGCCCAAGCATTCCCGATAAACGATTGGTTGATAAACTAATTGACGACAAAGAATTTAGAGATTTGCATGTTTACAATCTCGAAAATGAAAATGATTACACTGTTTTTAGCCAAAAACTAACAAATTATCTTGACCCACTTCAAAAATTCGATTTCGTTGATAAAAAAATCATTACCGAAGAAAACTTTGAAGAGGTTTTTGAATATTGGAACGGTATTTTTGGCACATCGGTAAAGAACGGATTTAAAACTTCAAAATACTTTGTTTGCGATATTCAGGAAGGAAGAACGCACCTGAGCCGTGAAGAAGGAAAAGCCTATTTCGATTTTGGAAATGGAGAAGTAAGGGTTAAGAAAATATTGATGAAAGATTACCATTACTTTTGGGAACTCTACGAAAAAGTTACCTCATCGGATATTATGCGTGGTATTTTATCTAAAATAGACCGTTTGACAGATGAAGATATGCGGCGTTTCCACGGTGAGTTTTTTACACCCATTCGTTTTGCCAACAAAGCATTGGAATACATAGAGCGCACCATTGGCAAAGAATGGTGGAAAACAGGCGAATACCGCATTTGGGATATGGCTTCGGGCACAGGAAACCTTGAGTATTATTTGCCCAACGAAAGTTATCAATACTTGTATTTATCAACACTTTACCAAACAGAAGCCGAGCATTGCGAAAAACTGTTTCCGAATGCTACGGCATTTCAATACGATTATTTGAACGACGATGT
>JFJP01037710.1_pt1 | contig 27455 bp, 22 predicted proteins | sample 431651 | NCBI WGS metagenome assembly JFJP01 (sample SAMN02602958, study PRJNA72255) | Microbial mat metagenome, whole genome shotgun sequencing project. | biome: fresh water; feature: sink hole; material: water; isolation source: purple microbial (photo- and chemosynthetic) mats found in...
AACGGTACTAAGCGGCGAAGTGCACACAACGGCTTATGTAGATGTTCAACAAATTGCCCGTAAGGTTATCAACGAAATTGGATATACCAAATCGGAGTACAAATTTGATGGCGATGCTTGCGGTGTAATTTCGGCAATTCACGAACAGTCGCCCGATATCAATCGTGGTGTTGTGAGAGGAAATGAAGAAGAGCAAGGAGCAGGCGACCAAGGTATGATGTTTGGTTATGCGTGCAAAGAAACCGACAATTATATGCCTCTTTCGCTCGAATTGGCACATTTATTTCTTATCGAACTAAAAGCTATTCGTTTGGAAGGCAAACAGATGAAGTACCTTCGCCCCGATGCAAAATCGCAAATTACTATTGAATATAACGACAACAATCAGCCAGTAAAAATTGATGCTATTGTTGTTTCTACCCAACACGACGATTTTATTGCCCCTGCTAACGATAGCCATGCAGCTCAATTAGAAGCAGATACTAAAATGCTGTCGCAAATTCGTACCGATGTTGAAAATATTTTGATTCCCCGCGTGAAGGCAATACTTCCAGAGCGTTTGCAAAATATGTTTACAAACTTCAAATTGTACGTAAACCCAACCGGAAAATTTGTAATTGGTGGTCCTCACGGAGATACCGGTTTGACGGGAAGAAAAATTATTGTTGACACCTACGGTGGAAAAGGTGCGCATGGTGGTGGAGCTTTCTCAGGAAAAGATTCATCAAAAGTTGACCGCTCGGCTGCTTATGCAATGCGTCATATAGCTAAAAACATGGTTGCCGCCGGAGTTGCCGATGAAATTTTGGTGCAAGTAGCCTATGCCATTGGTGTTGCCGAACCTGTTGGTTTGTTTGTAAACACATACAATTCGGCAAATGTAAAAGATGCAAATGGCAATACATTGAAAGATAGCGTTATAGCCGACAGAATTAGAAAAATTTTCGACCTACGTCCGGGTGCAATCGTAAAACGTCTTGGTTTGAAAAATCCAATTTTCAGAGAAACATCAGCTTATGGTCACATGGGACGTCCATCGTATAAAAAAGAAGTAAAATTCTTTGAAGGTGGCAACGGCAGTACAAAAGAAGTAACACGTGAAGTTGAATTTTTTACATGGGAAAAACTCGACTACGTAAACCAAATTAAAACCGAATTTGGTTTGTAATTCTCTCATACGAAAAATGCGGAATATCGGTAGCAAATACTGGTATTCCGCTTTTCTTTTCTACCGTACGATGGGATAAAAAGCATCTTCGATATGCTGAATTTCAACCTTATCAGGAAAATTAACGATAGAAACAATATCGTATCGAACCTCACAATTCAACTTCTTTTTTAGGATATACGAATTTGTGGCAGAAATAATAAATTTTTGTTTCTGACGGTCAACCGACTGATACGGCATTTCGATATTTGTATGACGGTGTGTTCGACTTTTTACCTCAACAACCACCAAAACGGGATATTTTCGACCCGTTAACGTAATTCGTGCTATTATATCTATTTCTTTATGAAGATGATACCAATTCGTTTCGAGAATCTCAAACCCCTTATTTTTGAGGTACTCCACAGCAATTTCTTCTGCCTTTTTCCCAATTTCTCTATTGTTATTCATGCTAAATAGTTTAAATTCAATACAATATATCAACGGTGATGTAAATCACCGTTTTGGATAATATAACTCATCTAAATTAATTTGGAGAGCTAATTACATAGCTGTACTTTTGTTTCAGAAAATTTGAGAGCAGTTTTTGTTTCATACGTGCAAATATGATAAAAAAATTTCCAATATTATCCATATTTGTCTATTGGGAGTAAAAAAAATACATCAATAAAAAAACAAAATATTTCGTTAAATCAGTTTATAATTTCAGAGAATTATTCAATTTATAAACGATAAAAAAAATTTTAGTTAGTAGTTTTTTTCATAGTAGGGTTAAACTATTTTAGTTTTATCCTTTGTTTTCATAGTGGTGTTTTAGTGTTACATAAATGGTTAGTTTTTGGTTTTAGACCGGCCTGGGAAGGTCGGTCTTCTTTTTTATTACCCAATAACAAAACACATTAACAGAAAACAATGAATTTTGTTCTCATAAATAAAACAATAGTTTGTGAAAATAAATATCAGTATTGTTTTATTTTTTATTATAAATTACTATCTTTGCAGCCGTTTTAAGAAAAAAAGATAATCAAATCATATAATTTTTGTCAGCGATGGATTTAATGCAAGTTGTTAAGAATGAATACGCTTTACCGAAAGAACTACCCGCTTTCAGAGCAGGAGATACAGTAACTGTACATTATAAAATTCTTGAAGGTAACAAAGAGAGAATTCAGCAGTTTCGTGGAGTTGTTATGCAACGCAAAGGAGAAGGAAATACAGCCACTTTTACTGTTCGCAAAATTTCGAGTGGTGTAGGTGTGGAAAGAATTTTCCCAATTGCATCGCCATTCATTGAACAGGTGGATATTAATAAGCGTGGACAGGTTCGCCGTGCGCGAATTTACTATTTACGTGGACTTACAGGTAAGAAAGCACGTATCAAAGAAAAGCGCTTCTAATATGAAATTCAAAAAAAAAGACCGAATAATTTTCGGTCTTTTTTTTTATCTTAACATCTTTTCTACTGCCTGAAGTCGAATGTAATAAAAAATTACCCCACCAATATCGTACTGATTTTCAGCTCTATCAAGTCTATCCAATAAAGTTTTTGCTTCTTCATGGGCTTCAATAAAAATGCGGTCGCGCAAGTCGTCGGTAGAATGATACAGCTCAATGCAACCGTTCATAATTGTTCGTCTGAACGATGAATCGGTCAAAAAGTCGAGCATAAAATCGGCAATATCGCTAAAAGTATCTCCATAACAATAGCTTGCATCTACATAACCTCCCATAATTGGCGGCAAAAAACCATCGGCACTATACCACAAAGGCGGAATTACCGTTTTTGCATCCAACTCATTTTGCTTTTTGAAATGCGCCATGTACGCACGTTTGGTTTTAATTCTTAGCTTCTTAAAAATAGAATTGCCGAGAATAAACTCATTCGAAAATGGATTGTTCTCAGTGGTTAAATCTTTTATTGAAGCTTTGCTAATCATTTTGTTGTTTTTGGCTTTTGATATTATGAATGAAACATTGAATTTCTCCTACATTTTTTAGTACAATAAATGTGCACAATTTCAAGCATCTTCAAATTTATTTTCGGGATACTCAATATTGGTAAGAAACAAGCCATGAGCAGGTGCTGAAGTACCGGCTACGCTCCTGTCTTTTTTTTCAATAATTTTCCTAAATTGGTCAACAGTTATTTTACTACGCCCTACATCTACCAGCGAACCGGTTATTGCCCTCACCATATTCCTCAAAAAACGATTTGCCTTGATGGTAAAAACCATTTGCTGGTTTTTTCTTTCCCAATTTGCAATCATTATTTCGCAATTGTTGGTTTTTACATCGGTATGCAATTTGCTAAAACTTGTAAAGTCTTCAAAATCAAATAATATAGAAGCTGCCTCGTTCATTTTTTGCATATCAATTGGAAAATGACAATACCATGAAGTGGTAGTAAGAAAAGGATTTTTTTCGATATGAATAAAATATTGATATGTTCTCGAAATGGCATCGAAACGGCTATGAAAATCGGTTGACACACTTCTAATTTGTTGTATAGCAATATCTTTTGGTAAAAACGAATTGAGTTTCCAAATCAATGGAGGAATTTGTGTTATTTCGTTTTCCAAATCGAAATGAGCTACAAAATACGAGGCGTGCACACCCGTATCGGTTCTGCCTGCACCTGTTAGCATTACATTTTCTTTGAGTACCTTCGAAAAACAATCGTTGAGCACCTCTTGTACTGTTACACCATTGGGTTGAATTTGCCAGCCACAATACTTCGCCCCATTGTACGATAATTGAACTAAATATCTGAATTTCTGGTCATTATCATTCATTCTCTGTTGTAGGTTTGTATTTGTAGGTGGCAATAGATAACCCCATCTCTTCTCCCTTTTTTAGCATAAATTGGTATGCCTCAGCATATTCGTTTCTAATATGCCCATCAAGAATGGCATCTTTTATGGCAGTTTTTATATCTCCAATTACTTTTGAAGGGGGCAGATTGAATGTTTCGATAATAACTTCTCCGGTTACGGGTGGTTGAAAATTACGCACGGCATCTTTTGCCTCAATTTCTTTCAACTTGCGACGTACAATTTTAAAATTCGATAAATAACGTTGCACCTTGGCATCGTTTTTTGACGTAATATCGGCTTCGCACAAAGTCATAAGGTCTTCTACGTTTTCACCGGCATCGAACAAAAGCCTTCGAACTGCCGAATCTGTAACCTCACTCTCTGCCAAAACAATAGGGCGTAAATGCAACAACACCATTTTTTGTACATATTTCATTGGCTCTCCCAAAGGCAAACGCAAGGCAGAAAATATTTGCCACACCATTTTTGCCCCCAAAAACTCGTGTCCATGAAATGTCCAGCCATGTTCCGAAAATGCTTTCACCGCAGGTTTTGCAATATCGTGCAACAAAGCAGCCCAGCGCAACCACAAATTGTCGGTATGTTTTACAATGTTGTCAACCACCTCTAAGGTATGATAAAAATTATCTTTATGAGTCATTCCACCTTTCTCATCAACACCTTGTAAATTAGCAACTTCAGGCAAAATCAGATGCAGCAATCCGGTATCGAACATCAGTTTAAACCCCTTTGAAGGCTTATCCGAAAGCATAATTTTATTTATCTCCGTATGAATACGCTCTTTAGAAATGATACCAATTCGCTCTTTTTGCTCGGCAATTGCACGAAGCGAATCGGGGTGAATTTCGTAATCCAACTGCGTAGCAAATCGAATGGCACGCATCATTCGCAAAGGGTCATCGGAATAGGTAATTGATGGTTCAAGGGGAGTACGAATTATCCTGTTTTTCATATCAGCCTGCCCGTTGAATGGGTCAACCAGTTCGCCGTAGTTGTGCTCGTTCAAACTTATTGCCATAGCATTGATGGTAAAATCGCGTCTGAGTTGGTCGTCTGCCAGTGTACCACTTTCCACAATTGGTTTGCGCGAATCTCTATTGTACGACTCCTTTCTTGCCCCTACAAACTCAACATCAAGGTCGTTGAACTTAAGCATTGCGGTACCAAAATTTTTAAAAACGGTAACTTTCAACTTACCAAGTTTGGCAGCCACATTTTTTGCCAATTCAATCCCACTACCCACTACCACAACATCAATATCTTTTTGCTGCCGGTGGAGTAAAGCATCGCGCACAAAACCACCAATTACGTACGCTTCCACAGCCATTTCGCTGGCAGTGTTAGCTATCACTCTAAAAATCTTATGATTAATGTATTCTTTCACTTTCAATTCGTTTTCATAATAAGACATTTCGACATATTTACAAATGTAAATATGTCAATACTTATAAATATTCTGCCAATATAACCGAATACTTCTATATTTGGGCGCAAATATAGTAATTTTATGCAATGGTATATGTTTTGACAAATCAAAATCAAAATTCAAACAACGATTAATATTAAATTCAAATTACGATGGCAAAATTAGAGCATCTTACAGAAGAGACTTTCAAAACGAAAGTTTTTAATTTCGAAAAAAATAAAGAATGGAAATTTGAAGGCAGCAAACCATGTGTGATAGATTTTTACGCCGATTGGTGTTCACCTTGCCGAATGGTAGCTCCCATTTTAGAAGAATTGCAATCAGAATTTGCAGGTAAATTGGACATATATAAAGTGGATACCGAAGCTCAACAAAATTTAGCGGGAATGTTTGGCATACAAAGTATTCCATCAATTCTATTTGTTCCAGTAAATGGACAGCCTCAAATGGCAATGGGCGCATTGCCAAAAGATACATTCATCAAAGCATTTAAAGATGTTTTTAATGTAGTACCCAATTGATATATACATATATCGAACAAGAACGGTTTGTTATTCGCATAGCAAACCGTTTTTTTTGTAGATAAAGAAACGAAATGAAAACAATTCGCAAAAGCCATTGCAGATTTTTTGAGTCGAATAATCTTAAGTTATCTTTAATATTATCACATTATTCTGTTTTTTTATAAAATAAATGTGTTACCTTTGTGGCTCATAATTTTATAAGCAACATAATGTCTAACCCATTAATTATTAATTAATTTAATGATTGAAAATTTAGAAACCAACGTTGATGAGATAATTGATAATCAGGAAATATCTGATGAAACTCTCAACACAGAAGAAAGTGACGAAATTGAAATCGCTGATGATGAAATGCTTGAAGAGTCGGAAGAAGATTCTGACGAACCAGATGCAGATGACGAAGTAGAAGAAGAGGAAGAGGAGGAAGAAGAGGAACTCCAACTCAAAAAAATTACCCATAAGCATTTAGACAAACCAGAGGAATTTGACTGGGCAAGTTTTGAAGCAGATATTAATGGATACAACATTAACGACCGCAAAAACTTGGAAGAGGCTTATGACAAAACGTTATCCACCATCACAGTAAATGAAGTAATTGACGGTACTGTTATTGCCATGACTTCGCGCGAAGTTGTAGTAAATATCGGATACAAATCGGAAGGTATTGTCAGCCTCAATGAATTTCGTTACAACCCTGAACTTGCAATTGGCGACTCGGTAGAAGTATATGTTGAAAGTCAGGAAGATAGAAATGGACAGTTAATTCTGTCGCATAAAAAAGCAAGAGCATTGCGTTCGTGGGATAGAGTAAATCAATCTCTTGAAAACGATGAAATCATCAAGGGTTATATTAAGTGCCGTACCAAAGGCGGTATGATTGTAGATGTATTTGGTATTGAAGCATTCTTGCCCGGTTCACAAATAGACGTGAAACCAATTCGCGACTACGATGTGTATGTTGGCAAAACAATGGAATTCAAGGTAGTGAAAATTAACCATGAATTTAAAAACGTTGTTGTTTCGCACAAAGCTCTTATTGAAGCAGAACTCGAACAACAGAAGAAGGAAATTATTTCGAACCTCGAAAAAGGACAAATCCTTGAAGGTACAGTTAAAAACATCACTTCGTATGGTGTATTTATTGACCTTGGCGGAGTTGATGGTCTTATACACATCACCGACCTCTCGTGGGGACGCGTATCGCACCCAAGCGAGATTGTTGAATTAGACCAAAAACTGAATGTTGTAATACTCGACTTTGATGATGATAAGAAGCGTATTGCACTTGGTTTGAAACAATTGACAAAACACCCATGGGATTCGCTTGATGCAAACCTCAAAGTAGGCGATAAAGTAAAAGGTCGCGTGGTAGTAATGGCAGATTACGGTGCATTTGTAGAAATTGCAGCCGGAGTAGAAGGTCTTATTCACGTTTCGGAAATGTCTTGGTCGCAGCACTTAAGAAGCGCGCAAGAATTTTTGAAAGTAAGCGATGAAGTAGAAGCTGTAATTTTGACCTTAGACCGCGAAGAGCGCAAAATGTCGCTCGGTATTAAGCAACTGAAAACCGACCCATGGGAAAATGTTGACGAAAAATACAAAGTTGGCTCGGTACACAAAGCAACAGTTCGCAACTTTACCAACTTCGGTGTATTTGTAGAAATTGAAGAAGGTGTTGATGGACTTATTCACATTTCAGACCTTTCGTGGACGAAGAAAATTAAGCATCCAGCAGAATTTACTTCAATCAACGAAGTTATTGAAGTAAAAGTACTTGATATTGACAAAGAAAACCGTCGCTTAAGCCTTGGACACAAGCAATTGGAAGAAAATCCTTGGGATGTATTTGAAGACATTTTCAAAGTTGACACAGTACACGAAGGAACAATTGTAAATATCATAGACAAAGGTGCAATCATTGCTCTCCCTTATGGGGTTGAAGGTTTTGCTACACCACGTCATTTGATAAAAGAAGACGGCATACAAGCATTGGTAGAAGAAAAACTCGAATTTAAAGTAATAGAATTTTCTAAATCACAGAAAAGAATTATACTTTCGCATACACGAGTTTTTGAAGATGCCAAACGTGTAGAAGAAGCACGCAAGAAAACGGTTGAACAACAACCCGTTGTAGCAGTAGCACCAAAAACTCCAACAGCTACAAGCAAGAAGGTAAATATCAATATCGAAAAAACAACACTTGGAGATATTGCAGACCTTACAGCTTTACGAAATCAACTGGAAGCCAAGGTAGAAGAAGGCGATAGCAGCCTTACCATACTGGAAGATGAAATGGTGGAGAACAAAGAATAGTCTATTATTCCTAACATATCTTAGTACAACTTTGGTTTACGATTTGTACATTGTTGCAAACTAAATCAAAGTTGTTTTTCAATTCAAAACTCAATGCAATTATGGAAGAAAAAAGTTTCGAGGTAATAAAAAAAGAAAATTACACATTACTAAAAATCTTAAAAGAAAAACTCGACACTCATATCGCACCCGCTGTAAAATCAGAATTGGTTTTAATTTCGGGTAACGGAGAGAAAAACATAGTAATGGATTTAAGTAATTGCCGCTACTGCGATTCGTCTGGTTTGAGTGCAATTCTTATTGCCAATCGTTTGTGTAAAAATTCGAGAGGTGTATTTGTACTTACAGGTTTACAAACTGCAGTTGAACGCTTGATTTCAATTTCGCAATTAGATACCGTATTGAATATTACTGATACAGTAGATAAGGCTGAGGATTTGATTGAATAATAGTCAGATACGACAACTTTGTTTTGCTGCAAATAATAAAAATACATTGTGCATTTTAAAATACAAATTCTTGGGAGCACCTCAGCAGCTCCCACAGCTATACGTTTCTCTACCGCTCAGGTACTTCAAGTACATGAGCGCTTTTTTTTAATTGACTGTGCAGAAGGTACTCAAATACTACTTCGCAAGTATAAAATTCCTTTTACCAAAATAGACCACATATTCATCAGCCATTTGCATGGCGACCATTTCTACGGCATTTTTGGTGTAATATCTACGTTCAACCTCAAAGGACGCAAAAGTGATTTGCATATTTATGCTCCACCCAATTTGGAAGTGATTTACAATACAATGCTCAAATACACCGATTTTAAAACAAGTTTCAATGTAGTTTTTCACCCACATAATTTTAGCGATAAACACCTAATTTATGAGAATAATACGTTGGAAATACATAGTTTTCCTCTCAAGCACAGAATTGAAACCTGTGGCTTTTTGTTTACGGAAAAAGAAGCATTGAGAAGCATAAAAAAAGAAGTAATTGAATTTTTTCGGATACCAATAAAGCAAATCCCTCTCATAAAACGAGGTGAAAATTTTATTGCCGAAAATGGCGAAATAATTGAAAACAAGCAACTTACCAATCCAGCACCTCCCCCACGCTCGTACGCCTTTTGCAGCGATACTGCCTACTACGAACGGATAGTTCCGTTTATAAAAAACGTTGACTTGCTTTATCACGAAGCAACATACGATGAAAAGCAAAAAGATGTTGCAGGGAAAAGAGGGCATTCAACTGCAAAGGAGGCAGCACAGATTGCCAAATTAGCCAATGCAAAACGCCTAATTATTGGTCATTTATCGGCAAGATATACCGAAACAGATGGAATTTTAGCAGAGGCTCGTGAGGTTTTTGGAAATACAGATATTGCTATAGATGGAAAAGAATACAGTATTGAAAATAAAAAATAATTATTTTAAATACTTGTTTATCATTGTTTTAATTTTGTCGAGAGTGTAAGGTTTCGACAAGTAATCGTCAAATCCAGCCTGACGCATTCTCTCGGCAAAATGTGCCGGATTGTGTGCTGTTATAGCCACAACAGGAATTACGGGCATAATTTTTTTAATCTCCTCTGCAGCCTCAAGACCATTCATTACGGGCATTTCAATATCGAGCAATACCATATCAACATCGGTATGGATTTTAAACAACTCCACGGCTTCCTCTCCGTTGGTAGCTTCGTAGGTATTTATTCCCAAAATGGAACACATTTGTTTCAATAAAATTCTGTTATCAGAATAATCGTCGGCGATGATAAATGTAATTTTTTTCATATTGTTAATCTATTCAGCTAGTTGTATATACTTTGAATTTATTCTGTGTAAAAAGATACGAGTGTTATACTATGTAATCTACTATTTGAATCAAAAACAGGGCAAAAAACACTTGTTGTAAGAATTTCTTTTTCCCCGATTTGCAAACGTATTTGTTTTCTAATTTCAGTACCTTTCGACAATTCATTCAAATATGAATTAAATTCATCGTCAGATATTTGATTTTCGCGATGCAAAAGGTGTGCGAATGACTTACCCTGAAAGTTTGATACAGCATCGGCACCAAACAATTCTATATAAGCATTGTTGAGCAAAACTATCTTCCAATTGTTATTCAGTTCGGCAACCAATAGGTTACTTCCAATTGCATTCAATAAACTATTGATTTTTTGTTTGCTTACATAGAATTTATTCTGAATATCCGCATTTTCTTTATTAAGTCGCTCAATTTCAGACGTATTTTGCTGTTCCTTTATATCGAATGCCTCTTGTGTGGCTTGCAATTCTTCAATATTTTGCCGCATTTCTTCTTCTTGCGCAGCAAGCACTTCTGCTTGTTCGCGCGATTCCATTAGCAATTTTGCCGTCCGCTCATTGATTTTTGTGGTTGTAATAGTTGATGCAATGCTTTCGCCTACACGTTCAACAAACTCAATTTCAATTTGAGTGAACTCTTTAAACGATGCAAGCTCTACCACCCCAAGCACTTCGTTGTTCAATTTGAGAGGAACAAGAATCAGTGTTTTGGGCGAAGCATATCCTAAACCGGAGGTGATGGTGAGGTAATTATCGGGTATTTCGGTTAAGTAAATTGTTTTCTTCTCAAACAAAACTCTTCCAATCAATCCTTCATCTGCATCTAAAATTCTTTTTTCCTTTCGCAATCGGTCGTAAGCATAGCAGGCTACTTGTTCAACTATTTTGTCTGATTTCAATTTTTGAGTAGTAACAATGAATAAGCCACCCTGATTGGCTTTGAGATACTTAACTAAGTTGATAATAATGTTTTGCGAAAGTTTTTTTATGTTGTCGGTATCTTTGCGCAAAATATCGGCAAACTTAGCAAGCCCCTCAGTTGTCCATCGTCTTTGGGCATCTTCATCTTTTCGTTTTTCTTCTACTTCACGGGTAAGTATAAGGTTGCGGCGCATTACCAGAAGATTTTTTCCCATGATGTCTTTATCGCTACTGGGAGTGAATTTGAAGTCGTAGTTTCCATTTCCAATGTGCGAAACAAAATCGGATTTTTCTTTCAACCCCACCGTGAGTCTTCTGAAAGCGTCAATCAATGCTCCCACTTCGTCGTTGAAACGTTTGGTAATTTCGGTGCTGAAATCGCCATTTACTATCTGCTCCGAATAGTTTCGCAACTGTTTGATGGGCAGTATTACTTTGTTGCGAACGATGATGAATGAAATGATTATCAGTGCAATGACTATAATTGTAATCATTTCTTTGAATTTATTGAGCAACTCATTTTTTTCTTGTTGTTCGGTCAACTCTTCCTCAATACGTTCTTCTATCAATTTCATAAACTCGTCAATGGGTTCGAGTGCATCGCTACACAATTCTTCATATTCATCGCTATAAATCAACTGATTGGCAAACTGAGGGTCGGCTGTTTGTTTTAATGTGTAATTTCCAAAACCATCGTTGAAATATCCTTTTGTTGCATTAATGGCTTGCATCTGAATATCAAGGCATTTGTAATAGGCTTCATCGGATTCTATAATTTTTTGTTCCTCAACAGATGTAAATTTGAATTTATTTTTGCGATTGGTTAGCGAAATAGCATAGCCCGATTCGCCTGCTAATTCTCCATCGCGTATCATTTTTATTTCAATAGCCCTTCGTTCGTACATTTCGTTGCCAGTAGCAATGAATGCACGCACACTGTTGTTTTGCTCTTCAATCGATTCGCGGTAGTCAATTGCAAGGTCGTAAACATCTTCTTTGTAGTGCAACATTTTGATTAACAATGTATTAGCCATATACGATTGATACGATAATGCCGCTAATACAACTAAAAAACTTAACAAAAGTCCGTTGATGAGTAAAAATACTTTTGTAATCAATATATTTTTCATGTGTTTAAGATTTGCCCACTGATAACACGAATTATACAAAAAAGGATTTCCATTTCACTGTATATTAACCGGTTATTGTGGTTGTTTCCTGCTATTGAGTATTTCACAATTTTAAATTTATGCCCAAGAAAATTACTTCACTCACACTTCCATCATCGGTGCGCTTGGCAGTGAAAGTTGATATTAACCTCAGAGGAGAATTTTTTCCTACAAATTCTATCTCGCCTTCAAAATGCTTTCCGCCTTTTGCAATGCGGTGAAACATTTGCAGATATTGTTCTCTTTCTTCGTTGTTGAACAAGATACCAATATACTTTTGATGCAATTCTTTCGATTTGTAGCCAAACATATCGAGGAAACGACTATTGGCATACAGAAGATTGCCTTTTGTATCGAAATCGGCGCGAATCATGGTATGATTTACCGTATTAACAAAACTTCGTGCATTGCTTTCTTTGCGTTCGGCTTCTTCTTGAGTGCTCAACATTTCCTCCAAAGTTTGCCTCATTTCTTCTTCTTGTGCTGCCATCTCTTCGGTTTGCTCATTTTGCTGTTCGAGCAATTCGTGCGTTTTCTGATTTATACGAGTGGTGGAAAGTGCCGAAGCAATGTTTTCGCACACTTTTTCGGCAAATTCAATTTGATATTTTTCAATGGCATTGAACGATGCCATTTCTATTGCGCCAAATACTTCCTCGTTTACTTTGAGAGGAATGATGAGCAGAAAACGTGGATTCTCAGCCCCCAAACCCGATGTAACGGTGAGATAATCGTTTGGAATTTCGTTCAGATAAAGGGTTTCGTGTTCGTCAATACATCTCCCAATTAAGCCCTCGCCGCGCAAAAGTCGTTTTTGTAGTTTTTTCTTCCTATTGTATGCAAAGCAGCTAACCATTTCAATCACAACATTTTCGGGGTCATTATCATTTGTAATGAATAAGCCGCCCTGAGCTACTCCCATGTAATTCACCAATTTAGCAATAATTTCTTGCGAAAATTCTTCAATATTTTTTCTACTTCCCTGCCTCAGTATGTCGGCAAAAGTAGCAATACCGTTGGTTGCCCAGTTTCGTCTTTCATCTTCAGCTTTTCTTACTACCTCTTCGTCTTTTGCTTTGAGCAAACTATTGCGCATATTTAGCAACGAATTGCCCAGCTCATCAACATGGCTAAGTGCGCTGAAATCGGCTTCAAGATTTCCTTTTTCTATTTCTTTGGCAAAACGTGTAGCCCCTCCTATGGTATCTATCAAGCTGTTGAGCGATTGAATAATATCGCCAATTTCATCGTTGCGATTTTCGGGCAATTTGCTCACTGTTTTGCCCTGAGTCATGAGCGAAATTTTTTCTACAACTTGTTTGATTGAATAGGTTACGGGTCTTAAAATCAATAAAATACCTGTAGAAAGGATAAAAAGTGTAAATATAATGCTGATAAAAATGGCTTTTTCGACTCCAGTGGAAGTTTCGAACAAAACTTTTTCGCTCAGGTTTAAGCCAATATACGATTTGAATGGTTCAAAGTACTGAAAATAAAAGTGATGCCATTCAAATTTGCCGCTTTGCTCGTTCAAAACTTTGTAGCGAATGTAATTGTTTTTGCTCTGCACAATGCTTTTGAACATTTCCGTATTTTTGATATTTATACCGTAAAGGTCGGGGTGAGTAAGGTAGGTGCCGCTACTGTCTATAACAAACAAGTCGGCATTATAATTTTTGTTATTTATAATGTTCTCAATGGTTTGCATGCTTTGATTTTCTTCCCGAAGCAAAATTTGCCCATTGAAAAAATCGTTCATAGACTTGTATGCCAACGAATACCATTTGCCATTAATATATTGGTTTTCAATTACATATTCGTGAGTAGTAAGTTGATTAAATGCGGGGAACGATTTTGGGAAAAGTGTTCCTTCCATATCCTGCTGACTATTGAGAGTCATATTTGACGATGTCAACACGAAACCTTTGTCAACTTTTTGAAAAATAGCCGTTTGACAGCCCGAAAAGCTACTTATCAAACTGATAAGGCTTTCATCGGTATTGATGGGGACTCCATTTACAAGGTAAAACTGCACCTTGATTTTTTGTTGCAAAAAAGTAAGTAGTTCAACTACATCAAAATCAACAGAATCGGGGCTTGTAGTAAATTCAAAATTTTGTTTGATAAGAATATCCAAACCTTTAAAATTCGAAGTGAGTTTATCAACGTTTGCCTTGTTCTGAATATTCAATGTACTTAAGATGGCATCTACTTGCAACTGGTATTGGTTGTGCACCTGTTCGAGAATTTTTGTTCTCAAATTTTGGTACACATAAACTCCTAAAATACTGATTATCAATATAAGTTGCCCAATAATCAACAGATTGATACGGGCATTCAAGTTTAATCGTTTCATATTAATTATGTTGTAGGTACAACAAAATTTCCTTCTGAGCTTGTTTTGTCCTGCGGCATAATTCCGAGAAACAAAATGCTACTAATTTTATTGTTGTTGTCTCTTATAGCTGTAAAAGTCGAAATCATATTAAATGTTGTTCTACGGGCTTTGAAATGCAAAAGACCTTCGAAATGCTTTCCACCCGTCACAACAGTATCGAACAAATTATCAAACATTTGTATATAATTATCTTGAATAAAATAACTAAAATGTTTGTTTGCCACATCAATAGATTCAAAATCGAAATGCCACAAAAAATGAGTGTTGACATACGTAACCACGCCATACAGATTTATGTCGGCACGAATAAAGGTGTGGTTTATGGCATTTGCAAAACTCACTCCTTTCGATTGGTTGTCGCTTGCCTGAGCGTGAACATTTTGCAATTCGTCAATCATTTCTTTCAATCGCTTTTCTTTTGCCAGCATTTCATTTTTTTGCGCTTCGGCTTGTTGGAGCAGGGCATTGGTTTCGGTATTAATTATTATCATCGAAAATGAAGCCGAAATACTTTCCGAAACCTTTTCAACAAAATCAATTTGCGTTTTTGAAAACTCGTTTAACGATGCCAACTCTATCACCCCCAATGTTTCGTCATTATAATTGAGGGGTACGAGCATTAAATTTTTGGGTTCGTGTTTGCCCAATCCCGAAGTAATGTAGAGGTAATTGGTTGGTACATTGTCGAGTACCAATGTATTACCTTCGTTAAACACTTTGCCAATCAATCCTTCGTCGGTGCTAATTTTTGTTCCGGCAAGTTTGTTTCGGTCGTACGCAAAGCAGGCTGTCATTTCCAAAAACATATTTTCTTTGTTTTCGGAGTTGAGCAAATACACGGCACCTATGTTGGCATTGAGATAGTTTACTAAATTGCGAATTACCAGCACAGAAACCTCGCGTGTATTTTTTGTACTATCTCTAAGCAGCGTAGCAAACAAAGCCAAACCTTCGGCAGTCCAGCTGCGTAGGGTATCTTCTTCATTTTTTTGCTTCATTTTTATTTCCGAAGCAGTAAGATTTTTTTGCATTTCAACGAGCGCAGCACCAAGTTCGTCGGTTTTGTTTTTCATCACAATTTGAGTATCAAACTTGCCGTTGGCAATATTTTGAACCACCATTTTGTATTTATCTAATCCTTCGATAAGTGCATTGAGGTTTGAAACAATGACATCTAATTCATCGTTTTTGTTCTGTTTATTGAAAATTTTATATACGGAAATACCTTGGCTCAAATTTTCAATCCTATTGTTGATAATTTGCAACAGCAACGACAAGCGTCTGCCATAAATAAACGAAATAAAAGCTACTCCTAATGCTGAAAATAAACTAATTGCCAATGTAAGGTAATATACAAATTCAATTTTGGCTTCATATTCTACTTTCATAATGGCTGTTTTCTGTATATGCTTCAGGTCAATGCCCGCTCCAATTATCCAATTTTCTGGTTTATAAAGCATTACATACACAATTCGTGTGGTAACAGTATCGGAAAGTGAACTGTATTGATGTTCGAATTCGAGGTATCCGTTGCCAGTATGTTTGAGAATGTAGCCCACATCGTCGAGAATATTCTTTATTTCGTACTGAATGGAGTATTTTTCAATGTCTTCAATGTTTCGACCAATGAAATCGTTTCCTTTAGTGGTGGAAATAATTTTATATGGAGATTCGCTGCTTGCCACCCAAATATCCATATTTTCGGTATCTATTTTTTTTACATCATCGAAATAGGCAAGCGCAATGTTTTGAAAAAGATTGGAGGATTTGTAAATTTCAAGCTCCGAATTGGTGAACTGAATGTCGTTTGCGTTCATCTGTTCTATCACGTTGAGCATAGAACCCATTTTTTCGACTTCGTATTTCAACAAGTTGCGTATATGTTGAGTTTCGGAACTAATATACGAATCGAACAAAAAGCCACTCACCAACATTACCGCCCCCCTAAGCAAAGTGAGCAATAAAATGGCGGGTAGTAGCATCATTAAAGCCGATAGAATGGTATGTTTTACCCTGATTTTCAATATAAAAACGGATATGTGTGTTTGATTTAAAATTTTCTGTATTTGCGTATTTTTGCCTTACTTTTAGTAGTAAAAAACCAATAAGTGTTCCAAAAAACGCAAAATTGATATTGTACAAATATATAAAATTTATTGCAATGTAAGATTGCATCGTAAATTTATGTGCACATTTTCATTCTATTTACTTTTTTTCGTACTTTTGTATTGATTGGTGAATAAAAAATTTGAAAAATGGCTGATTATATCCATATAATAAAACATAAACTGAAACATTTGATAACAACATTTTTATTGTTGTTTTATTGTTTTACTATTATGGCGCAACAACCTGAAAATGATACAACTAAAATTACTTTAGAATCGATGAGGCTGTTGTATTTTCTGCAATTTGTAGAAAATATTACGTGGATTAATACCCCTAAAGGCGATACCTTAACGATTGGAATTTTGTCGTACACCAACGATTTTTCAATAAATCTGAAAAAAGCCAATAAATACACCAAGCAATATAAAGTAAAAATTGAGCAATTTTACAAAATTTCGGCTATAAAACCAACTCATATTCTGTATATTGACCCACAATTTAACGGAAGTGTAAAACGAATTTGGAAAAACGTGCAAACCACTCATACACTTTTTATTACGGAGGAATATTGGAACGAACATTTTACGATGATTAATTTTTCGTTTTCTTTCGATACAAATAGACTGATTTACAATCTTTTCAAAAAAAATATCAATTACAAAGAATTGATTATTGGCTACGACATTCAAATAGCTGGAGCAAGTGCAAAAGAATTGCAAGAATTGTTGTATGGTTTTTCGGATACCCTAAAATTGAAAAAAATTGAACAAGCAAAACTGCAACAATTGCTCGATGCTAAACTCGAAAGTGTACAGAAACAAGACGAGAAAATTAAAACTCAGGAAGATGAAATTGAAAAACAGCTTGAAAATATCCGAAATCAAGAGCAGCTTTTAAAAGATCAAGAAGAAAAATACACTAATCAATACAATTTATTCGAAAAGTTGCAAGCAGAACGAAACAAGTATAAACGAGAAATTGACCAACAAAAATTTATTTTGCAAAATCAGAAACAAAATGTTGATAATCAGATACAATTGCTTGTAAATCAGGAATATAAAATTCGAAAAAGTGATTCGATTTTAGCACAACGTACCATGTTTATTGCGCAAAAAAACGATACAATTAATAAACTATCGAACGATTTGAACGAAAAAATATCGAAAGTAAACGAACAAACCACCGCCATTTACAGTTTGATTTTTATTTTTATCGTTATCACCCTATTGGCTGTAATTTTGGTTTACAATATTGTGAAAAAGAAACGAATAGAAAACGAATTACAGTTCAAAAATCAGGAGCTTCTTCAGCAATCGGAAGAATTGTCTATTCAAGCCGAAAATCTGCAAAAACTGAACGATGAACTTGAACAGCAAAGAGAAAAAGCCGAAGACGCACTTTTGGAACTGCGTAGCACTCAGGCTCAGTTGATTCATTCCGAAAAAATGGCTTCAATTGGGCAACTCACTGCGGGGATAGCACACGAAATAAACAATCCGGTAAACTACATAAACGCCGGTATTGATGCCTTACAAGATATAATTAAGAAATTTAAAATTTTGATTGATAAAATTGATGAGGTTGATACACAAAACTATAGACTTAAACTGATAGAAATAAATGAATTGAAAAATGAACTGGAATACGAGGACTTGGTAATTGGATTAAACGAACTGGTAAATAGCATAAAAATTGGCGCAAAGCGAACCACTGAAATTGTAAAAGGGCTACGAACATTTGCCCGTAGTGGTTCAAATAGATTGATTATTAGCAATATACACAAGAATTTGGAATCTACTTTATTAATGGTGCATCATTTGTATCGCGACAAAATTGAAGTGGAAAAACAGTATGGAAATATTCCCGAAATTGAATGCTACCCAGAGAAGTTGAACCAAGTATTTATGAACCTATTTGTAAATGCAATACAAGCTATAAACGGGATAGGGAAAATTATCATTTCGACACAAATAGCTAATTTTGAGAAGAATGGAATTGAACTCAAAGGCGTAAAAATTAGCATTGCCGATACAGGGCAAGGCATACCAAAATCAATTCGAGATAAAATTTTTGACCCCTTTTTCACCACCAAAGATATTGGCGAAGGAACGGGGTTAGGTTTGTCTATTTCGTACAATATTATTGAAGAACACAATGGACGTATTGAATTTGAATCGGAACTCAATAAAGGAACTGTTTTTATGATTTATCTCCCCATTTGTACAATTAAAGCTCAAGATTAAACCCTACTCTTAAACACATGAAAATTAGTGTAATAACTGTTGCTTTCAACAATGAAGATACAATAGAAAAAACCATTCTTTCGGTGTTGGAACAAAAAAGTAAAAACTTCTTGCTCGAATACATTGTGGTTGACGGTGGCTCTACCGATAGCACCATGCAGACAATTGCAAATTATAGAAAAAATATTTCACATCTCATTCACGAACCCGACAATGGAATTTACGATGCGCTAAACAAAGGAATTAAAGCAGCCACCGGCGATATAATTGGTTTTATGCACGCCGACGATTTGTTTACATCGAATGATGTGTTGAAAAAAATTGCTCTCCGATTCGAAAACACACAATGCGATGCTGTTTACAGCGATTTGTTGTATGTTGACCGGCTACACGCAACCAAAATATTCCGAAAGTGGAAAGCGGGAAGTTTTGCACCATCGAAACTAAAATATGGCTGGATGCCCCCCCACCCTACTTTTTATGCAAAAACTGAGGTGTACAAAAAATGGGGGTTTTTCAATACTCGATTTCACATTGCTGCCGATTACGATATGCTGTTGCGTATCCTTTCGGATAATTCGCTCAAAATTGAATACATACCCGAATATTTAGTAAAAATGCGTACCGGAGGACAGAGCAACCGTAGCATTCGCAACCTTATACGCAAAAGCATGGAAGACCTACAGAGTGTGAAACAAAACAATGTGGGGGGAGTGTTTACTGTTTTGATGAAAAATCTACGAAAAATGACCCAGTTGATTTGAGTGAAAAAAAAACGTTGCAAAACAGAATTGTTTTGCAACGTTTGTACAAAAATACAAAAAAAAGACGCTATTTATTTTGAATCGGCTGTCAAAATCCAAGCATCCGCTTTTTTCTCCATTTTCCGTACGCGCTCAAGTTCTTTCATTGCCTCTTCTTTGGTATCGAATGCTTTTTTCGAAACGCGGGTAAAACTTCCGTTACCATCGAGCAATTCTGAAGGTGTGCCACCTTTGCTAAGTTCCGAATACAAACTCTCGGCATTTTGCTTTTTTACAAAGCTACCCACAATTACATAGTATTTTTTTGTAACCGTAGTTTTGTTGTTAGTATCGGTGGTTGATTCGTTTTCTTCCGAAACCACTACCACCGTATTGCTCGATGCCGAATCGGTTTTGGGCTCCTCTTTAACAACCACAGTGGTGGTATCAACAGTAGCCTCATCTTTCGCTAAATTCTTTTCTTTCCGTCTTTCTTCGAGTGCTCCGCACGAAACACTCCATACTGCTATAAAAGCAACCAGCAGAATACTTACAAATTTTTTCATTTTTTTATAGTTTGATTCATTCTAAGTTTACGATTGAAGCGGTTGCCGAAACAGCCGCTTCAATAACAACAAAATTAAGCTAAAAATTTAATATACTGAAATTTTGGTATAAATAAATTATTTAAGGTATTTATCTAACCAAGAAAAAAATTCGCGTTGCCAAAGTATGCCATTTTGCGGGGTAAGTACCCAGTGGTTTTCTTCCGGAAAAATGAGGAATCTACTGGGTATGTCGCGCAACTGTGCGCTATTGAATGCCGACATACCTTCGGTATATGGAATACGAAAATCTTTTTCGCCGTGAATAACCAAAATGGGTGTATCCCAGTTCTTTACAAACAAATGCGGAGAAGCACCATACGAATTTTTTGCTTCTTTTGCCCAAGGTGCGCCGCCCATATCCCAATGCGAAAAAAAGGTTTCTTCGGTAGATGTGTACATACTTTCGAAATTGAAAATACCGCAATGGGCTATAAATGCTTTGAAACGCTTGGTGTGATTTCCGGCAAGCCAATAAACAGAAAAGCCGCCATAGCTTGCTCCCACTGCTCCCAAATGGTCTTTGTCTATGTAGGGTTCTTTACTTACGGCATCTATGGCACTCAAATAATCTTTCATGTTTTGTCCGCCATAGTCTTTGCTTATTTGGTCGTTCCATTCCTGCCCAAAAGTGGGAAGCCCTCGCCTGTTGGGTGCTACAATTACATACCCATTGGCAGCCATGATTTCGAAATTCCAACGAAACGAATAAAACTGACTTACAGCCGATTGAGGTCCACCTTGGCAATAGAGCAAAGCGGGATATTTTTTATTCGGGTCGAAATCGGGAGGCAAAATCACCCACACCAACATTTCTTTTCCATCGGTAGTTTTCACCATTCGTTTTTCCACTTTTGCGTGGGCTATGTTGTCGTTTATTTCTTTATTTACAAACGAGAGTTGCTTTTCTTCGCCACTATTGGCATCAATACTAAAAATTTCAACGGGCATGGTCATGGTCATTTTGGTGCCTATCAGTTTGCCATCTGCCAAAGTAAGGCTTGTATAGTCGTGGTCGCCTTTGGTAAGTTGCTGTATTTGTTTTGTTTCAATATCGGTTTTGAAAACTTGGAAAGTGGCAGCAATTCCACTGATAAAATACAACGTTTTAGAATCAGGGTTCCAAACTATTGAACTTGCACTCTGGTCAATGTTTGCAGTGAGGTCGGTTTTGGTTTGCGTGGCAAAGTCAAACACCATCAGTCGGTTTTTATCTGCCTCAAAACCATCGCGTTCCATACTTAGCCATGCTATTTTAGAGCCATCGGGCGAAAAAATTGCTTCGGTATCGTAGCCGAGGTTTCCTTCGGTAAGATTGGTTGTTTGTCCGGTTTGGGTGTCGAAAATGTAAATATCGGAGTTGGTGCTCAGTGCATATTTTTTGCCATTGAGTTTTTTGCAGGTGTAGGCAATGCTTTTGCCATCGGGCGACCAGTTGATTTGCTCAATTCCGCCCATGGGTTCAAGTGGAGTGTCGAAACGTTCGCCTTCCATAATATCTTTTATATTCGATAATTTTTTGCCATCGAAATTGGCAGTAAAAATATGGCTATACGAATAGTCGTCCCACGAATCCCAGTGGCGATACATCAACTCATCGTAAATCAGCGCGTTGGCTTTGGGCAAGTCGGGGTACAGGTCGTGAGCATCTTTATCTAATTTTACTTTCGAAACAAAAAGCACCTTTTTGCCATCGGCAGTAAATTGATAAGCGTTTACACCATTTTCGACTTCCGAAATTTTTTCGCGGCTACTGCCATCAGCATTCATCACCCAAATTTGAGGTGCACCCCCATCAGCAAACAAAAAGCTAATTTTGTTATCTACCGGTAGCCAGTTTTGTTCAAATTCGCTTTTGGCTGTTTGGGTAATTTGTTTCATTTCGGTAGCGGCAAGCGGAAGGGTGTATAATTCGGCATTCCCTTTATTTTCGGCAATATCGTAATATTTTACCGAAAACAGTAGGTTGCTTTTGTCGGGCGAAACCGACACACCACTTATACGACCAAAAGCCCACAACATTTCGGCAGTGATGTGTTTCACCGACAGGTCAATTTGCGGTTTGCCGATAATTTTTTCTGGTTGATTTTCAGTCATTTCTGGTTTTTCTGTTTTTTGAACATCATTGGCTTTTTTGCCGCACGAAAACAGCAAAGCCAAAGCCACGAGGCTGTAAATTAGTCTTCTCATTCTGAATAAATTAAACATTTGTAATTGAGTTAATGCGCACAAAAGTAGCATTATCTTTTCAGGTTTTCAAACTACCATCGAATAATAAAATTGCAAACTGTTGTGCAATTTTTACCAAAAGGTTTATACATTTGTTTACTTTTTGATATTGTCTTAGAGTATAAAAAAGATTCTTGTTGAAAGAAAATCAATTAGATACAGAATGAAATTCGATTGGTCGGATATAAAAAACGCATATTTCAGATGGGCAATGGTAATTGCAGTTGGAGGCTTAATTTCAACCGCAGTGGTATTTTATCAGTATGTAGTTTATACCATTCGTGTTACTGAACAAACCAAAAGTCAAACCGAGTTTCAAGCGAAAAAAACAGCGATGAAACTCGACTCTGCTTTTGTGCGAATAAAAAAAATTGCCGACGATATTGCCGTTGATATTGCCAGCGGAAAACTGAAAAATCAAAATATCAGAGCACGCTTAAAATCGCACCTCAACTACCGAAACAAATTGTTTGGCATAGGGGTAGCTTTTGTACCCAATACTTCGAACCCCAATCTTAGAAATGAATCGCCCTACTATATTTCCGTCGATTCGTTAAAAAATATCGAAAAAAATAATCTAATAAAAGTATATTCCAGCCCAATTTTTAGAATAGATTCTACCACCAACAACAAATTGGTTACAGGGTATGTATATGTTGATTTCCTTGTAACCGAACTCAAGCGAATGACCGATAGTTTGAAACTTGGCAAATCGGGATATGGATTTTTGCTTTCGCAAGAAGGTTCGTTCGTTGCGCATCCGGTGAATGAATACAACATGAACGAAGACAACATAAATTCCAAAACTATTTTTGAACTGGCTATAGACAAAAACGACCCTCAATATTACAAATTGGGAGAATATACGGTGATGGATTCGAAACATGGGGTTATGTCGCACGAAAATGACATAACTGGGCAAGATTCGTGGATGTTTTACCACCCCATCCCCTCTATTGACTGGTCGTTGATTGTGGTTTTTATCATTGATGAAATCCCTATCAAAAATATTGCGCTTCGCAATTATTTATTTTTCATAAGCATTCTGATTGTTATTACCATCATTGGATTCTCTACCATTTTCACCAGAGTTTACAAAGGAAAAAGTTCTTCTTTGACATGGTTTTCGGTCATTGTAGCGGTACTTTTGTTTGTCGAAATTGCGTATGTGTGGCATCTCACCCTCAAATACGACTTACGCGATGACCCAAACGCTATAAAAATTGTGGATAAAACAGGACTCGATAATGTTAAAAATATATACGCAACCGATGCAAAGAAGACCCCATTTACATTCCCACCGGATTGTTTATCGAATCGATGCAGTTTCCAACCTCCAACACCATTTACCTCACAGGCTATATTTGGCAAAAATACGACCCGCGAGCATTAAAAACAATTGGTGAAACCGAAAGGGGAGTAATTTTTACCGATGCCGTAGATGATGAAATTAGAGAAACTTTTCATTATGTGTCGGCTACCGATAATTTTTCGTTGTATGGCTGGTACTTTCAGCTTACCATTAAAAAAACCTTCGATTTTTCGAAATATCCTTTGGATAAAAAGAATTTGATGATACGAATTGTGCCCGTAAACTTGGAAAAAAAAATTGTGCTCGCGCCCGATTTAGATGCTTATAAGTTTATCAATCCCAATATGTTACCCGGATTGCACAAAGATTTGATCATCGAAAACTGGAACATCATTTCGAGTAATTTTTTGTATAAAAAAGTAAAATACCAAACCAACTTTGGTATTGATAATTTTAATTGTAAAGACGACACCCCAGAATTGTATTTCGATGTATATCTTACACGAAATTTTATTTCGGCACTTATTGCCAACCTTCTCCCAATTCTGATCATGCTTTCGGTGTTGTTTATCCTTTTTATTATTGCCACCCGAAACATTGACCTCGTGCCAAGGGTTTTAACTCCTTTGGGTACGTTCTTTTGGGCAATTCTCTATGCGCAGGTAGCTATACGCAGCGACCTTGCCTCCGCAAATATGGTATATCTGGAGTACATTTATATTTTGATGTACTTTTTCCTCTTGCTCATTTTTCTCAACGCAGTAATGTACAGCCGCGAAACCAACTGGTTTTTAATTCACTACAAAAAAAATCTGATAATAAAACTCATTTTCTGGCCCTTTGTAAATTTTGTGCTACTTACCCTAACCATTTATTTACTTATTGTTAAGGCATAATGCAGCCACACGGGGAAAATGTACCTAAATAATTACATTTTTTCAATTCCAAATTCCTGTTTTCCAATTCCTTAATCTGTTGGTGCAAGGCAAATTTTTAATCCATTTTATTTTCTAAAATCATTCGTTTTTCACGTTCTATTTCGGCAATCAGTTCTTGTTCTGTGGGCAAATATAACAGATATTTTGAGGCAAAAAGTTGTTCGTTATCTTTTAATACTGAGTATTTTACAATGGTTTCGTCTTTTTCGGCACACAGAATAATTCCAATAGTCGGGTTGTCGTCATGCTGTTTTTTCAAATCATCAAACATTCGTACATACATATCCATTTGCCCAACGTCTTGGTGGGTGAGTTTTGTGGTTTTCAAATCAAACAGTACAAAACATTTGAGTATGTAGTTGTAAAACACCAAATCAATATAAAATTGGGCGGTTTCGGTACTGATACGCATTTGGCGTGCAACAAACGAAAAACCTTTTCCAAGCTCTAAAAGAAATTGTTTGAGGTTTTCAATTAATTTGTTTTCAAGCGCTTGTTCGTGAATTTTGTATGGCTCAGGCACTTTGAGAAATTCCAACACAATAGGGTCTTTTATGAAATCATCAACTGTCAGTTTATCAACTATTTGATGTGTATTTGTTTTATTTTTTTGTGTTGAAACAATTCGTTCGTAGGAATGTGTGCTGATATTTCGTTCCAATTCACGAGAACTCCACATTTGCGAACTGCTTTCAGTAAAATAATACTCTCTTGCTTTTGGATTTGGTACTCTCATTATCAGCCGAATGTGAGTCCATGTCAATTTGCTACGCAGTGCGTAGCAAATCTCTTCGTCTGGAAATGTGGTATAAAACTGCCTGAAATTGCGAAGATTAGCATACGAAAATCCCTTTCCAAATTCAGTTGTAAGTGCTTTTGAAAGTTCAACTAAAATATGTTCACCATATTCTGCCCTGTTTTTGCCTTGTTGTTCTTGTTCCACAATTCGTTTTCCCATCAGCCAATAGGCTTCAACCATTGCCGAATTGATTGCTTGGTAGGCTTTTTGGCGAGATTGTGCCAATATCGTTTTTATTTCGGTGAAAAACGATGTAAGATTTTCGTTTTTAGTAGGTTGATTTATATTTTGTTGTTTTTCAATTTTTTTCATAATCAGTTACAAATTAGTTAAGTTCAACAATTCCAATGCGTTATACTAAATTATAGTTACAAATTTAGAAAAAGTTCTAATTTATCGTAATATTCCCTTCGTTTTTCTCCGTGTAAATTGATTTATCACCTGTTACTTTTTCAATTTCTTAATTTCTTCATCAAAATCCGATACGTAGAGTTTATCCTGAATTACACGGTATTTTTCAAATTCGCTTTCGGCTTTTAGCTTTGCTTCAAAATGCGAAATTGTGCCTTTGTCTTTCAAAATAGGATAATTGGACAGTTCCAGAAATTTGTTCAGAAATTCTACCCAATCTTTCATAAACACCAATTGTTGCCGCTTTGCGTTGTTTTCTGCCAAATCTAAATATGCCGAAACAATACGGTTTAGCTCTTTTATATGTTCCTCATTCAGATAGTTTTTGGCAACAGAAACATCTGATTTCATAATTTTGCCATTTGGTGCTTGTTTCCACGATTTCAAGCCCATGTAAATTTTTGTAGCATCGGCTTCAGTATAGACAATTTCTGCGGCAGTTTTTCCGGTTATAGCCCAGTGCAGTTTGTTTTGCACCGATGCAAAAAAAACTTTGGTTGTTTCGGCTTCTTTGCTATAATCGGCTGCAAGAGCATAAATATCAGTGATTTTCTGGTAAAAACGGCGTTCACTTGCACGTATTTCACGTATGCGTTCCAGCAATTCATCGAAATAATCTTTGCCAAAAGGTCGCCCGTTTTTGAGCATTTCATCATTCAAAACAAAACCTTTGATTATGAACTCTTTCAATGTATTGGTCGCCCAAATTCTAAACTGTGTGGCTTCTTTTGAATTTACACGGTAACCAACGGCAATTATGGCATCAAGGTTGTAAAATTCCATTTTACGTTTCACATTCCGATTGCCTTCCTTTTGAACTATTTCCAAAATGGAAAGAGTTGCTTTTTCCTGTAATTCACCTATTTCATAAATATTTGCCAAATGTTTACTAATAGCTGGAACTTCCACCCCAAACAATTCAGCCATTGCTTTTTGTGTAAGCCAAAAATTTTCGTCCTGAAATATTACACTTACCGAAACTTTTCCTGTATCGTTTTGATAGAGAATTATTTTGTTTTCCATTGTTTTATTTTTTTCAATTCCAAAATCCTGTTTTCCAATTCTTTAATCTGTTCCTGCAAAGCAAATTTTTAATTATTTAAACCTAACAATTCCAATGCTTTATACCAATACCAAAATGATTCTGGATTTGTTTTTTTTAACTTATTGAATTTTGTGTATGGATATTCTGAGATAAGTAAGTGGTTTGTTACGATTGTTTTTTCGTATCGTTCTAATTGATTGGTGTTTACATATTTCAATGTGGCACATAACCAAGCTGTTTTGGCGGCACAAAGTATTGCGTCTTCAATAGAGAAATTGGTGGTTACGAAGTTTTTGATATTCGAAATTCCTTTGGCAAGTATTTTAAAATCAGCTTTATCTGTTTCTCTGAATGTTATGGTTTCGCAGGCTTTTAGTGTATCGTTTAAAACGTCTGTCCACGAAATTTGTAAATTTCGGAATCGGATTTCGTCTTCAGCCACTTT
>JFJP01037523.1_pt1 | contig 27447 bp, 35 predicted proteins | sample 431651 | NCBI WGS metagenome assembly JFJP01 (sample SAMN02602958, study PRJNA72255) | Microbial mat metagenome, whole genome shotgun sequencing project. | biome: fresh water; feature: sink hole; material: water; isolation source: purple microbial (photo- and chemosynthetic) mats found in...
GATATCTATAATGTTTTTATTGATACCTCCCTCATCGATTATTATGTATCTTCCCCTACTTCCCCTAAAATCTATAGAGCCTCTTGCAATACGACCTTCTATAGAACTGGCTGAACTACCATCAGTCCCCTCTGCTTGAGCGCCCCGTTTGCGGCTAACTTTTTTAGCTCTACGCATCATTACAGTATCTGACTTACCCCCTTCTCTTATTTTAAAGAAAGGTGTGTATTTGTCTTCGAAATCCATCTGTAACCATGTTCTGGCTAATATGCTATCAGAGTTAGTCAATGCTTTCTCATCTGGTCCTAGTACGAATACTTTTTCCCCTTTACCATGAAAGTATACATTAGTTGCACAGCAGGCTAACCAATAGGATAATCCTAACCCTCTGGACTTTAGAATGGTAACGTGTCTACCTTGTCGCCATGCTTCCTCAAAATAGTTTGATATGTGATATGTCGAGTCCCAGGGGTTAGGCTGTCCAAAGAATCTAACCTTCTTTATGGTACCGCCAGCCTTTATCTTTTTACTCTCCTCTTCGGTTAATTTTGGAAGTTTCCACATTGTACCGTAGTTCAAGTAATGATATAGTTCTCCAGTTATGTATTCACCTCCATGCCACATACCTTCACGACAGCGTCGTCTTTCTTCGTCCCAATGTCTCCTAAATGGGGAGTCTGGTGAAGTATCAGGCCTTTTCTTGTTACGTATATTATAGAACGGATAGTGTTTATTCTTCTGGAAAAATATAGCTGACTGCATAAATGGAGTCATGTCAGGCATCTGTTTATTCATATCCAGTAGTCCTATCTTAGGAAGTATTGGATAATTAAAAGGACGTGGTCCTATATTAGGACTAGTCGTTGTAGAGTTGCTCATCGACATCTTGCATTTGGGCTTTCTTTACTTCAGCCATTTCCTTCTCAGCTGCACCTAAAGCCTCATAGTTTTTATCAAGACTTATTAGAACACCAGAGTACTCTTTCAACGTAGTAGCATCAGCTCCTGTTGTTTCGAATTCTCGTACAGCTTTTTCTAATTTGCCCACACCAGCTTTCATGGTTTGTATTCTCATGAATTGTGGTAGGTTTTTTTCTATAGCTTTAAATACCATAACTAGATCTTTTACCTCCGTAAGTTCTGGCGTAATCTTATCATTAGGGAAATATAGTTTGCGTAATTCTGCAGGTCTGCGTATCTCAGAGTAACCTCTAAATGGATTATTAATCGATAAATCGGTACTGTTTAGTGCGAATAAGATTACTCTAGTTGCCTTAAGTTTATCCTTACCAAATTGTTTCCATATAGCCTGCACAGGTTCCAGTGCAAATATAGCAGAAGCGATTCTTACCTCGAATCCTCCTGCAGTGGTATAAGTGATTTCAAACGGGTCCATGATATGTATTCTTGCCTGTTTCTAAATGTACCATACTCCGTTTCGTATGGAAGGGCTGCTGATATCCCAGCGTGGATATACTGTTTTATTAAATCGCTATCATCTAGTATCTTAGGTATTAGATATACACTCATAAAGAATGGAAATTGTTGTACTGCTGTTTCGGATTTTATTGCTGAATAGAATAATCTGCTGCATTTCCGTAAGAAATTAATTAGCTTAGATTCATCTAAGGCATTTTTATCCATAAATGCTTGACCCGTTATTTCCCCTTTTGTGAATAATGTATATCTATTTACTACTACGTATGTACTACGCATAGTTAAATTCCTAGATAGTGTGTCATGATATTTTAACTTAAGTTTTGTTTGCTCCAATAAGTCTATTGACATTAGTGCACCTGTATCCGTTAGGATAGGGCATATATTTATTATTTTTTCTATAAGTAATCTATCGACGTAAGTTACAGTATCCGCTGATACCCGCTCAAATCGATATAACGATAATTCTTTTTTTAACTTAGCTGCTTCTTTTTTACTTATTAGAACCTTTTCACTTGTCCAACGATGTAGTTTAACTTCATCTAATTTAAGAGTTACAGAATCTATATGAACTAATTGTGGGTATTCAGACACTAAGTTATTATCTAATTGCTTGCGCAGTGAGCGGAACAGTTTGCGATAAATAACGGATACTTCAGTTGGAGGTATATAGTAGCCTTCTTTCAGTAGTTCATTATGTAGAAGCAATGCTATGGACGGCTTCACGTAGCTAGAGCGCTTAATACTAGAGCATCTACGTTAGGAACTTCGAATATCTTGTACCCATTGGTGTACTTATTCATGTTCATAGGTATATGCATTACCCACCGTTTTACGTTAGGTAAATCGTATGCGTCCCAGTATGTGAATGTTTCTTCGTGAGCCAATGCTAATGCGTATAAAGATAGCTGAATAGCTGCCTTGTCCAAAGGTACATCACGTAAATTTAGATTCTTAAAAGGGGCAGCTAATAGATTAGGCATCTTTCCTTTATCCGCTTTGTAATCATCTGCGGTGGCATATTTGGTTGTTTTAAAATCCGCCATAACGTAATATGGGATAGGCTCTTCTTCTGTCTCTATTGATTCCAATATGAGGTCTGGTGTATACCCCATTTCGAATTTCAAAGAAACCCTTGCTGTCTCCATTTCTACTATACGAAACTTCTTTGTTAGTTTCTCTAGCATATTATATATTATAGCTACGTGCGGAGATGTACCCTCTGAAATAGCAGCTTCTAGTTCGGACTTGTTTACATGATACATGTGTGCTGTAGCATGGCTGAAGTTACCAAAACCTATTGCCATTTCTCCCTTTAACTTCCATGTTTTTAGCAGGGTAGTTATTGGTATTTTCTTCAGTCTAGCGATAATAGCTGCTACTTCTTGTGCCTTAAATTCCGGCACGAACGCTTTTATTTTCTGCGTAGCGCTAGTATACTTTTTATCGCTGATAGAGTATTCGTGGGTTTGTGCGTCAAAATTGCATCCACCACTATTTACTTGTACTGCTTCCATTTTTAAATTCAAAAAATTCGACGTTCCTATTGAACATCTTTTTTGGATGTACTTTCTGCTTGTAGTATCCCCACTTTATCCACTCTGCGTAGATAGATTGTTGACTTTTATTATCTCGTATTGCTATGTATACCCCACTTTTACTGTAATTACCTATTCCTATGCTGTATATCAAATGTGCAACTGCAGCTATTTGAGTATCATTTAGATTTGGATGGTACCGCTTTGCGTGGTATATAGACCGTGTGAAATCTTTTAACAGTATTTGTGTAGCCTGAGTAGTATCTAAGCTAGTAATTTCCTCTCCTGGTTTTATTACATGGCCATAGCCAATAGTAGGTTTACCTGAAGGGCATGTATAAACATCTGGTCTAAATCCTTCATGACTCTTTATAAAGTCTATCCAGTTGAAACTAGATAGGAGTAGCCATAAAACAATTAGATTTGTTAATTTATATTTCATAAGTTATATATTTTCGTTCATTATCTAGTGGCTTCTGTATGTATGTTATCTCTCCATTTTCGGCCATATGTGGAATGATTTCTTTATTCAAGTAGGAATCTATAATGTGCTCAGGTCTGCCTTCAACTGTTATTCTATCTATTACTTCGTCGGGTACCTCTTTATGATACACTGCTTTAGGTATCATGGGCTCTCCATCAGGGTAAGTAGGGTCTGAAAATAGTAGTAGCATGAACGGATATGTGTCGCCTTTTTTAGTTGTCCATGTATGTGTGTAATCCAGTTCTTTGATAATATGTGATAGCTTTGCTAGCATTTTCTCCTCAGGAAGCCTTACTTTTACATAACGCTTACGCAGTTTTTCATCATTGAATTGGAAGAAAGTTATGAACCAGGCAACAACAGTAGTTGTATCTCCTGCAGGTCTTTGTATCCCCAGTAAATAAACAGAGCTGTCATATAAAAGTGGTTTGAAGTGGGCAGCATTTAAATCAAATACCCGTGTGTCCAAATCCTCCATCACTTCTTACTGTCTTGGTTAACTCTTCTAATGTAGTTTCCTCGAAGTTAGGTTGTTCGTATTTGGCAATTACTATTTGTGCAATCCTGTCGCCAATTTTTATAATGAAATCCTCTGTTGAGTGATTTATTAATATGGCGGCAACTTCGCCCCTGTAATCTGAGTCTATTGTACCTGGAGTATTCAGTACGGTTATGCCATGATTTACGGCTAATCCGCTACGTGGTCTAACCTGGGCCTCTAGGCCTTCTGGCAACTCGAATATTAAGCCCACAGGTATTAGTTTGCGCTCTCCGGGCTTTATTCGTGTAGTTATTCTGGATGATACATCAAATCCTGCTGAATTTGGAGTACCGTATTTAGGAGCTTTACCTCCTGGTAATATTACTATTCTCATGTTATTATTTTATATTTTGGTACAGGCAGTAATTCAAATTTATCACTTTGTTTAGCACCTTTCTTCCAGTTCTCTTCAAATAAAATTTTAGCAAAATGTACTATATGCTCTTCTTTTATTTTTAGATTCTTCATTTTAAGATAATGTGTATAAGCATCTGGAGTTTTCTCCATAGCATATTTAGCTAATAAGTTGTCTATACCTTGTATTCTAGCTAGTATATAAGTTCTAGCTGATTTAGATAGATACTGAAATTGCCCATTAATAACCTTGTTGGTGTCCTTTCGTGAGACTCCTGAAGTTTGTAGCATTATGGTATGCTTATTTGTATAAGCAAAAAGGTAAGGGGATTTATCCTCCCCCACCTTTAATATACCTAAGCTATTTACTGCTAGCTTAGTTACTTCGATATTACTATCTTGATAAATAGCTAGCAGTATTTTTTCACTTGTTAGTAGGCTCCCCATGAACTGTCAGCAGCTGCGTCAACTACATCATCAAATCCGCCTGTATTAGCTGGTGCTGCTACTGCAGGTTTAGCTTTTTTACCTGACGGAATAAGATGTTTGTTTTTCGAGTAAAACAGTGCCTGTAGGTCATTCAATTCTTGAGCAGATAATGGGCGGAAAGTGGTAATGTTTTGTGGTACGAATACACCCATTCCCAATACCTTTTTCTCCAACTGGTCGGCGCTAATAGCTTCAATTTTCGGATTCTTTTTGTTGTCATATACAACTTTGTTGTACACTTCAGCAATAGCTTGGTTCTTGTTAAGGAACTCGCCAAATTTCGAAAATGAAATACCTAATACACCAATGAATCCACGCATTTTGCGTTCTTTGCTAGCAGCTGTGTCAGCTATTAGTTCTTGTACAACTGACATATCTCCATCGATGAATGCTTGTCCGCCAAATGTAGCAAATAAATCAACTTGAGGGTCGAATACTGATACTTCTTTGTTGTTCAAAGTCATCGTTTGGTTAACAGTCTTCATGTAAGCTTTAATCATGGTTATGAATTCTGAGAATCCACCTACACCATTAAAGCTTGAAGTGTATTTTTGATGAGCAGTTGGAAGTGGGCGGAATGCTTCTTTCGGGTAGATAGAGGACTGACCTTCCAAAAATTCGCCGTTTTCCATTGGCGTAAATTTGAACTGCGGGTCAAACATGGTTACGCGTTTGCAAATGCTGTCCCATTTTGGTTGCTCTACTTTTTGGTAAGACCATGTTGGTACATCAGGTTCGTTGAACCATTTGAAGTACTTTAAGTAGTAACGTCCGTTTGCTTCAAGAACTACAACTGTTTGCACCAAGTTACTAGTTAACTTGGTACCTTTTGGTAACACGTTAACTTTGTAGTTTGTGTAAATAGATTCGCCCATAACGCGCTGTGCGTACTTTTCAAGTTGTTCTACTTGACCATCAGTAACTACAATCTCTCTGGTTCCAGGTGCCATTTTGAAAGGCACAGACCATTGATAGTTTGTCTTAGGTTGTTCTTTTACTTTTATGCCCTTTTCTACTAAGAACTCTTTTGTAGGGTTAATTGCAACTATGTCGAAATGGTTAGAACCAGCTCCCAATTCCGCAACTACGGTTGCACTCCCTGTATTAAATTTAGCCATTTTATTTTAAGGTTTTTTTAATTTGTTAATGTTTCGTTTCTTTAGATTTTACTAAATCTCTACTTCTCTGGTTTCTGAGGCTCCTCCGCGTTTTACGGTACTTGTTGGTGATGTTTTGCGTGGTGCACGTTTCTTTGTTTCTGTTGCGGCTCCAGCAGCTTTAGGTTTAATTGGTGCTTTTTTAGCAGCTACCGGTTTGTACATGTGCGGTGTTTGTAATTTGAACACTAATTCACCAGCGTCTTGTCCGAAGATTTCGCGGTTTTCACCAACGCTAACTTCACAAACTGTACGGTCTGCCCAATCTACAAATTTTGTGCGGATTTCGCCAGTCATACCTACTAGAGCAGGCATTTCCATAATTTGTTTCCAGAACTTGTTAACGCTAACATTAGCATCGGCGTTGTTATTCAAATGGATTTTGTTAACGGCTTTACTTTCGGTAGGTGTAACCATCAAGAATAATTCGTCAACTGTCGATTTAACACCGTCAACGATTTCTTTTCCTGGAAGCAAAGCTGCGAACAATTGGCGTGGCATGTAGGCTGAAATAGCAGAATCGGTTTCTTCGTAAACGTATGGGTCAGCAGAAGAATTTGGGTTTCTGAATCTTTTTGCAGGTTTTGCTGGGTTTCCGTTTTCGTCCACACCTTCAGCAACAATGGTAAGGTCTTCCTCAGTCAAAAGCAACTTTGAAGATTGACTTACACGAGTCAAATAGATAGGGTGGTTCAATAGAACTTTACGGTAAACTGTGGCTGTAACGTCTTGACCGGCTGCATTTTTAACTGTTTTCACGATTGCACGAACTACTTCTTTAGCTCCATTTTTCGCATCTTTTTCGTATGCAAAGTTAGGCATAAGGTCTGTAGTTTTGTCGAACCATTCTTTTGCGCGCTCTACCAATGCTGGGTTTTCCATAGCGGCTTCTTTTGTCAAATAAAGGTTCTTAGGTAAGAACATTTCTTTGTCTTTAGTTTTGCCGGATTTGATGTTTTCGATAACTTCGATTAAGCCCCAGTAAGGCAACGCTCTGAACTTCAAGTTACGAGTTAATGTAACTTTTTTGGTTTTAGAGTTAACCAATTTACCTTCGGTAATTTCCATGTGCGCTTGGGCAGGTGAAATACGAGGGTGAATAGTTTTACCATAAACGTCAACAGTTGATGTTAGCGGTTTTGTGTTAGCGGTAGCACGAGCTGCACCTACTGTTACTTCTTTTTTATCTTCTGCGGCATAGAAGCCACGGTTATCAAATTTACTCATTTTTATTGATTTTTACTTTGTTATATAAATTTGTTATTGCGGATTTAACTATTGCTAAATCGGCAGGTATTGTATCGTCTGAAAACATTCCTGGTCTTGTTCTTATTAGGTCATGGCCTGGGAATCGTTTTGTACGAAACTTGTAATCCTCTGCGTGGAGGATTGAGGAAAATTCACCCTCTAAGGGGTAAACATGTTTCATAATAGACCCAGCATATTTCAAGTTTAACTTGTTATACTGAGATACTGGTGCCTCTGGATTAGTGGCTGCTATATGTATGAAACAGAATATGTCTAGTCGCTTGTCTTCAGCGAATAATCTTTTTGTAACTCTATCAAACTCGATGCTTTTGAGTACATCAAGTAAGTTGAGTGTAGCTTTTGCCACATTATCAAATTTAGCAAACTGGTCTTTCTTGCCCAAGTCTGACATATAAAAGCTATTATTTACATATGATTGTAGGTCATCTACTACTAGATTTAGTATTGGATACACCTTGCCGTCTATGTATTTTATCCCGAAGGTTGCAGCATTTATTATCAAAGCATACAGTAAGTCCAAGTCGTCTGCTGCAGTATTTACTCCAATGTAGTTATAAGGAACTGGACCATCTGGCACAGTCTTTAATGATAGAGATGCTAAGTTTTTTGATATGGTAGATAATTGAGCAGAATTGTAATTAATGCTCATCTCATCCAATGTTTTCTTAGAGCCCACTACAATTAGCGTATGTTTTGGGTCTAACCCGGTTACTCCGTATAGCTCTTGGCCTGTTACTGAAGTAGTCTTTCCGGTATTTGAATTGCCGGTTATGAGGGTTATCATTTGAACGTTGCGTAATTTATCTTTTCTGGGGGCGGCATGTCTTCTATTCTACAATATGCCCCATGGAAGTACAGTGGTAACCGTAATGTGAGGTCACCGTATCTTACTTTGGAGGTACCAATTAGACGTAGTCTATTCTTTACTCCTCTATTTTGGTTTTCAGGTGTAGGTATTACATAGTATACACCTTTTTTGTACTTAACTTCTGTAAGTTCTAGTTTGAACGGATTGCCTATGCCAAATGCAGTATCGCAATCAATGAATGGGTCTTTACTATCCCTAGTCTGTCTATGTCCTGGTATAAGAACTGGCTGCTCTTCTCCTGGATTAGACTGCTGAATAGCTACTATTGTAATGCCGAACATATTACGCAATTTCAAAAAGCCTTTTGATAAGTAGTTTATAGTCTCACGATAACCTTTTCCTGGTGAGGATACGTTACCTAAGTGGTCTAATATTACTATTACCATTTTGTTCCTATTTAAAAATCTATAAATAGGTTGTCCTTTATCGTTTACTCCTATTTGTTCGCTATTCTCTTTACAGTATTCGAAGAGTTCATCTAGTATTCGCTTAGGGTCATTTTCTGTACGGAACTTTGTGTTAGCATCTAGGTAATCTAGGTACTCAAGTAGTTCCGTATTCTGTGTGTGCTCTACTAATTCCTTACTAGGTTTCTCTGTTATACCCATTATATCGGAATCAGAATAGGCGGTTAATTTGTGGTAGTGTAACCATCTAGCTGATGTGATAGCTAGTGTTTTGTCTAACGGCATTTCTAGTGCGTACAGAAATACTGTAACATCTCCTGGTTTTCGTAGGGTATCTTTCCTTACAAACTCTAAAGGGTGTAACCAAAATAGAGAGTATATTATACGTGTTTTACCCGTATTGGACTCGGCCATTCCGAGATAATAGGTGGCTGGGGTTATCCCAGAAAATGCTTTTTGAAGTTTTTCAGTAGGCATTGGTATGCCCATGTTACGTCCTTCAACTGCATCTTCTATGGAGCGATTGAATATCGTTCTAAAGCTCATCGTCTACCATTGTTTGAACAGGTGAATACAATAAGTTGTTTAGAAGAATCTTATCTTCTAATAGCGCTGGTATCAATTTAACGTAATCATACACTCGTTTGTTTCCTACTATTGCGAATTTTTTAGTATCGTAATAAAATGCCACTGCATTGTATAGGTCAGCTTCTGTTCCTGCAAATGTAGCTAAGAACTCTTGCACTGCTGGCATAGTTTTATTATTTAGTATTGGTATGATATTATCTTTTATCTTCATATGTTTACCTACTAAATAATTATATATTCTGCCACCTTTGTAAGATTCTGGCATTACATATGGAATTGATAGAAGCCTTTCTACCTCCGGACTAGCACTATTTAAAAGGTATGCTTGTTCCAACTGAACTACCCAACCTCTTATCACCATTTTCCTTACTGACTCTTTTAGTTGTACGTCTGACTCTGCCAGGCGAAACAGGAGTTGTCCTTTTCCTTGTTTCAGTATTGATAAACTCAGAGTTTCCAGTGTCGTCAATGACTTTTGCAGAATCAGTCCATAGTTCATAGCTTCTTAGATAGATTATTTTACTAATTGCTACTATCTGGTCCTCTTCCAATTCTGGAATCAATTCCCTGTGCACTTGCTGTATTATCGCGAGTAGGGAGGTTCGTTGTGATGTTGGCAACTTTTGAAGATATTACACTATCATAAATTAATGAGTAGCCTCTGCCTATAAGTTTGCCATTGAAAGTATATAATATACCATCTACTTCTGGAGAGTGCTGTATGCCTGAGGCAACGTCACCTACCATGAATAAATCGCCTGGCTTAAGGTCATCGAAGCTTGGAAATTGCGATGGTTTTCCTACGGCAATAGCTCTATACACCTCAACTTTATCATGAATTGATAGGTTTATTCCCTTTGTATGCTTGCCATTTCTTAAAATTTTAGATAGTTCAGCACTTTGTATTTCCAGCACACATAGTACCTGCCCATTGGGTACACCTGATAAATCAATCTGATGCGTAGCAGGCATAGCTTGTGCAGGAGTTAAAGTTGGTTCTAATGAGTCTCCATCATTTACACATTTAGTGTTCTCACCGAAATAATTAATAACGGAATATAATGGGTACTTGCGTTGTGCATCGCCTATCTGCTTGAAGCGCTCTATGTCACTTCTTTTTACACTTTCATCTGCCATGTTTATGAGTTTTTTTGTTAGTTAACTTAAGACTCTAGTGAGCCCATTCTCTTAGTACGACTGCGTCTACCTTCATTGGAATTGATGAGCAGTACATAAGTGCTGCTGCTTCCATACTGTATTTCAGACTGTCGTCATCTAAGTAATCTTTGTGTACGCGTTGTACCTTTTCATCGTGAACAGCTAATATCGCTGCAATTTTCGCATCCATAAATGGTAAGTGACCTCTTTCGATGAGGAGCAATCTTTCTATAATCGCAGCTGCCTTGGTCATAAGCGCAGCTTCCCCTTGGGTAGGGGTGTTAATCGCTTGTCTTTCTATGGAAGCTTGTAATGCACTCAATACTCTATTATCTAGTGATGTTCTCTTTTTCTTATTCTTGAGTTTTACGTAGTTGTCATACTCTAAGAAGTATCTACGTATATCCGATAATTCGCTTAGTTTTATGTACCCCTTACGAAGTGCGTATGCCTTTAAACTCTTGAAGCTCTCTGCAATTTCAGGAAATGCTTCAAAGTATGCTTTCTGGAACTTTTCTGCATCCTCTATTGGTATCTTGAACATGTCAGCTAGACCTCTCGGTCCGCCCCCGTAGTTCATGCGTAAGCCTATCATTTTACCAATTTGTCTGAACTCTTTATCTGGGTGTTTCTTAAATCCTTCTGGGTCTTTTTCTTTTGGAGGTATTTCTACTTTGTGCCCGCGAATAACTGTCAAGATATTGTTTGCAATAAGTACGTGCATATCTCCGTGACCTGTTAGATACAAGTCCCTGATTTGTTTAGAGTTCGTTTTGTGCCCAGTTATGTGCGGCTCTTGCTGCGGGTAATCGGCGGTCTTGTGCCAATAATCGGGGTCCCTGGTAACAAATGCATCTCTAAACGATTTCAGTCTTGGGATATTCTGCATATTAGGTTTCTTCGCAGATACTCTGTATGTAGATACCATTCTTGTGTAAGAGGTATAAAGTCTTCCGTCTTCTACATGCTCCTGGATGAATTTTTTGCCGTAAGTTGTAATATTCTTTACAGATTGTCTGTACGCAATAAGCAATTTAGCTATGGGCATATCTAGTTGCTCTAGTACACCTTTAGATGCAGCCTCTTTACCGAACTTATCAGTTAGAGTTACACCATAGTATCGCTTAAAGAAACTAACCACTTGAGCAGGACTACCCCAATTTATAGCAATTCGTTTGCTGAATAAGGTAGCCGGCGGAGTTACTTCATCTGCTATTAGTTGGTCATACATTGCATCCAGTAACCTGTTTGCCTCTGCTATAAAATAAGGTAAGTTATTTAACCAAACTTCTTCGCTAATATCGATACCTGCATACTCCATATCCGCTGAGCATAATGCATATTCAGAACATGCAGTCTGGTCATCGAATACCTTATTGTGTAATTTGTATGTTTTTGTGAAGCCTTTTTTGAAGGCCTCCATTCTAAGTATTTTATATAGAGGAAACAATATGTCAATATCATCTAAACCGTACTGAATTTCATCTTCAGTAAAGGGTTCGTCTCTCTTATATTGAAAATTTAATCTGATACCTTTAGGCATCGTATAATCTAGATGTACCTTTGATAATCCAGCTAGACTAAATCTACCAAAACCATGTTTTATAAAGAATTTCTGTGAGGGCTTTTGCTTAGCATTATCTTGCCATAGTCCAAGATTTAACATGTAGTCTACGTCAAGTACATCATATACGAATTTTGGTCGTAATAGTACTCTATGATTTTTCAACATGTTATAATCAAATCCTATGTTTGCTGCAATAATAAGTTCTCGTGTACTGAATAGTTCGTCTAGGTAAGCCCATTGTTCCTTAGTAGTATATCTACTATCTATGGCTATTGAGTACAGACCTATGAAGCCTATTTGCACCATTATCACCCTATCTTTTCTTCTATGAAGGCCAGTGGTTTCAGTATCTAAAGTTATTGTATTTGATTTCTTAGAAGCAACGAATTGCTCCCAAGTCATATTTTCTACGTTAGGTACGCTATACGGAGCTATTAGGTAGCGTTTTTGCCTGTAAGGCATCACTGATTGCTGAGTACCACTTTGCGTAGTCTCTGAAGTGGCTGCCTGCGGAGGCCCACTCATTTGTAGAATCATAATAAGAGCGTAAAAAGTATAACAGTATTCTATTAATTGTAACAAATCCATACTTATTCTGCATCTCTTTTATTGTCTCAGTTATATATGCTTCCGCTGACTCATCGGCACCTCTAGCCCTAGACAGTATCTTCTGACAGTACTGTTTTGGACTCATCGGCTCCCCCTGAATTAATACTGTCGGAGAGTAACTTATACTTTTTGATATTTTCTTCGCCATAGGGAATACTTTTTATAAAGCGTTCAAATTCACCTATATTGAATAGGGATTTGGACTTAGCTGCTGCTGGGTGTATAGTTTGGTACTTATTGTTGTGTTGCACAAGACTTAACGCTTTTTGTGCATGGGCTCCCATAGCCAATATTGGTATGTTACCATAAGGATTTTTCTCTATCAGGTATTCTAAGTAGGCAGCAGTTACTTCGTGATAACTCATTGGCTGTCCGTCTATTATATATGTACCTAAGTGCTCCGCTGGGTGATATATGGTTGTAGTAAATGCTGTATTTACCATTGCTATCCCCATAGCTTGAAACACTTGTAGAGTATTATCGTGAGGTAACGAAATTCCTAACCATTTTTGCGTAACAAAATTAAATGCCTGATTTATTATATTCAAGCTAAATGTTGGTTTATGTGCAATGAATGGTATACCAGTCGCTAGTAGCGTATTACTTACCATATCTTTGAAAGCATAAGGGTCTTGACCTATTATAATAGCATTTACCTGCATAGCTTCGTTATGTTTGAAGAATGCTAGCGGATTTTCTGGTATTATCTTTGTTGGGTCATGTACCTCTATGAGCTTATTGTACAGCTTTCTGTATAAACTTAGCCATTTCATATGGAAGTATTAGGTGGTTGTTATCTACTAACTTCAAAAACGACTCTAATTTCACATGAATCATCGGTTGCCTTTCCAATGATGTGGGTATTACTGTATCCGTCAATGTCGGTACGTATGGTATGCCATTCACAAGTATTACATTAAGCAATGTGTGTATTGGCAATTTACGCAATTCATCTTTTAAATTGGAACGGAATGGTAATAGGTTGTTAGATGATGTTAGAAATATCGGCAAGCTGTCTTCTGACCGCAAGTACAGGTACTTATCTTTGATAAATTCCCTTTTCAGGTCGAATACATACTCTAGTAGCGCAGCGTGCGCCATAAGTACTGGTAGCACTCCTTTATTATTATCCGCTTTTGCTCTAGCTATATCTTTTGCGAGAAATTCATAATTTTCATTTATGTTATAGCTTTCAGTAAGTGAATATGTCAGTGGTTGCACTTTTTCAGCAGTTTCTACTGCTACAAAGCTAGGTAGGAACTTTAACTTATCAAGTCCTTGTTCTTTAATTTGAGCTGTAAGAGCGGCCATAGCACGGTTTAATTTGTATGGACTTGTTCTTGATGCTCCAAGTATTAGTAATTGTTCTGCAATAGTGTAATTATTCTTTGTGAATACTTTTACTACGCGCTTCTCTTTACTTAATAGGGCTATCAGCTCTATTAGGGTTACCGGCTCTTCCGGAGGTTGTAGTACTTTTATCATTGGTACCTGCAGCTTGTCGTGCAGATTCCGCCATAATTCGTTCATAGTATGTAATGTTATTTGTAATGCGTCTTATTAAGGCCATGTCCTTCATGTGCCTAAGATTATATAAACAACGTGCTGTTGTTAGTAATTTGAGTGACTCTGCAGGCACCTCATCTATTTCAGCCATTAACGTTAGTAACCGCACCTCTGTCTTACGACGAAGTATATGGTCTTTGGCTATTTCAAACGCTTTTTCCTTATTACCTGTCCGTGCATACATTTCCGCCAGGTCTACTACAAACGATTTATTTGCTATTACAGCTTTATTCATTGTTAGTAATGCCGACAGCGGATTAGCTACTACTTTTTCCATGTATAGTGCCAAATACTTGTTAAGTTTTGGGTGATCTATTTGTTGAATAGTAGTAAATGTATGTACTGGTAATAAATTAAGGTCTTTCGTATGTGTCTTTAGTACATGTACGAAAAACGCAATCCTTCTATTGTCTTCCATAAAATAATTGGTACATTTTCGTTAACTGATAAAGTTTCTGCTTCTGTTGGGTCATATTCATCTGGGAATATAACTAGTGTGCCGTCAGATTTATAAAAATTAGACCCTTTTCTGTATATACCTGCTTGAAGTACGATTGCCTCTGGGGCATCTAGTTTTGCTGCAACTGGTACTAATGCTGTAACTACGTAATCTAGTCTAAATACATTATTGCAATTTCTGCAAGTTGTATATTTATAGTCCTCGACATGCTTAGTCAATGGCGTAGACCCCGCTATGTGTTTTACACTGTCACAATAGGGGCATCTGACAAATGTTGGTGCTGTTCTATTTAATAACATTTAAGTCTGTGATTATGGGAATGCTTAAGTTCTTAGCTTTTTCCGCGTTTTTACCTGGATGTTCTCCCACTAGTACGTAGGATGTTGATGTTGTTACGGTACTCTTTATTATGCCACCTTGGTCTTCGATTAACTCTTGGATATCTGGCCTTGGCATAGGGAAACTACCTGTTATTACAAATATTTGTCCTGTGTATCGACCGTTTTTATCGTTACGTATATCTATTCCATAGGCTACTAAAGAACGTATAGCCTCTAAGTTATCCTTATTTGTTACAAAATTACTTAGTGATGTAGCTAATGTCGGTCCAATATCTGGTATTGCTAGGAAGTCATCATAACTATACGCTAGGAATGTTTCCAAGTTACCACAGTACTCTGCTAAAGTTACCGCATTTGAGTATCCTATTTTTGGAATTGATAGTGAGTATATGAAATTCTTTAGCTGAATATTTTTAGCCTTTATCGTGCTCTGTTTTAACTTCTGCGCACTTGCATATCCATACCCATCTAGTTGCATAACTGCTTCTGTGTTTAGTATGAATAGCTCCGAGTAGTCTTTGAGTCCCATGTCTAGTAGTTTGGATAAGCCTGCCTCATCTATATTGATATTGAATCCTCTACGGCTACAAAATCTAACAAGTTTACGGAGTTTCTTACCACTGCAATCATCATTTATACAAAATAAATCACTGTCTTGTTGTACTAGTGTGGATTCGCAAGCTGGGCATTTTGTGATTTCTGGCAGTATTTCTGCAGTATTAGTTCCGTGAATTATTTCCGATATTGCTGGAATTATTTCTTTGGATTTTATAACTACTACAGAATCCCCTACCTGCGGACGCATCTCTCTAAACCTAACTATATTGTGTAAGGTAGCTCGGCGTACATCAGTACCTAGTAATTTTACCACTGCAAATTCTGCTGTTGGTGTTACTTTGCCCGAACCTCCAACGCTCCATGATACACCTTCTAGTTTACTAGTTGCTTTTATTTCATCAAATTTATAAGCAACTGCACCTCTTGGATGTGTAGATGTAAACCCTAAGTTCTGGTAGGTAGCCTGATTAGCTACTCTAACTACAAAACCGTCAGTAGGAAATGGGTACTCCGCTAAAACCGCTTTTGTATTACTTACGAAAGTATCAGTAAATTCTACTGGAAATATCTTAAAATTGTAGTTAAGTATCTCCATTATTTCTGCTAATTGCGTAGTTGTTACGTATTCTAGCGATGTGTCGAAAGGCATAAAGGTTAACCACTTGCCCAAAGTTTCTGCTTTTGTCCGCTTCATTAGGCTAACAGTCATGTTCAAAGGGTGAGCAAATAATTTGTCACCTTTAGCTGCTTGTTTCGCGTTCCACTTGTTAAAATCTTCCCAATATGCCAGCATTTCACCTACTATGGACACTTTACCTGTAAATGGTATCTTAGTTTGTAAGTTTTTTACTACCCCTAAATTATGCGTAACATCATCGCCTATGTTATCTTTTCCCCTAGTTATAGCTTGGTCTAATTTACCATCTATGTATACTAGTTCTAGTGTCATTCCGTGAAATTTAGGCATTGCTGTCATATCTTCGGGATTAACTAGTGTTGTTTGTGAGAATAGATTAAGTTCAGCTACAGAATGTGCATTCTTTAGAGATAGTAATTTCATAATGTGTGCAACTTGGCGTAATTTGCCTTGCTTATCACTTCCTATGTGAGATACTCCAGATGCTGCTTCATACTGTAATTTCAACAAGTCATACTCATAATCAGGTATTAATGAGATACCATTATTATAGTAGGATTCGTCGTAGCTAGCTATCTGTTCCTTTAGTTGAGTTAGACTGTCCATATAGTATTAGTAGTATGTCGTAACAAATTAAGTCTATAAGTTTATCACTTATTACTTCTTGTGGCAGAATACGTTCCTGCATAATGTGTAAATGCTTACTTACCATGTGTTTTCGCGACATGTGGTAAATCTCTTTCTCTACTGTAGAATTGAATAGTTGTGCTGAAGTTTTGAACATTAAGAAATCTTGTTCAGCTTCTGAGTATTCTTCGGCTTTCTTATCTAACCTTGATAGCACTTCTGCTAATATTTCAGCTACTGTCATACAACTGAATTTAAAGCTGCTTCTAACAGACTGTTGTAATAACCACGCAAATAGTTACGAGCAGTTACACTATCGGATACTAAATATGCAGTGTCCTCTGATGTCGGTATGATATCTTTAACAAATTCTCCATTTCTAAAGGTGAAATACTGTAATCCCTCTGCTACTGGTACATTATTCTTTGTCAAATGAGTTACTTTGTACAGGCGGCCTCTTACTGCGTAATTTGCATCTGGCCTGATTATTTGTTGCGTACCCTTTATGGTATACACTATTGTAAACGAGTCGTCTACATAGATATCTTCTAGGGTCTGCATCGTGTCTGCTAGTAATTTCTCCGCCGCAGACCTAGCTATGTAATATTCTTCTTTTGTCATCGTAAATAGCTTGTTTGTTGCTGTATCATACTGTGATAAGGTACGCGTTTATCTTGTTTCTCACTAAGTAGAGTGGATATGAATCTCTTAGCGGCTGTGCTACTTTTATACGACATTAGCTTATCCCGTAATGCATTTAGATATAACCCTCTTGCATATTTAAGTTTTCCGCTGTTTAAGTTTAGTCTTTTTATAGTATACACACACCTAGCCAAATCGCGTTCGCTGAGTCCATCACGGGGAACTATTAGCTCATCTATGAAATAGAATAGGGCATACATGTCTTCCTCGTAAGGATTAATTATTAACTTTTCATCTATTTCTTCACCATTATGCATTGACTTGGTTTTCTTATGACCACAGTGCATATTAGGCACACGAACTAGGCGTTCCAATTCTAATTCTTCGTCTATATCTTTATTTACCCCGCCGTTGCAGGATAGTCCAAAGTTTGTAGCTTTATAGATTAGATTTGAGAACTCATGGCGTTCTTTTATATGCTCGATATGGAATCCAGTTTTCTTACTTATTCTGGACTCGCAATACATACATACTTGCCCTTGCGCTTCGAGTAAGGCATCTACAATAGTGTTTCTAGCAAAATCAGATAAGTACCATTTATGCTTCTCAGCCTCTTTAACAGTCTCCTGCCTTTGAGCTAAGTACTCATAGATAGGTTGTGGCAACTTTGGATGTCTTAATTTCATATTACTCCATGTTGTTCAAATGCAGTACCCACTCTAGTACCCTGTCTGCCTCTGTTCCTTCTGTAACATTGCTGCGTAACTGTAAGAACTCTTCAGCTTCTTCTTCGGTAGCTGTACCTCTATTTACTTTGTCAGCTAGTGCCTTTAGACTTCTTAGCTCCTCAGGTTCTAGCTCATTAACAGAGAATGTACGGAGTAGTACCTCTGAAGATGTGTACATATCTGAGTAGTCTGTGAAGCTACCTATTCCTTGTACTGCATCAGCTGAAGCCCCCAGAAGCATTAGATGGGAATGCGTAGCAATTATTATTCTGAATTTACTATAATACTTTTGTATGAAATTCATAAAATTTAGTTGCATATTTGGATGCATACTAATTTCAGGCTCATCTAGAAGAATTATAGAGTCTTTTTCCGATAAGGATTCAAACGTTAGCACTATTAGTATTAAGTTTCTAACACCACTAGGTAGATTATGCAATTTTGCTCCACCTACAAAGTTCAATGTTTCCTTTTCGTAATTAAGTAGTAGCGGTAATTCTAGGAAGGCTAACTTCTCATTTATTTTTGTAAGTAACTTATCTGTTTGTAGTGCTTTGTCGAATATTTTGTTAATAATATCTGTTACACCTTTGCGGGAATGGATATTAAAAAGTGGAATATTCTTGTTACCTTTTGCATTAAGGGAAGGGGATAAGTATGCCCCTTTAACAGGGAAATCATCTAGTTTTGCTAGGTCGTGATACTCTTTACCCGCAGAGGCAGATAAATTGTATACATCCTTGTTTAGTTTACCTTTTAATCTCTTATTGCTACTTGGGACACCACTGAATCTTATGTGAAGTGATGTATCCTCTGCAAACTTCACACTACCTTGTCCAGCAGCGGCTGCTAGAATATTCAGCGCTAATGTTTTGCCTGTACCGTTTGCTCCTACAATTATGTTTAATGTTGGCTCAAATGCTAACGCTACATGCATACTATCGGAATCGATAGCTAAATGATGTACATTCATTTTTTTTATGTTATGAAATTATTACTGTGCTACTTAGTATAGTAGCTCTTGCATAAGTGCTGCTGCTGCTTGTGTCTCTATAGATGTAGAAGGTTTCATGCGTTCGTTAATCATAAATGAGAACTCATCAAATACGCCTGGAAGTATCCAACCTCCAAATACCATTTTTACAAAACGTGTCGATGGTATTAGTCTGTTTTGAGCTTCTCTTGCTACTTTTCCGTCAAGCTTCTGTATTACGTCCATAATCTCTGAATGCGCTCTTTGGAACACTTGGACTTCATCAGTAGTAACACTTTCGTATGAAAATTCCACATCTACTTGCTTATTTCGAGTGGTACGCATCATATGCGAGAACCCCCGATAAGTGCGTAGTTGGTCTCCTACATATCTAGGTACATCTAATGTTATGCGTTTGAAGTAGCTGTGAGGAACTAAGTTGGTTGGCATAGGTGAATCCGTTTCTATATAGAAGCGAGCATTAGAATGCCTAAGTATTTGACTATGATGTAGTATATCCCAAGGGCTTGCGGTTTCTGAGTTTATACAGTTTTCAAATGTTAACAAAGATTCTTTACTGTATATTCCCCAAAACTCAAATGGCTTTGTTTCCCCTCGTGCGTATAAGTTTCTAACCAATCGCTCTTCATTTACTACTTGCTTACCAGATGTAATTGCAGCTGCTTGTGCTACTGCATGTACAAATTCTGGGTTTTTCATTAATTTTTCAAAGTTATGCATAATATTAGTAATGTTATCAGGAGTATAACTAGTAGGATAAGTCCAAGTAATATGGACTTCCTACCAGTTTGTATCTCATGGTCTGTTAAAACTTCTTTTTTTATATCAACTAGTTTGGTCATTGTAATACTTTTCGTAGCTGGGGATATTACATTGATGTAGTATCTTTTTACTGTAGATTCCGTAGATATGTATATAATTTTAAACCCATTTAGCTTTAGTATTTCAATTACCTGTTCGGCGTGGGCGGTGTCTACATTTATTATCATAAATACTTATCATAGTATACTATAAACCAAACTAATGAGGCTACCCACCATATTATGGTTACAACGTTTACATCATAGAATAGCGAACCGAAGCTAAATAAAAAGGAAAGGGTCACTGTTTCCTGATGATACTTTTTTAACCGGCGCATAGAATAGTTTCGTTAGAGCTGACATTATTGAATGGAAATCATTTATATACTTAGAGTTAATAGACCGCCTGTCTACAGCATCTTTCATATATTCTGCACGAGCATTGATTACCCCTAAAACATCGCCCATCTTAACACTAATTTCTTTTGTTAATTTATAGTACGGTCTGTGCGAAAACTCATCACTAAACTTAATAGGTAAGAAAATATTAAGTGGTATATTGTTACCAAATTTGAATTTCCAGTTCAACGCCTTGTAATTTTCAATCTCTTTTCTATTTTGCACTACAAGCTTGACTTTCTCTATACTTAGGTCTGCTAAGTTTATATGTATATCTTCATATCCATGTTTCGATACCTCGTTAGGCATCCAGCTTTTAAGTAAAGTAACTAAATCTTCGGTTATGTAGTTTATCACAACATCAACGTCTTCGATGTCTCTCTCTATTAAGCCTGCAAATTTCAATACAGTGCTGCCCCCTATCAGCACATTATTATTACCCGCAGCTTTTTGAAGTTGGGATATTAATGGTGCAATTTTTTCTAATTTTTGTAATGTATTATACATTTTAGCTGCATTTTGATGATGCACACACTGAACATGTAGCACAACCCGATTGATAAACTAAGCTATCTTTAGCTCCGCAATCTGGACAAATGTGTACATGATATTTTGTGCCGTCTTTAATAAATGATTTAATTACCCTCGCTACACCTTTTGTCCAGGTGTTGAGTTCCTCTGTCAATGAAATCTTGTACAAAGTCTTTACAAGATTCTCTAGCTTAATGTTGTTTTGTAACAAACTAGATATTAGCTTTGCATAATTCCAAAATTCTGGGTTGAATTGGGTTTGAAGCCCGTGTATTTCTACTAAAGTACCTCTTTTAGTAGTATACTGAAATGAGTACACTGTACCATCTTCCTCTTTGGTACCTACTATTTGCCCTTTTCTTACATATTTGGGCACAGGGAATCCATCATCATCGGCAAGTCCTGCAAATATTTCGTAGGGTCTTCCGTCTAATATTCCCACAAACGCTATCCATGAGCTTTCAGCATCTTTAAATCGGAATATTTTGGCATCTACTTTTTTAGGTCGTTTTCTAACTTTGGGCTCTTCTTTAGAAGTTACCGCTGTTATAACATTGTGCCTACTTCCGTCTCGGTAAACTGTTATACCTTTTAAGTTATTTTCCCATGCTGTTATGTAAACTTTACTAACATCTTCTACTGTCGCATTAGATGGTAAATTTACTGTAGAACTTATTGAATGGTCAATATGTTGCTGTAAGGCAGCTTGGGTTGCTACTCTAGTAGATACTGGAAGTTCTTGTGCCAATTGTCCTGCCCATGGAGATACTGCTATTAGGGACTCTATAGCCTTTATACTCATCAGGTCTAATGGTGTCCCCTCTGGGTTAACGGTTGGCCAGTTGACTATGTACCAATCTCGGAATGGTTTGTGGAAAGTATAGTTATCTATCCACCAACTATTATCCTCATAGTAAGCATCTCTGACCTCCTCGGATATACGACGACGTCTCTTCCCTACTATAGTAAATACGGGTTCCATTGCTGAAGATACTTCGGCTACCATTGATGTTGTGCCAGTTGGGGCTAAAGTAGTTCTACCTAAGTTTCGTACTCCATATGTCGCTAGGTTATCTTCAAATTCGCAGAACTCTTCGTTACTTAGTAGGAATTCTAGCGTTTCTATACCATTTAGTAAGGCTGGGTTATATAATGTAGTAAATCCAATCGAACCATCTACTTTGGCATACTCTGTGGCTAACTTAACACTGGCGTATAAAGACCATGCGTTTATTAGCTCTGACGGATTTATAATGTCCACTGAGCCGTAGGGTAAACCTAAAGCTGCCCACATGTCTGCACCACCCATTGCACCAATACCTAAACGTCTAAATTGCTTAGCTTGATTCTGAAGCAATGACATTACGTTAGCTGTTTCCGGTTTGTTTTCATTAATGGCTTTTAGTCGGATTATTTCTAATCTTCCTATTTCAATATCTACTACGGTATCTAAAATGTACGTAGCAAGTATTACCATTTTCTTAAACTTATCGTAATCGAAGCGTGCATTCTTTGTGAATGGTTCTAGTACAAAAGTGTATAAATTTAATGCTAGCAATCGGCAACTATCGTATGGACACAATGGAATCTCGCCACATGGATTTGTAGAAGTTTCTTTAAGCTGTGGAAATTTGTGTAGTAAACTTTTAGCTGGACTATCATTGAGAATTGTATCCCAAAATAATACACCTGGTTCTGCAAATCCGTGAGCTGCCTTTATTAATGTGTTCCACACATCTTTAGCTTTTAAAAGCTTTACATAGTGTTGTTTTCCATCTAGTTCGTACCAGTATGTCTTATTATTACTTGACATTGCCAGTTCTATCACTTTATCCGAAGGATATATGTCTGGAAAAAATACCGGATAGTACGAATCTGTTTTAACCGAGTTCATAAACGAGTCAGAAATTCTAACTGAAATATTTGCTCCTGTTACCTGAGTTTGGTTTGATTTACTCAGTATGAATTCAATCACCTCTGGGTGATGAATTGATATACTAAGCATAAGCGCTCCGCGTCTCCCGCCTTGTGCCACTTCTTTGGTGGCGTTTGAGTATCTAGCCATAAATGGCACAATACCTGTTGATGTTTTAGCCGCGTTTGCGACTGGAAATCCTGCTGGTCTAATATTGGACAAGTCATGTCCTACTCCCCCCCTTGCAGTCATTAGAACTACTTGCCGTAGTTCAGTCATTATAATGTCTTCATAGTTATCTTGTGCAGATGGTACTACAAAGCAGTTTGATAAGCTGGTACCAGCCTCCTCGTTACCTATTCCGGCCATATTGCTACCACCTAATACTATGCTTCCGAATCCATTTATTGCTTCATGAATTTCAGCTTCAGTTATGTGCTTTAGTGGTGCATGTTTCTGCATTTCTGTGTAGAGTGCTGATGATATGCGTATGAACATATCAGCTTCATCCTTTTCCGTCGATAGCAGATATTTTGTTTTGATTATATTTTTTATCATTTTTTTTGTGGGTATATAAATAGAGGGCACCTAGAGACTTGAACTCTTAAAGGCATCCTGCTTACCCAGTGCCCCTATTATATTGTTTTTTATGCTTCAGTTTTTTCAGTTACAGTCTCGGGAATATTGCTATTTAATTCCTCTACGAATATATCGAAAATGTCTTTGGGAATGTTCGACGCCTGCACAAATGCATTTATTCGGCTAGGCTTACCCATTTCTCTTTTGCTACGCAAACGTTCTTGTCCGGCTTCTCTTACATATTTCATGTAAGTGTCTTTGAGTTTTGCTTGCATTTTGTCTGAATCAAAGCTTCCATCCGATTTTTCCAATAGATGACCTTCGTGGGTAATAATAATGTATTCCTTTTCGGTGGACAAGGTAATTATGTGCTTGCCCATCTCTGGGATAAAGTACATAGCGTAAACATGGCCACTTATACATGCGTGATACACTGTATATTTTTCAAGTTCTTTGGCACGAACTAACCAAGCTTTTCTGTTTTTTGAGGCAGCTTGTTCAGCGGCTCGCTCTCTCTTGCGTGCAATAGCTAAGTCTGCAGCAGCTTTTTCAGCTTCTAACTGTTCTTTAAGCAACTCAGACTCTTTTTCTCTAATTTCTTTAACTGATTTATTTTTAGCAGCAAAGGCTGCTAGTATAGCTATGTTAGCTAACTTCAGTTTTTGATTGATTTTATACATTTCTTTTTACTTGTTAAATGTGTGCACTACACACACGTTAGATTTTTTTACAAACAATATATGGTAACTACAAAAATGTAGTGTGTAATTTACACAATTTTTGCAGCTAGCTTCTGATTCGTGTTTTGCACACGTATGCCCCATCAATGGATAGGGTAATTCTCTATGCTCCGTACAAGAGCTTGCGGTCCTGCGTTTACACGTCATGCAGGATTTTACTGTGGATATAGCTTTCTCCATATCTTTAGTATTTTGCGCATGTTACTCTTAGATTCCGCTTTTAACTCTATGAATGTAAGTGAGTTATTTGTTATCACTTTCTCTACCTCAGTCATAAACTCATCCCACAGCTCGTAACTGGTTCTACCAGATATCGCTGTGTCCAGTAGTTTCTGTAGCTTGAATGCATTAGCAGGGTAGGGTACTGCAAATCCCACGTACATATACGGAAAAGCTTTTATATAAGCTTTCGTTATTTGAGTGTCTGTGGGATTTTCGGGTAACCAGCTAAGTACTTGTTTAGACATAAGTATAGACAAATTTGATTCATTGCCCAAAAAGCTATGCTTTACTATCTTCAGAATGTTTAGTTGCTGAAGTGTACACTTGTTTTCCATTTATGTATAACGTTATTTTAGCTAGTCTTTTCTTTACCCTAATTACAAACATCTTGAGTCTCTGGGGACTAGAGGTTATTATACCTCTTTTCCCCTCAGGACCTTCTATTGTTGCAGAAAATGTTCCTAGTTCATCCATTGCTGGTATTTATCTAGTTCTGTACATGCATCAGCGTATGCTTTCGTTGCTTCTATTTCTGCTTTAGAATTAGCTACGGATGGCATAGTCTTGTATGCACTAATAGCACTTCGTTTTGCTTTCAGGGCAGCCAATGCGATAGCTTTCAGCCTGTTAACTTCTGCTATAACGGAAATAGTGTACTCGTGAGTTACCGTGTGTTTCATGGTTTTCATGAACTTGTTGGTATCTGCAGTTACTGTTTTGTATATTTTTTCACCTTTTCCTGCTAATTTAGCAATAGCAGTAGCTTTGTTGTCCACTACTTGTAGCACCTCTCGTACCCAGAATGTTTGTATCTTTTTGCCTCTCTCTTTTGGCAAACCTGCTCCGAGTAGTACTTGTCTCCGTCCTCTACGAGTAAACGAGGAAACTGGTGTTATTCTATCAGGTTTACTTGCATACCTTGCGGGCTTTCGAGTAAACTCCAACGAGTTTGGTACCATTAGCGTTTCGCCATTTGCTAGGGCGGCGAGGTACTCTCTTCTGGTCATTTTTGTAACCTTACTTTTTTGTATTACTTTCATTGTTTTGGGTATTTATGTAGGTAACCTGACGAACATGAAACTCTTGTCCAACTTGATTACCTACGTTGTTAATACTTATTATGCATTCATCATTGCTAAGAACAATTCATTTTGTTCAATGGCTTGAGTAAGCTTTGTTTTTTCCTCCGCTAATTTTTCCAGCGTTGTACTTTGCATGTCTTTCTCGCCCATGTACACTCTGTACTGAGCGTCGGCACGTCTAATTGCAGAATCCGCATTAGGCGCTCCTAGCATTGCTGTACCTACCTCGTTCTTGGCGATGGATATTTCCATGTCAGAAACTTGTTTTAGTGCCGCAGTTGTCCTTTCGATTTCTGCGATTCCGGCTTTAGCGTTTTCAACTCGACTTACTAACTTTACGCGTAGTAACTCTAATTCTGCTGTTGTCATACTTATTGTTTTAAAATTTGTTATTACTGTATAATATACAGGTTAGTCCAACGTATTTAACAGTTTAACCTTCCTGTACGGTCTCTATGTCAGTATCTGCTAAAGCTGCTCTAACTTCAAGTAGTGCAAATCTAGCAAATGCTTGGTCATCAGCTACGATTGTCACTGGTACTTGATCTGGCAGTTCTGCTTCAATTGGTGCACACTCGGCGGCGGCTAAGTATTCAACTCTTCCGTCTTCTTGTTCAATTGCTTGCAAGAATGTACGGTCTCTATGTATACCTACCTCTTGTTCTTGTACTATATCCAGTATAACATTTGACTTGGTATCTCGGAATGGAGTTCTAGCTGCCTCATCGTCATAGTGCATAAGTCTTTGATGCTTCGGAAGAAGTACTGAGCCATCACTTTCTAATGGCAACTGTTGATTAATAATACGAATGCCAACATTGTTGGCTAATTCTCGTATTATATTGTTGGCTTCAGCTTTAGCTACGTACTCATCTATATCATCTTGAGTTTCGAAATCGTCGCATAGTTCATTTGCCACCGAAAATCCAAGTGATTGTAGTCCCTCTTTTACTTTTGCCGCTATTAACGTCTTTCCTGAATAGGTAGCGCCAGCAACAATTATCGTAATAGTTGTCTTTCTCATGTTGTTTGTTTTAAATAAAAATTAGTGCTGTTAAGACTACCTCTGGCTGTTGTTATCGGCTGGTCTTCCAGTGCTTTTTTCAACAACTTGTCAGCTTCTGCTTCCGTATGGGCAATAAAACATAGGACTGTTTTCCCGCCTTTTTCTCTATAAGTGAAAGTCTTTAATTCTTTCTCTTTTTTGTTAAGTGGTTTAGCCAGATAATCTATTTTGGTCAGCACACGGCTAGAGCGTTTTGCTCCAGCTATACTAGTAATCAGTACAGATAATGTACCTATTATCACTAGTGTTGCTGCCAAAAATTTCCATGAGGTAGCTAGTTCTTCCTCTATTGTTATATACTATTTTTCCCATGTTATCTACTCCTGGTCTTTGGTTACATCCGTTTCGGATTTATCTTCCCCAACCACAGATTCTGGCATCCCTGTAGCACTGCGTAGAATCTCTTCCAGGCGCCGTATTGCTTCAGTGGCATCAATCTTTTCCACCGTAATTGTTGTACGCTTTTGGTCGTATTTTGCGCAAATATTTTTTAGTATGCATTTTTTGCACTTCTTTTGTAGTTTCCGCTCAATGTAGTTTTCTAGCATTATGCCGGCTACTATCAGTATTTCTAGCTCGATCTCGTCTTTTTTCTCCAGCTTTTCTTCTACAATCTCACGTAGCTTTGTGTGCAGGTACTTCAACTGGTCCAATGTCAACGCTTTTTTACCTTTTTGCTCTACTAATGTGCCCATGTCTGCGGCACCTACTAGTCCGCAAATTTTTATTAAACCTACTTTTCTCATTTTTTGTATTTTTAGTTGTTAATTTATTTATTTTTTTTTACTATAATTTTCCTTCTAGGATTATTATACATGCGCAATTACTTGCGTTAGCTATTTCTTCTACTTGTTCGTCTATCTCTAACTCGGCAGACAAGTCTGCATAATCTTCTCCGTTGTTTTTAGCGGATAGGAAAGCTCCAGCATAATAGTCGCCGTGATTGTATTTAAACACCACAGGCGTATGTTTTGGAAAGTTCAGTAGACTATTTGCCAAATCGTCTGTTGTCATTTTGATTTTACTTTTGATGGATTCAATGTGGTGCTGGAAGTAGGGATACTCACGGTCGATTGCTTTTTGCACTTCTTGCA
>JFJP01038709.1_pt1 | contig 27434 bp, 36 predicted proteins | sample 431651 | NCBI WGS metagenome assembly JFJP01 (sample SAMN02602958, study PRJNA72255) | Microbial mat metagenome, whole genome shotgun sequencing project. | biome: fresh water; feature: sink hole; material: water; isolation source: purple microbial (photo- and chemosynthetic) mats found in...
GATGTTCTTAGAATGAAAATTATCCTTTACAAAATTGTTTTTCATCATATAGACCCATTCGTCTATATCATCTATGAGAGTATCCGGATACCGATTGACCGATATGATATAGTATTCTGGAAAGATATTTTTCTGCTGCAATTTGATTTTTATTTCTCCGTCTACGATGGTTTCTATTTGTTCTCGAACATCCAATATCTCGCCTGTATGAACCCCTCGTATTTCTGTTCCTCCATGATAGATGTAGTCGGTAGATCTGCCTAAGTTAAAGTATTGAACGCTTACAGAAATTACTTTGCTAACGCTAGAATACGGATCACCCAATTTAAAATAGTCTGTAATTGTTTTAGAAGTTCCAAACAATAGCCTAGCTAAAAAGTCAGATTCCCAATCGTTTTGTACTTCGATGATTATCTTTCTGTCTTTGCTATCTTTTATGAGAACATCTACCTTGTTAAATTTTTGTTTGTCTGTTTCTTGATTTCCTTCGCTTTCCAAAATTTCAATAACAGTGATATCATCTTTTAATAATGCAGATAAAAAGCCTTCTAAAATATCGAAGTTAGCTTTGTTTCTCAACATGGTTTTAATCACCCAGTCGAACCGAACTAATAGGTCTTTGTTTTCCATAAATGTAAACCTCTACAAGTTGAAGTTATTCTTTTTAGTTCGGTGTGTCAAGGATAAACACCGGTTATAAATACTAAACTATAACATTATAATCCATCAAAATCAAATACGACACGCGTGTCGCTTTTGAACTTTTGAGACAGTGCAAAATTACTATTTTCATGAGAGTTTTTATGAAGAGTCAACTATTTATCGACTAGAATTACTTTGATAGGATCATATTCATTTCCCCAACCTTCTCTATTAAAAAATGTTTCAGGGATAAACTTAGGAACGTAATTTAATTCTTCTCCTGTCTTTAAAGAATAGGCTTCATCTGCTGCATAAAGAATAGCCTCAAAGTCAGAATTTTTTGGCATTAAGGATGGATTGTTTAAAACTCTTGTATAAAAATCTTGTCCTTTGGCGACAACTAAAGCACGAGTGAATAAAAAAATATCCGGTGAAAAACGAGAAGAGTGTTCTTGAAAAGAACGGTCTCCTATATGCTTCGCATGTTCTTTTGTATCTAAATCGTATAATTTCTGGGAGAGAATTTCTTTAAATTGGTATATACTTTCTTTGGGAAAAGAACTGAGTTTATGAACCAGAGGTTCAAGGATTTCAGAATCATTTGGAGAGTTCCAATCTAATAAATGAATTAGATTCCAAAATGAATCTTCTACAAAAACAATTTCCGCATCAAGGAATGTAATGATTACCTTGCTTTTTTGGGAAATTCCAATCACAGGCTCTGATAGCTCTATCTTTCCATTTTCAAAAAATCCATTTACTGTAATCATATCTTGCATTTTTATTATTGTTTGAATTTCTTTCAAGAAAAATACAGTATCATTCGATAAAAAAATCGGTCTGGATGCAGGTTGATAGGCTATGTAATTACTTGGTGGAAAAAAATCAAATACGACACGCGTGTCGCTTTTGAACTTTTTAAGATTACCCTCTCAAAAAAAAGAAGAAGCATAAAAAAATCTTATCGAAAATGAATTAATCATACGAAAATAAGTATATGGAAACTACAAACTTAAAACAGGAAATTGAACGCTTGAGGCAACTTTTTGGAGATTTTCAACCTAGAGAATTGATTCTTCTTAATCTAATAGAGGTTCAAAATAAAGAGATTGAGAAAATAAAGCAAGAAAATCAATTGATGGAAGATGAGGTATCTTCTTATAAAAGTGTAGAAGAGTAATTTACACTGCTTGTGGACACTGAGTAACAGCTTACAAACTAGTGTATCGAAGTGTACTGTCGTATAAATTACTCTTACATATAAAATGAAAGGATGCCTTGTATGATAAGGTGATAAACTAAACATTACTAATAAATGGTAATAGAATATTTCTCTTGTAACTTTTCTTTTAGTATTTTTTTATAATCTTGCGATAGGTTTTTTTTACCACTTCCGTATTTTCCGAAAAGGTCTGAGCCTAGATCATAAGGTGAATGTGTTTTTTGATAATTTTCAAAAAATAAATTAAGTGCTCTTGTAACAATTTCAGATTTAGATATTTTTTCATTGATAGAAATTTGGTTTAATTGATCATCTAATTCTGGAGATAAACGTAACGAAATCATTTTTCAAACCTCACTGTAATACATAAATTACTGTAATTCGGTGTGAAAGTCAAATCTATTTTTATAACTACTAAATCCGAAAAACTAAGTTTTTCCTTTCCCATTAATTTTTCAAAAAAATCACCTAAAAACCCTTTTTTTGAGTGTTTTTTGAGACTATACTGAAAAAGTATATAATAGTAAGGATAGTAAAATGGGAATCAACGTAAAAGATATTGAGGAAAGCGACAGATACAACCGACAGAAGAAAGTTCTTTCTGTTTACAACCAAAAAGGAGGCGTAGGTAAAACAAGTTTAACGGTTTTGCTTTCTCTTTTCGGAGCTTCTTTAGAGAAGAAAATTTTAATGATTGACCTTGACCCGCAAGAAAGCCTTTCCCAGTCTTTTAGTGGTACTGAAAAAACGGTATTTCACTGGTTGACCGGACATCCGGATGTGATACAATCTATCTCTGAAAATTTATCCTTAATACGTGGAGACCTACAGCTTATAAAAATACAAGCCGGTATCTTATATAACCAAATAGATAAACTTCTAAATAAATTCAATTATGATCTAATCATTTTAGACTTACCACCCACCTATAACCAATTGGTAACCTCAGCTATCTATGCAAGTGATGTAGTTCTCGTTCCTACATTACAAAGTGAATATGATAAGAAAAGTTTATTATTTACATTGGATACCGTAACAGAAGTTAAACAGGATATAGAAAAAATCATTGTTTTCAATAGGCAACCAAAAACGACAAAAGAAATTGATTTACAATTTCTTTCAGATACCAGAATTTCCTCTTATCCTATTTATTTTTTTCCAAATATGGTATCTATAAGAAAAGCAATTAGTAAAAAAATTCTATCTAATAAAATATCTTATCAAATTGAAAGTTTGTTTCATTTTATAAATGGTCTCTAACATGAGTGAGAAAACAGTAAATAACTACAATAAAGAACTTGAATCGGCACGTAAAAAAAGAAAAGACATTTTAGGAATGGGTCAATTTACTTTAGGTCTTGATTTCATTGATGAAACTTCTTTAGAAACAAAAATAAACTCTCTCTATGTTTCATTAGAATCGGACAACAATAAATACAAAGAGTTTTTTTTTCAAAGAGCTTGTTTAATCGGTCAATTATTGACTGAAAAGAAAACTGAATTAGTTCATGGTAATTTTACTGAATGGATAGAAAAAAATTTACAATTTGGAAACAGACAAGCACAAAGATATATTACTTTATTTGAAAACAAAAATATGTTTACAATAGAGAATGATGAAAGCGACACGCGTGTCGCTTTTGAAAGTTTTAGACAGGCTATCTCTGTAATTAGTAAACAGAAGAAAGACACTGTTTCTGAAAACAAAAGTAAACAAGAGAAAAAAGACAGTTTAAAAATTTATGAAGAAGGTCTAAGTAAAACCGCAAAAAACAAAGAAAATACGCTTCGCAAGCTACTGAATGAAATGGAAACTGTTCAAGAAGAAATTACCAATTTATCCAAACAACTCAAAGAAAAAACAAATCGGTTAGACCAATTAAAAAAAATACATTCCAGATATTGGAAAGAAAAATGAAAAGATATTATATTCATACAGGAAAAATATAGTATCACTACTCATAAAATACAGAATAAATATGAAATAAATATACAACCTATATTCAGATATTATTTCTAACCGTATTTTAGCCATTTATACAACCATTTCCATATCCGCTAAATCAATAGTAATAACATAGTGTATATAATCTGTTTTAGTGGATCAGTAATATTATATTAGATTTTCATCAAGGAAATCAAGGTCTTTTTCGACTACAGGAAAGACTCAGATAGTTTCACCTATAAAATTAAACCTCTCTACCGCATAGCCAGAATGTATATCATTTTTTATCTGAACATCTTTATATAATTCAAATTTCATAAACTACACTTATTTAATTTAGATTGTGAATATCTCATTTTAACGGAAAAACTTAAAATCATAATTTTTTATTTATTATATAATGTAGAGAATAAATAGAATGAAAACTGTAATTTATCGGAAATAACGATCTTATCAAATACTAATTTTCATCCTATAATAACCATATAAAAGGAGAATATAAAATGAAAGATTATAAAAAAACTATTACTTCAATAACTAATGAATATTTAAAATATACTGATATGAGCATATTAGAAATCGGAAGGTCTATTTTACAGGAATCGAGAAAGCATTCTATAATGATTGGATGTAACCATAAAGAATTATTTATAGATTGTATGAAAAAAATTATAAAAAGTAGATAAGAGAAAATTTAACTGGCTGTAAGCAAAAAAATATATGATTGTCTATGAATATAGAGATAGAACCAAAAGCGACACGCGTGTCGCTTTTGAAAGTAAAGAAACCTCTGTTGAAAACAAAAAAGACCATTTAGAAATTTATGAAGAAGGTCTAAAATATGAGAATGGAAAGCATAAAACAACTAGGATTAACTATATTGACTATCAATCAACTAGCTATTGACTAGTCAATTTAGATAGTCAATACAGTCAATTGACCACATATCTTATAGTACTACAATAGTCGAAAGTTATTTTTACAACAGTAAACTTCGATACACTATCTTGTAAGATGTTACTCAGTGTCCACAAGTAGTATAACTTACTCTCCCACTACATTTTAAGATTATTTAAAAATGATTGACGTATTTAAAAAACAAAATAACTTACTATTGAAACCCAAATTCTATATCTGGGTGCCAATAGTAAGTTACAAAATGAGACAAAAGATAGAGTTAATATTTTAATTTTTGATATGGAGAGAACGATAGTCGATACTTTTAGGTGCCTTAGTATAGAGACTGGTATCAAGGCTTTACGTATGGCTATAAAGAAAAATGGAAAGAATAAAATAGATATTCAAAAAATTATACAATACGCAAAGATTCTGAAAGTAAAAATTGATCCATTTATTCTATCGGAAACTACTATATGAATGAGAATGCAATCAAAGAAAGGTTAAAAACTATAGCCAATGAGAAGGGTTTTACTTTTAATGAAGTCTGGAAACAACTATTATTAGAAAGATTCTTAGCAAGACTTTAAAAATCTTTATATAAGGAAAAATTTATTTTTAAAGATACTACCATAAACTAAAAAAGTCTTTGCATGCTCGATGGAAAAACCAACGTTCAGCAGAAAAAAACTTTGATAGAAATGGTATCCGGTTTTTTCAAATAATTCCTTTCCGCTTCAACCATGCCAAATGTATTTTCTTTGCTTTTTTGCAAAGTTCATGACTTAAAAAATGTGGTGAATTACAAAGGAACTAAATCTGTTATCAGTGTCGCAGCATCTACTCTATGGATGAGTGTAAAGCTCTCCTAAACGGTTTAGTATATCTTTACACTCTCCTTCATCTATATATTCCAAAATAGTATTTTCCAAATAAGAACTTTGAAAAGTATATTTTACTTTATAACGACAATCTTGAGTATTACCAACAGCACAAGATTTACATTTTCGTACTAGATTGCTATTACATTTAGATTGTAAATTTTTTATTTCTTTCTCTGCATAGAATAAAAAGCAATGAAGCAGCCATTTCCCCTTGCAGATGAATTTTATATCGCTTATTGATAACCCTAGAGAATTAGAAAAATCTATTAGATCACTTTTTTTACTTTCTATATTATTATAAAAATATTGCCTTGCTTTTTCATCTTTCACTTTATCATTGCTATATCCTACAATTCCATTATATCCAGCAATACAAGCATTTTTTAGAGCTTCTATAGAAATGTAAAAAAGTGGTTCTAGGTTACTATTAAATTGTTGTTCAATATTATCGAGAATTGAATCATCAATTTCACTTAAAGTCAGAAAGGTCATATTTGAAATTAATCTTTTAAGATTTGATTTAGTAATAAAGTATGTTTCGTATGAATAGTATTTTAATATAAAAAGTCCCTTTAAAGCTGCATAATCTATTTCATTTTGCTGAAGTGGTCTATACGGGCGAACATCTCTATCTATAATTCCTAATACCCTTTTAATATTATCTTCTCTTTCGCTGAACTTGGGTTGTAACTTATCTACACATTTTATAACACTATCACATCCAGAAGAATAATCATCAATGTCATTTGGATCATCTATTCCTTCAACAATGACAAATGAACTATTTAGCTGAATAGAAAGATTTAATAAATCAAATAGATCATATTTCATTTTAATTCAACCAAATACTTAGAATTCTTATGTGCAATTGCTGGACTGTGAGAGGCTACTATTATTTGAGAATTTGTATTTAAGCTACTGAGCAAAGGTAAAAAATCTCTTTGCCATTTAATGTTAAAAGAAATTTCTGGCTCATCAATCATAAGAAAGTTTTTATTTCTCCCTATAATTAGAAATAAAGTTAATAGACTTAGAATATTTCTTTCACCACTAGATAATTCACTTAAGCCATGTTTTTTTCCATTTCCTATTTCAATAAAAACATTTAGAGAATTCACTATTAATTTTTTATTATCTGCTAAATGGTTATTGAATATTTCAATCAATTTGGAAATTGATTCAAGGGTTGGGTTTGGCTCTTCAGCTTTTTCTAAAATGTTTAAAAGCATGGCTCTAAATATCTTACTATTTTTTGTCAAATCACGATTGGATGTATCTAGATATGATTTCAATCTATCAGTTAATGATGAATTTTTTTGTTTTGGAATAGCTTGTAATACAAATGATTTTTTAGATTCTAGTTTCTTTTCAAAATCATCAGGCAACGAAAAATCCTTTTCTTCTTCTTCTATTTGAACCGCATTTTCTATTGTTTCATAAAATGCATTTTTCACCCTCTCCGAGATAATATCTTGCCCATTTTTATATTGGTTAATAATTGCTCTATGAATATCTGAAATTTCTATAAAGTCCTCTGAAATATTTTTTTGTGATAATAATCTTTTTAACCCTCCACCTTCTTCCCGTTCTAAACTTTTGGGTAGCAAGTCATAATCAATCCGTTCCAGTGTTTTTTCAAAATTTCGCCTTATTTCAGGTGGCAAATAATGTAGCTGTTCTTTTGCCTGCATTAAAAAATCATGAATCATGAATAGCATTTCTTTTGTCTTCATATTAAAATTAATTTTTCTAATTAAAAAATCTATTTCCTCAACAAAGTGAAAAGCATTAGGTCTTATTCTTGCCTTTGATGGAACATTCAACAATTCAACTTTTAATTGTCCCAGGTAATAGAAGGCACTAAGTAACTCTGGACTTAAATTTGATCTACTTTTTTGTATTACTCCTCTATGTATTCCAAAAAGAATAGAACTACTTTCGTATAAGTCTTCTCCCTTTCCCCAAGATATTTTATTTTCAATATCTTTTTCTATTATAAGTTCTTTAATTTGATTTTCTACTTGATAAGTTAGTTCAATTCTTTTTATATTTTCTGCTAGTAAAACGGATTCATCTCGGCTAAGTATTGCATTGAGAATTTTCAAAAGGGTAGTTTTACCGGACCCATTAAGCCCATAAATTACGCTTATATTTTCTGTTGAGAATTTGAGCGATTTTTCAATACTTGGATCTTTAAAGCCTGAGATTTTAATAGAGTTTAATCTTATCATAATTTCACTATCTCACCTATATAGTTTTTTGAAACTAAAAAATTATTCTAAATAAAAATTTTGAATTGCGTCTGACGTCGCAGCGGCTATGCTTTATTATGTGCCGTTTGAATTATTTTCATAAATTATCCTTTACCTTACGAACAAATTCTTGTTTATTAGTTTTCACTTGAATCTCACTTTTATAAAAATTTCCACTTCCGATTAACCAAAAAAGTTTATCAACTTTATAGGGTTCTTGTTTTATACTATTAGAAAAAGCAATTACATCTCTGAAAATTTGAAAATCTGAAGAATCTATTTTTGATATGTTTAACCCTATAAATATATCTCTAATATGAGTGTCCGGTTTAATAAACCAGTGGAGAAATATTTTCTTTAACAAAGTCGCAAGCTAGAGCAAATTTAAACCCAAATATTTCTTCTTTTATTATTAGAGGTAATGCTAAACGTATATCGGGATTTTCGCCCATAAATTGTTGAGTATACCTATTATAATCATCTATGCTCTTATATTTTTCAACATAATTAGCTATAGACAGGAGAGACTTGCAAAATATCACCCAATAGTTATGTTTATTATCTTTGTCCATTTTACCGGGTGGGCTATATTCGGAATTTGAATATATTGCATCGAACAATGAATCCCATTTTTTATATTGTTCTATTATTTTTTCGGCATCGAACCCGAATAGAATTTTTTAATTTTATTTAAATCACCAATTGAATTAGGCATTCCTTGTCTATTTTTAGCGTGATTCGCAAGTTTTTTAAACAAATCTTCTTTAGTTTTTGGAACATTATCTTGAGGAAACTGTAATTGTGAATCTATAATTTCTCTAGTAATTTCAGGAAAGCTAAGCAAATACTGAATACCTTTTTCAAAAATCTCTATATTTTTATACATTGTTATTCCTATATAGTATAAGAAAGGACTCTAATTTATAGAGTCCTTTCAGAAATTGGATTCCAGTATAATATACAATCGAATTTATAAAAGCCAAAAAAATGAATCTCCACTGGTACCTATTTGATAGTAAATCTACAACAAACAAAAAATTAATTTACATTCGATAAATCATAATTGTAAAATTCACCTTTATTCAAAATGTACATGTTAATTACACACCTATATAATAATGCAGGTAGATTACATTGTAAAAAAATTAAATTTCAAGTCTTGTTTAGTGCTTTGCTAGGTAAAATTATACTATACAAATACTAAACAAGAAGTCTTAAATTGTTTTTATGGCATCGTCAATTACAATTATACCTGATACGAATTATACGATGCCAATTTTTTATTTTACATGCACATATTTACCTTTTTTGCAAGCAACACAACTACTCTTCCCTACCGGAGTCGGCTTTTTACACTTGTTAGATGCACATCTTACATCACCACAGGTATCACATTTATAAAAACTCTGATTAGAACCACAAACTGGACATGCCATTACTATTACCTTCTTTATTCAATATTTATATCTTTATTTCTATAAATAATTTTAAAGTAAATCAAAATATAATATCACTAACTAATTTTTTGCTATTCAGTAAATTTAATATTGTATGGGTCGCAAATACTCTAACACGAGTCGAGGCGATTCCTACAAACAGGAGTAACAGTCTAATGGCTATTTCAGAATATCAATTGTTTCAACCCTCTCAAACGAGGCAACGAAATTCCTACCATTACCGAATAGATACTAATCTATCCTATCCATGCTAGCAAGCCATTTTAAAATTTTTTTTGGAAACCTACCACTGTTTTTTATAGGAAAGTCGCAATCCTCTGAAGCGAGGTCTACTTTTTCCTACAATATACCTAGTTATTGTATGATTACTATCCATTATTTATCCTCTTAATTATATATAATTGATTGCTGCACTTAGGAATACCGTAAACTGTTTCAACTTTATATAATTGTAAACAAACTATTATACGGTTTGCATGTTCCTCTGTAATTCCGTAAACCTGTAACGTATCATCGACGCAAAAAAAGACCGCTATATATTTTTCGTTTCTGATAGTAATAAAAAAATCAAAACTGCTTCCGTTAAGTAGGATTCCTAGACAATCAATATCAAAATCGAAAATTCCATTTTTGCAATTTTGTATGCACTTTTCTATCTGTTTTTTAGTTAGTTGTTCCATGGATACTCCAGCATGGGAATTTTTTCTTCATCTTTATATTCTTCATTAATCATTTTTTGTTCCCAGTTTCTTCCTCTTTTTTTTGGGGTTAACGCTTGCCAGCGGGTAGAGGGGCTTAAAATCCGTTTCTATTCCGAAAACCACTTTGTGTTGAGTATAACTCTACAAGCATTGCCGACGTTCTGGAAAAATAACAAAATGCGTTAAGCATCAACCGCTCATGCTTGACGTCGCAGCGGCTATGCTTTGTTTTGTTAGACGGAGTTTAGGTTTTAGTTTCCAATTCTTTAAGCGGCAAATCCAGTAAACCGTCTCTTATATGGTGCCTGAAATCCTAATACTATGTCCGACTTAGGAACTTTTTTTTCAACAAGTATCATAGATAAATCAACATTAGTACTGTCTTTCTGTATCCATATTTTTTCATCAATAATATCTAAATGAAATATGCAATCATGAATTCTTTCTAATTTGTCCCAACCAACATAATATAAAAAATAATGATCATTTTCCTTGTCTATTACAAACTGAATATCAATACCTGAAAAATATACAGGATTAGGCTTTGTAAAGCCTTTGATAAGATCAACTACTACTTCTCGATATTTCTCTAATTTATCCATTCTGAAATTACCTCCCTGTTAGGATCATAAACTATAAGTTGTAATTTGTATTTGTCTATCAGATCAGTATAATACCCGATCCTCATTATTTCTGTATTGACATCTACTGGAATGGCTAAATATAATAATCGATCAGGTTCTTTCTTATGAATTATTTGTAAATATCCCAAATACTGACCTAATGCAGAATTAAACTCATTCACAATAGAACCTAAAAAACTTTTTATTTCAACAGCTATTTTTTGTGTGCCTCTCTCAGCAGCTATAAGTTTCTCCGCTGCTAAATCAACTGCTAAGGCTACTTTACCGTCTCGAATTATAAACGGATCGTCTGTAATTTTCCATCCATCTTTTTCTAAAGCCCGTTTTACTGTATCATGAAAATAATCTTTAGACATGCTAATATTTGACCTAACAAGTAATTATAAGTCAATAACAATTTCAGAAAATTAAGTTTTTGATTTAAGCAACATAAAAAGCAAAAAAAATGAATCTCCCCTACCCTACTCTCTCGATTTTTGGAAGTCTCAAAAAGAAATTGGGTATCATTGTAGACCCTTTTGAGAGTTTTCTGGCTTTAATTCGAGAGTAACCTTGAGAGTAAATTCAGAGTGCTACATGAGAGGTATACCCTAAAACACGCATATTTTACTGTCAAAATTTCAGAGTCTACAATCAAAGTACCTTGGAATTTTGAGAGTAAAGCCTTTTTCTGGGTGTCACTCTCACGGATGGGTGAGAGTGACACCAGACATTTGAGAGTAAAATCGAGAGTTTGAGAGGGGACTTTTGTTGTACTAGACGTAATTGTGATTATGGGAAGTGAATAAGAGAGACATAAAAAAATCTACCACGACAGAAAAAAATGCTTAATTCCTATTAAGAAGAACGAAAATACAACTGAATTTTTCAATGATATGGAGTTAGCATATAATGAGGGTAATGTGGAAGAACATATTGAGCAATTATTAAATAAAGAAAACACTTCTGATTATTTGCTCTATAAAATTAAAGAAGGCTATAGTATGAGTGAAGCTGCAAAGTCCTTATCTGAAATGCTAAGGAACACACTTATAGATGAAATTTTAGATTTTCTGAAAAAACATGGGTATAGAAAAACGTCGTCTTTAATTAGTAGACCAATTAATTTATTTACAAGAATCAAACAAAAAGACCCCACTTTAAAGGACAATACACTTTTAAATGTTTGGGAATCTATTGACAATTTAAAAAAAGACCCTGCTTTACAGGAATCTAAATATTACAAAAAAAAGGAGTTGTCTATTGCTGAATGAAATAAATTTAAACACAGAAGCATAAAGTTACTTGACAGGAAGAGCAAAAGACAACAAACCAAAAAACATATAAAACGTAATACGATTGTCTCTCAAAACAGCTTACCTGTCAAGTAATTTATTAAAAAAATTCATACCCAATGCTTCTGTTTTTAGATTTTCTTATAGTAAAGACATAAAAATTTATGGTAAATTCCACTTTATCTTACTACTGGGAAATTCTCAAATGGGAATTTGAAACAATCGGAAAAATTGTCGGTCTACGTCTAACAGATAAACTGACGCTTTTAAATTCTTTTTATGGAACAGGAAAAACTTTCCTTGTTATTGAAGAACTGAAAAAAAATGGAAAACCATTTATTTTTATATCTCCAAGAATCACCCTTCTAAAATACATCAACCAACGTTTATATCTGGAAGGTCTATCCTGTCATCTTTATATAGATATTCGAGAGACAATAGGTTTAGAATCTTTCAATGGGTCTATCTGTATCACACCAGACTCCTTGCATCGTATGCGTATTGATTACAGTAAATATGTTATCGTTATAGATGAGTCTGTAACAGTCTTAGACAGGCTAATTTATCTAACAAAAATACAAGTTACTGCTTTTCAAAATGCTATCATTCAAGCTCAATCTGTAATTGCAATGGATAAAAATTTCAGTAATATCCATGAGCAATATTTCAAAGAACTATTAAAAGATAAAATTAATCAAGGAAACTCTTTATTCATTGATATAAAACACCCTATAAACAACAGAAAAGGATATGGTTGTAAAAATAAAAAACAATTACAAAAACTTATAATCAATTTTCTACAAAATAATCAAAGAATCATTATTCAAACCGATAAAAAAAGACATTCAGAAATACTCAAAAAAAACATCGAAGCAATGGGGAAAAAAGCATTACTGATCAATGGAGATACTTCCGGAACAATTGATATTGAACATCTAGATAATGTAATTTCAGAAAACCAATATGACGTATTAATTTATACACAGTCTTTAAGTGTAGGTGTTTCTATAGAATTGAAAAATTACTTTCATGCTATCTTTGTTTTCGATGATTGTAATATAAACTCATTTGATGAAACAGAGCAGGGTATCCATAGGTACAGAGATTTTTCCATACCGATCTATGCTTATTTTGGAGATAGAAAAATAAAACCTAAAACAAAAGAAGAAATCAAAGAAGACCTTTTTGAGAGAGAAGAAATAATAAAAAATTTCTTAGATATGGATTACGATAAAAATGTATTAGTTGAATATGATAATTACAAAGCACTGATAAACCTATACTGTAGCAGAAAAGAAGAAGAAACTACTTTCAGAAGTAACTCCAGAGAAAATGCTATCAAACGGTTTAAAACAATAGTTTCTTCTTATACAGAAATACAAGATGAAAAAGAAACTCAGTTAGAAACACCGGATACTACTGAAAAGCCAATTTCTATAGAAGAAAAACTAAAAGAAGTAGAACTCCTTTCAGAAATTGAAGTGAAACAAATTGAAAAGAAACTTTTATCAGGTATTCCTATTTCTGAAGAAGAAAGTTTGAGACTAAAAAAGACAAAAATTGCAAATACAGGAAAACTCACTAATGAAGATATAGATAAGCTCTTAAATGAAAATCAGAAAGTAAAAAATATTGAAAAGGTAATCAATGTAGATCACACAGAAAGAAATATTTTAGATATATTAAAAGAAGAACAGTCTTCTGTTTTAATTAGTTTTGATTCAATGTCTCAAAAACTAATCAACTATGCTTTACACAAAATCTTTGAACCCTCTCTACTAGACTTAGAAATTTCCAGTAATAACTCTGTAGACATTCTGATAAAAAATGGGAATACAATTTATTTGAAAGGATATAACTTAAAAAATAAATTAATCTCTTTAATTGAAAAAAACTTTGTATCTAAAAAGAAAAAATTACTTAAAACATTTACAGGTGTTGAACTGGAAATAGCACTCAAAAATTTAGAAGCCTCTTACTTTGAATTTGAAAGATTTTGTAAGTTTAATCCTAACTGTGAGGATATTATAGAAAAGTATAAAACTCTAGATTACACAGGTTTACTTTTAGAAATTTTGAGAAATGCAGGTTTTATCATTACTTCTCACAGACACAGAGTAGGGAAATCAGTAAACAGAATCTACAAACTAAAAACTTTGGCAATGGTACGATCCACTAAAACTGAAATATATAGTAATACTACTAATGATTTAGTGGATCAGATAGCAGCATAAAAGTAGTATCCTCTAAAAATTTAGGGGGAGTAGATTGCACTGTTTGTAATCGTATAAATAAAACAATCGAGACTCGGCTAGTAATTTATGAAATTTGAATTATATAAAGATGCTCAAATAAAAAGAGACATTCCTAAATATAAATTAAAGAAAGGGGATGTTGTTAGACCTGTAGAATATTTTTCAGGAAATAAAGACAGACCGTCTGGATACGCTGTAGAACGTTTTAATTCTATCGGTGAAACAATCGGAGTTTATCCAATATCAGAAAAAGACCTTGATTTTCTTAATGAAAACTATGATGTTCTACAGACTTAGATTATTCTAATATATAGCGGGGCTTGGGGTGCAACCCCAAATTCTCCACGATAGTGGATACTCTCCTACAACTTAGAGTTGTTGAAAATCAATTTTTCAACAACTCTATTATATATTTCTGCTTTTTAAAATGCTTTATTTATTACAGTATCGGAAAATCTAGTACCGGTGTTTTTTAGTTTCTTTTTAAAGTTAGAAAAAATTTTCTAAAAGAAGAACATTTTCTGGATCGAATTAATTTTACATAATCAGCAATAGTTAAATAACTTGCAATTGCGGAAATTTTACCTTGCTTTTTATCATAAACTTCATTTACTAAATCATAAATTTTTTCAAGTTCAATGGCAGGATGAAAGAAATAAGTTTCAGGATCAATGCTTGATAGATCATAACCAAGATAGGATTTAATGAAAGCTGGTGTTAATCTGGTATTTAATTTTAAGAAAATATCATGCAGTCCAAGAAACCAAGCTTCAATTTCCATTATTGAAAAGAAAAAATGTATATTGGTTGGTTTTTTCGCTCGCTTTTTGATTGTATCGTTATATCCATTAATGAATCTAAAATTGATTTTTCTATCAATAGTAGTAGAAAACTTTTTATAATCTCTACTATACATATCTCGAAGACCAATAATTTTTTGATAGCCTGCATTCCACATAAACTCTTCACGATTTAATATTCTGTCTAGAACAGGAGCATCACCTCCACAATTTATGATTTGAAAATAATATTTTGAGTCAGGAACAATATTATCATAAGGAATTTTATCCATCTTAAAATCATTAAAAAGTGTTCTGGATTCAATTGATACTGAATAATTATATTTACATAACAACAACTCCCGAATAAATATTAATTCAGTGTAACCTTCAACAAAAATTGCAATTTTCATATCTTTTTATTTTTCCTGTCAAGGAAATCGGAAGCAAAAAAATCGAAATTACTTAAACCTGAAAAATGGAAAGCCTGAAAAATTTCATTATTATTACTATAATTAAATGATTTTACCTCTTTATCTTTTCTTACTAATATATTCCAATACTCTATATCAATTACATTCATTAAAAAACTGTCGTTTGATGTAGCGATTAATTGTATTTTATTTTTATCACACTTGTAATATACCAATTTTCCCAGTTTAGTTGCTCTATCAAAATCTAAACCTTCACAAAGATCATCTATTAGTAAAGTTTGAATACTTTGTCTCTTAATTATGTATTCAATGAAGATTAATAATGCTAATGAACGAAACATTCCTTGCGACATAGATTGTTGCGGAAGTTTTGTTTTAACAGATTTATCATAAACGTATAAAATATTTTTTTCATTTTTTTCTTTTGAGTAGACTTTACCTATACTATAACCTAACGAGTTAAACTCCTCTACAACTAATTTCTTAGATTCTTCTGGCAAGTGGTATAATAGACTTGCTATATCTTCTACACTCGTTAAATTATCTAAATCTTTATCAATAATGAACGAATACGGAGTTACATTTCCAAATTTAAAACCATAAGTTTTGTTTGCCCAGTTAACAATGTTTTCTAAAAAAGGATATTCGTCTATATCTCGTCTAACATGAAGAACCAACTTATCGGACGGTGGATTTATTAATTCAAAATCATTTTTTTTATATGAAAATATTTTGCAAATTTTTTCATTCCTATATAGGAGTAATTTATTATTTATAGTTATTACTTCTTTATAAACTTTATCGAATGTCTTGCATATTATGCGATACTTTATTTCTTCTTCTTTTTCATTTAAAAAGCTTAGTTCAGAGCTACCCCAATAGAAATTTTTTTTCTGTAAAATTACTTTAGCAAATGAATCTATTATGAAAATAACTCTTGACTTTCCTGATGAGTTTTTTCCTACAATCAAGTTTGAGTAACCTAAGATTAAATCTTTTAAAATCCAATTTAATTGTCTGTATCTAACTTTAGTCAGTATCATGATAAAACTATCCTGAATGATTGCTTTTATTTGTCGATAAAATTAATGGAATCTAATGTTTCAAGCATAGCCGACTTTTTATAAATTTATCTTTGAACTCCAATTCTATCACTCCATTTTAATCTGATAGTTTCACCGGATATGGCTGATTCTGGGTTCGATTCGTAATTAGAGATTCTTTGTTCAAGTTCGATCTTTTCATTTTTAGATATGGAGCTTTCCAGAATTTCTTCAAATTTTTTATGGCTTATAAAAATTTTCCCATTGGGTAGAGTTATTTTACGAATATCTATCGGTTTTTTCCTTTCTTGATCAAAGAACTCTAATTCTTTATCAAATTTTTTTAACTCTGATTTATCAACTTCAACTAACCGAATTTCTTTTTTATTCTTTTTCATAACTTTCTAAAAAATCCTTGATTCCATTATCCTCATAAATAACAAATCCCTTTCTTTTTTTCGTGATTCCACAAAAAATCAAATACGACACGCGTGTCGCTTTTGAACTTTTAAGACAGTGCAAATTCTGTATATTTTCTCATGTGTAGAGGTAAAACACCTAGTACTATATCTTGTTTAGGAACACCCATTTTTAATAAATAGTTTTCTATTAGAAAATCAAAATCGTTTTTTTGTATCCATATTTTTTCATTAATTAGATCAATATGAATTGATGGTGCAAAAATCCTTTCTTCACCATGCCAACCGATAAGTAATAATTGATAGTGATCCCTTTCTTTATCTAAAAATAGATAAGGTTCTACATCAGGTAGATTTGCAGGTTTAACTTTGTAATCTTGTAATATTTGAATGATATGATTTCTGTATGTTTCTAATTTATCCATTTGATTATTTCCTCATTTATCTAATTCCATATACCAAAAATTAGATAATTCTCTCATTTGATTGTTAGAAATTTTTAGAAGTTCAGCAGTTCTTGAGAAGCTAATTTTTTCCTGTAAAAAGGCTTCTTTAATTAAACTTGGAAATTTTTCTTCTGAAAAATCGTAAGTAGTCAAACCGTCAGGTTCTTCATGTTTAGAAAATTTCTTTTTATAATTTTTATTAAAAATAACAAATGGATTATATGGTATTGATTTACTTTTTTGCAATCTATATAAAACAGTAAGATAGCTTATTTTATAAATTCTTTTAATTTGTATTATCTTATCAACAAAAGATAATCCTTTTCTTTTATTCCATTCTTTCCATAAACCTTTATCAGGAAACAGAAAGTAAGATGCAAATTCATCTGCTTCTTTTTCTTCCTTTTCAATTTCTAATTTTTCTTCAGACTGAAAGGATATAGGATGCAGTAGAATATGTCCTAATTCGTGAGCAATGGTGAATATTTTTCTTTCTACTGAAATTTTACTATTGTTATTAATTCCAATAGTAGGATTAGAATTAGATGAATTTTGAGATAAACCAAAAAATTCATCTAAAGAGGATTCTATGAAAATTAAATGAATACCTATCTTTTCTAGTAAACCACAAATATCAATGATTGGTTCGTCGTCTCTTAGCTCCAAAATACTTCTAACTTTTAAAGCAGCTTCTTTAGGATTCTTAAATTTTTCCTTAGAAAAAATATACTTTGATTGGCTATTTAAGAGTTCTAGAATTTCAGTATAGTCAGAAAGATATATTGAAAATAACTGGATGATCTGTTCTCTTTGAGTTTGCTTTATTTTAGTGTTTATAGATTTGATTCTAAAACGAATACCTTCCGGTTTTTCTATTTCTTTCAATAGATCGTCAGGTTTAATTTTATAAAATTTGGCAATCTTTTGAATGGTAGAACTTCTAGGAACAGATTCACCTTTTTCCAGTTTGCTGTAATTGGCTCTGGTTATTTCTAAATTTTTTGCTATTTCATCTTGAGTTAAATTACTTGATATTCTTAGACGAAAAATATTCTCACCTATACTATGATTCATTTTTTAACTCCTTTTTCCATAGTATAAAACAATACAAAATTATTTCAATTAAAAAATATGTATTGTTTGAAATAGAGTTGTATGGAAGCCTACCCTACCTGAGAATTTGTGGTTTCATCACAAAAACAGCTATATATCAAAAAAATCAAATACGACACGCGTGTCGCTTTTGAACTTTTGAGACAGTGCAAAATCCGTATATTTTATTATGTGTAAAATTAGGCTTTAAAATCCAATTTTCAGGTGTTTCTATATGGTACCCTATAGAGGTTATCTATAGTTATCCGATACTCTATAGTAGTTACAAATTTTTTATATAACTCATGTTAATCAGGGGATAGACTTGTTAAAAAATTACGTATTTCAGAATTATTAGATTATTCTAATATATAGAGGGGATTGGGCAAAGTTTACGATAGCCATCAAGCTGTAGTAAACTTTTGGGGGTTTGCTTCACCAAAGCAAACGGGCTGAAACCAAAAATTCTCCACGATAGTGGATACCCCATATAACTTAGAGTTGTTGAAAATCAATTTTTAAACAACTCTGATATAAATAGTGTAGAACAAAAAGTAAAAATTACTCTCCCTTATAAAAATTAGAGAATAGATTTTATATGCAAAGAAAAAATACAAAATTATCAGAAAGGGACATTTGCACTAAGTTTATTACTCCTGCTATAGAAAAAGCAGGGTGGGATATTTTAACACAGGTCAGAGAAGAGTTTTCTTTAACAAATGGTAGAATTATTGTTAGAGGCAAATTACACACTCGTGCAAAAAATAAACGTGCCGATTACGCTTTATTCTATAAACCAAATATACCCATTGCTATAGTAGAAGCTAAAGATAATACTCATTCTATAGGTGATGGAATGCAACAGGCTTTAAGCTATGCGGAACTATTACAAGTTCCTTTTGCATTTAGTTCTAATGGTGATGGTTTTTTATTTCATAATAGTTTGACAGAAGGTATTGTTGAAACACAAATCGGTTTAGATGATTTTCCTTCTCCAAAAGCTCTATGAGAAATGTGGATCAAACACAAAGGAATTACTTCTCAACAAGAAAAGCTAATTACCCAAGACTATTATAGCGATGGAAGTAATAAAATTCCAAGATACTATCAGTTATTGGCTATCAATAAAACAATAGAAGCCATTTCTAAAGGTCAAAATAGAATTTTACTTGTCATGGCAACCGGAACAGGAAAAACATTTACGGCTTTCCAAATTATCTGGCGTTTATGGAAATCTAAGACTAAAAAGAGAATCTTATTTTTAGCGGATAGAAATATTCTTATCGACCAAACAATGACCAATGACTTCAAACCGTTTGGTTCTGCCATGACTAAAATTAAAAAGAGACAAGCAAATAAGTCTTATGAAATCTATTTATCCTTATACCAAGCAGTGACAGGTAGTGAAGAAGATAGAATTTTCAACCAGAAAGATTTCGATAAGTCTCTTGTATTAGAAAAGAGAACTGAACTTGTTGCTAAAAAAGTTACAGAGTTTTTAAAACAAACAAATCGTTTTGATAAGACCATTGTATTTTGTGATAATATTGACCATGCAGAAAGAATGAGACAAGCATTAGTGAATGGAAATTCTGATCTTGTAAAAGAAAATTATAAATATATTATGCGTATAACAGGAGATAATGAAGAAGGAAAAGATGAACTAGACAATTTTATTTTTCCAGAATCTAAGTATCCGGTTATTGCTACAACATCCGATCTAATGACTACCGGTGTAGATGCACAAACTTGTAAATTGATTGTATTAGATAAGAGAATACAAAACATGACAACATTCAAACAGATTATTGGTCGTGGTACAAGGATACACGAAGACTACAATAAATACTATTTTACAATTATTGATTTTAAAAAAGCCACTGAACTTTTTGCCGATCCAGACTTTGATGGTGATCCAGTAGTAGTCTATGAACCCGGTGTTAATGAATCTCCGGTACCTCCTGATGATATAGACGATGATAGAACCAAAACTACTACGGTTAATGAACCCGGTGATTATACGGAAAGCAAAAACCCATTTGAAGATATAAACTTTCAGGATGGTACTAAAAAAATTAAAAGGTATGTAGTTTCTAATGTTAATGTTACTATTGCATCGGAAAGGGTACAGTACTTTGATGCAAATGGAAAGTTAATTACAGAGTCACTCAAGGACTATACGAAAAAAACTTTATACCAAGAGTTTACTTCTTTAGATGATTTTTTAAATAAGTGGAATCTGGCAGAAATAAAGCAGGTGATTATAGAAGAACTGGCAAATCAAGGTATATTTTTTGAAGCACTGGCTGAAGAAGTAGGAATAAATATTGATCCTTTTGATATTATCTGTCATGTCGCATGGGATAAGCCTCCTCTAACCAGAAAAGAAAGAGCAGAGAATGTAAAAAAGAGAAATTATTTTACAAAATATGGAGAGAAAGCAAGGAAAGTATTAGAAGCACTATTGGAAAAATATGCAGATTCAGGTATAACTAATATCGAAGAAACCCAGATACTTACAATTAATCCTTTTACTAAATTTGGAACTATAGTAGAAATTATTAATTCGTTTGGCGGACAGGATAAATATTTGAAAGCTGTCCAAGAACTAGAACAAGCTCTCTATTGTGCATAAGATTTTTTGATCTTATAAATTTATAAGAGTAATTTATACGCTTTGTTTTACTGTAGTACAAATTACTCTTATAAAAAAATTTCTTCAGGTATAGCAGCTATACTTGTAGGAATGGAAAGAGTTCAATTTTTATTAGAATTACATAGATATAATATTCCTATGATCGATTTAGATGATGAAGAACTTTTACAGGATATAAAGAATGCTTAATAAAAAATATAATGGGAGATTCATTTGGCTATAGGAACTTTAATTAAAACAATTCAAGACATTATGCGTAAAGATGTTGGTGTAGATGGTGATGCACAAAGGATCAGTCAGGTTGTCTGGCTTTTGTTTCTTAAAATCTTTGATGACAAAGAAAAGGAATGGAAGCTAACAATAAAAGGATATAAGTCACCATTGCAAGATCGTTTTCAATGGTCAAACTGGGCTGCTAATTCTGAAGGTGAAACAGGTGATGACTTATTGAATTTTGTAAACAACGAATTATTTCCTGCTTTAAAAAAGCTAGCAACTACTGCTGGTGTTTCTCCACATGGTAGAATTGTAGGAAGTGTTTTTGAAGATGCTTATAACTATATGAAGTCCGGTGGTTTACTTCGTCAAATTATCAATACCATTCAAAACGACCTCGATTTTAATTCATCTACTGATCGTCATTTATTCAATGATATATGAGAAAATTTTATCCGATCTACAATCTGCTGGAAATGCTGGAGAATATTATACGCCTAGAGCATTGACCCAATTTATGGTAGACTGTATTGATCCTAAATTAGGAGAAACTATATTAGACCCGGCTTGTGGAACAGGTGGTTTTCTTACCAGCACTATTGAACATTTAAAAAAACAAGTTAAAACTCCGAAAGAAAAAGAAGTTATACAAAATACGATTTTAGGCGTTGAAAAGAAACCTCTTCCTTATATGCTTGCTATGACAAATATGATGCTACATGGAATAGATGTTCCAAGCAATATCAAACATGATAATACATTGCAAAGACCACTGAAAGACTATGGAACAAAAGACAGAGTAAATATCATTATTACAAATCCTCCTTTTGGAGGAATGGAAGAAGACGGTATAGAATCAAACTTTCCTAAGAAATACCAGACAAGAGAAACAGCCGATCTATTTATGGCACTGATCATGCACTTATTGAAACAAGATAATGGAAGAGCAGCAGTAGTTTTACCTGACGGTTTTTTATTTGGTGAAGGAACTAAAACAAATTTAAAGAAAGAACTAGTCGAAGAATTTAACCTTCATACAATTGTTAGGTTACCGAAAGGTGTATTCAGTCCTTATACCGGTATCAATACAAATATTTTGTTTCTTGAAAAAGGAGATTCCACAAAACATGTATGGTTCTTTGAACATCCATATCCTAAAGGATATAAGTCTTATTCTCGTTCTAAGCCATTGACAATAGAAGAATTTGATTTAGAAAAGAAATGGTGGAATGATAGACAGTCCGGTGAGTTTAAAGAATATGCGTGGAAAGTATCTGTCAAAGAAATAGAAGAAAAGAACTATAACCTAGATTTCAAAAACCCTCATAAAATTACTATTGAACATAGAAAACCGGAAGAGCTAATGAAAGAATACGAAAAAATTTCTAAGCAATTAATGAACACCAGAGACACATTAAAAAAAGAACTAATGACAGCACTGGGTAGAAAGTGAATGTAATAAGAATCATTTCATTTTTATATGGAAGAGTAATTTGTACGACAGTAAACTTCGATACACTAGTTTGTAAGCTGTTACTCAGTGTCCACAAGCAGTATAAATTACTCTACATTAATTTTAAAGAAGATTTTAAAAATCAATAAATCACGATTTTCTTTGTTCTTTAGTTATCCGATTAGAAATGATATTTGTAATAGATATGGATAATATAAATATCCAAACACCAAGAGAAAATGTCCCTACTATAATAAAATATAAACTCATGTTATTTCCTTATTTTCATTTTTATTAAATATCGTATAGCAAATCTGTATAGTTTAATGACTTTCCATTGAGATACATACTTTAAAAACTTTATTCTTTTCATTACTGTTAAGTATTCTTCAGATAATTCATCGGAATAATAAACTTCAATATCATATCTAGTTGATATATAAAATATCTTTTTACGAAAACATTTTTTAATGTTGAACTAACATAATTATTAGTATCAATAATTACTTTAATTTTTTTTTGCATTTCTAACTTTTTGAATTTCTAAATTTATTTCATCTTCGGATATATCAATATCGGGTAAGGAAGCATCTAATTTTGAAAATTCTTTTTCACAATATATTTTGTTTAAAGATTTTAAAATTTTTTTTTGTTCTGGTTTAGTTAAAACTATAAAATTATTGATAAAATCATTTGTGTTCATAATAAAAACCTCTCTATAATTAAATAGATAATTATAGAATGATTTTATTTCAACAATTTTTAAAACAAATAATAACTCATGCTTCTATTTTTCACTTGACAGTTCTATTTAGGATAAGGAAAATGAGTTATGGAAAAAACTGGAACATCTTTTATATCATCAATTTCTATAAAAAACTTTACAGTCTTTAAAGATGTAAAAATTGATTTTTCAAAAGGAATTAATTTTATTATAGGAGATAACTCGTCAGGAAAAACAAACCTAATAAAGCTACTTTATTCTACAACTTCTTACATAAACATATATGAAAAAAATTTCATACACACAGATAAATATAAGCAAGATTTTTTTATACACACATATAAAGATAAACAAGAATATTTTATACACACAGATAAAGATAAATATATTAAAGAGAAAATCCTTTCCAATGAAATATTAGAAATTTATAAAGCAGATGAAATTAAAAATTTATGTAAAAATGGTAAACTTGAAATATCTACTGAATTTAAAGACTCTGTAGATAATATTCAATTTTTTGAATATTCTTATTCTAACGAAAACTCTGATGTAATTACTATAGAAACACTAGAAGAATACAAAATTTTTCCAGATTCAATTTTTATTCCAGTTAAAGAAGTATTATCTTTTTCCGCAGGTTTTATTGATTTCTATGAAAATCATGAATCAGACTTTGACAAAACTTATTATAACTTAATTAAGGCATTGATTCGCTATCCATTGAAAGCAGAGTCTGAAAAATATAAAAAGGTAGAGCATCTTTTAATACCATTAAGAAATATTTTAGGTGGTGAAATTAAATTGAAAGGAAATAAATTCTATCTAATATATGAAAATCAAAAAGAAAGAGAAATTTCTTTAATTGCAGAGGGTCACAGAAAAATAGCAATGCTTTATCATTTAATAAAAACAGATAACTTAAAAGAAGGTTCTGTATTATTTTGGGATGAGCCAGATTCTAGCTTAAACCCAAGACTAATAGTACCACTGGCAAAAGTTCTTGTAGAGCTATCAAAGTTTGGTATTCAAATATTTATTACTAGTCATAATTTATTTTTTATGAATGAAATGGAATTACTACGTAAAGAAGATACTAGTTTTCCTATCAAATTCTTTAGCCTTAAAAAACAGGAAGATGAAGTTGTAGTAGAAGAAGGAAATGAAATGATAGATTTAAAAACAATAGATTCTCTTGATGAGGCATTAAGGCAAGATGATAGAGAACAAGAACTATTTATAAAGGAAATAAAATGAATCAGGAAATTACTAAAGATGGTTTTACATTCATTCTTGGTGATAATTGGACTTATTATGATTATGAACAATCTATATTTTATAAGAATTTAAGTAATAGTCTAAGAGGAAAAGATTTAGAGGGTAATGATATAGGAACTAAATGTGTAGACATTATTCTAAAATCTCCTAATGATATTATCTTTCTAATTGAAATAAAAGATTTCAGAATAAATATTTCTGGTTCTAAAACAAGAATTAAAAATGAAAATTTATTTTCACATGTAGCTATACAAATTAGAGATACAATAGCAGGACTTTATGGAGCTTATAAAGATAATTATTCTGAATTGAATCATATATCATCTTCTATATTTAAAAAAGATATACTTGTATATGCAATCTTTATTTTTGAAGAATCCGGTCATTTAATTAGTAGTAATCCAAATAAATTTAGAGAAAATAGAAAAAACTATAAACGAAAACTGGCTCAAATCTTAAAATATATGAATATTGAATGTAATGTAGTATGTACAAGAGACTATGCAACTTTCGATTACGGTTGGAAAGTAAAATTTGAAGAAAAACTATAGAGGCTTTTTTTGAAACAACTACAAAAATATTTTGATATTGCTTTAGACATACCGGACGGAATCAAAAAACTAAAAGAGCTTATCCTTACTTTGGCAATGCAAGGAAAGCTAGTGAAGCAAGACCCAAACGATCAACCAGCTAATGAACTGCTAAAAGAAATCGAGAAAGAAAAACAAAAGCTCATCCAAGAGGGTAAGTTAAAAAAACAAGAACCATTACAACCAATTAAACCGGAAGAAATTCCATACACATTACCCAAAGGATGGGTATGGGTTAGATTGGGTGATATAGCAATATTTGAAAATGGTGATAGAAGTAGAAAGTATCCAAATGAAAATGATCATCAAGAATACGGAGTTCCATTTTTTGGAGCAAAGGATATGATTGATGGAAAATTACGGTATGATAATGATCTAAGATTTATATCTATTGAGAAATTTTCTGAATTAAATAATGGAAAACTTAAAAATCAGGATTTTGTTTTTTTACTAAGAGGTTCAGTTGGAAAGATGGCAGTTTTTTATGCCAATGATAAATTCAAAACAGGTTTCATAAATGCTCAAATGGTAATTGTTAGAACATTTATAAAAGTAATAAATGATTTTATTAAACACTATTTTGTTTCAAAATATTTTAATAACATGATATATCATCGAACTACAGGTTCAGCAATAAATCAAATGCCTGCAAATGCGCTACAGAAATTTTTAATCCCACTACCTCCACTGGCTGAGCAAAAACGGATTGTTTCTAAAGTTGATGAACTGATGAAACTATGTGATACACTAGAAGATGAACGGAAAGAAAGAAATGAAAAAAGGTTAGCCATTCATGCTTCGGCTATCCATAACTTATTGTCTGCACAAGATCAAAAAACCTTTGATACGTCTTTTCGTTTTATCACCAAACACTTTGATGAACTATATACAGTAAAACAAAATGTGATAGAACTGAAAAAGGTAATTTTACAATTAGCCGTTCAAGGAAAGCTAGTGAAGCAAGACCAAAACGATCAACCAGCTAATGAACTGCTAAAAGAAATCGAGAAAGAAAAACAAAAGCTCATCCAAGAAGGTAAGTTAAAAAAACAAGAACCATTACAACCAATTAAACCGGAAGAAATTTCATACACATTACCAAAAGGATGGGTATGGGTTAGGTTGGGTAATATAGGTGAAATAAATCCTAGAAATAATTTTGAAGATGAAAAAGATGTTGGCTTTGTCCCAATGAATTTGATATATTCTGATTATGGTAAAATTCATAATTTTGAAAAAAGAAAATGGTCTGAAATAAAAAAAGGTTATACTCATTTTTCTAATAATGATATTGCCATCGCAAAAATTACACCTTGTTTTGAAAATAGAAAATCATGTATATTTCAAAATCTACCAAATGGAATTGGAGCTGGAACAACAGAATTACATGTATTTAGGAATACATTTAATAGTATTTTCCCTCCTTATTTATTAGGATATTTTAAAAATCCTCAATATATAAAAAATGGAATATCTAAGATGACTGGAACAGCAGGACAAAAAAGAGTTCCTACAGAATATTTTTCACTTTATCCTTTTCCACTTCCTCCACTGGATGAGCAAAAACGGATTGTTTCTAAAATTGATCAACTGATGAAACTATGTGATACGCTAGAAGAACAGATTGTAAATGCTTCTGAAAAACAGGCTGAAATATTTAATTCGGTATTAGCATCGGTTGTATGAAGGATGAAACTAAGTGAAAAACTTTGTATAGATTTCAAGAATTTCATCTAAACTTTTTTTCTTTCGTAAGTCTTCTTTGAGCCTTTCCAGAACCTCTATATCTGTTATTTTTTGAATTTGTTCCTTCAAAGGTTCTGCTTCTTCTCCAAACAGAATGTCTAACATGGCTTCGATGCCTAAAATCAAGCCTTTTACGATGCCCTCTTGCAAACCTTCTATTTTACCTTTTGCGATGCCCTCTTTTCGTGCAGTTGACATGAGGTCTTTTTCTATGGTAGCATTCATGATATACCTTTCATACGCTAACCGTTCCTCATGGCTCATATTGAGTATCTTTAACTTTTCTCTTGCTTTGTCGATGTTCTTAGAATGAAAATTATCCTTTACAAAATTGTTTTTCATCATATAGACCCATTCGTCTATATCATCTATGAGAGTATCCGGATAC